>Ga0115001_10000116_pt1 | contig 50477 bp, 33 predicted proteins | sample ArcticOcean_MG_C_12_FD_89869 | JGI IMG/M metagenome (GOLD analysis project Ga0115001, IMG submission 89869) | Marine microbial communities from western Arctic Ocean - ArcticOcean_MG_CB8_130 | ecosystem: Environmental > Aquatic > Marine > Oceanic | place: Arctic Ocean: Canada Basin | collected... | reverse complement strand
CAATAATAATAATAATAATAATAATGTTACGAACAACAATATCAACAAAAGCATCATTACTGAAGAACATGAATACTAGTTATAGTCTATTAGAAACCATTTTATATGATAATAGTGGTAGTAGTAGTAGTAATAGTAAGAGGAGTATGTTTTCGTTTTTAACGAACAACAATAATGTTGAACGAAAACGATTGTCTTCTTCCTCTTCGACGACGACGACGACGAATACTAATACTGATACTAATATTAATAATGCGCAACAACAACAACAACAAGAACAATCAAAAGAAATCTACGAAGGGACTTTCACTGATACAGTGAAAAGAGTAAAAATGCTCTCTTACGGATCGTTAGGTGCAACAATTGTCGGTTGCCCTTTATTGATTGAACTTTCCTCTGGCGCAGGTTTAGAAATGTCGAGCAAAATCGTACTGGCCGGATCTATGAGCTCGATCGGTGCGTTCACAACAATCATGCTACAATGGTTCGTAAGCCCTTACGTGCGAAAGTTATGGATCGATGGCGATACGATCACTGCAGAGAAGACGAGCGTTTTGTTACAAACGTATCGAACAAAGTTCAAACTTACAGATATGAAAGTCGCCGAATCGAGTCATCCTTTAGTGACTTGGGAAGCGAATAATGGGGAGAAATTCTACGTCGAACCGGCTTCGATATCGGAAGAAACGTATAAAATTTTACAACTGAACCGATTTGAACCCGATACCAGTCAAGACGCGCCGAAAGGATACGACGACGAAGACGACGACGAAGACGTTGAACAATATAAAAAAGCGCAACAAAAGAAATAATAAGATGAATGCTTTATTTAACTATACTGCATTTTCAAACGATTACGAAAAAGAACGATTTGGTTTAAATGAGAAACAAAAAGAAGTAGTGCGGCAGAAAGTTGAACATTTTGTATATCATAGGTTCGAAGATACCAGTAGACGAGTACTTATGATATACAAAATCTCCAACTTTCTACTTGTAATACTTCTTTTTGTATTTCAGTTAATCCAAATCGTTTCTTTTCGTAATCATTTAGATTTAATAGAAGAATATTAGGCTAATATTAGGCTATTAGGCTAATTAGTTACTAGAGAGAGAGAGAAAGAGAGAGAGAGAGAGAGAATTATTATTATATATGCAGCAGTACAGTAAATCATTTAGGTAATCGCATCATGCTCATCATACTTCTATGCCTGTTTGTTTGTAAATATTCCTCAATTCGCGCATAGCGTCGCGCCTTTGCGTTTCCAACTTCGCACGTATTTGCGCAACTTCCGAACGCAAAGCGAGCGCTTCATTCATCGAAGACGATCTAAGTTCGCCCAAGACTTCGTCTACACCAGCTAACGATTTCTCTGCACTTTTATCAGATCTTTTCAATTGTGTACTTAACGATTTCAATTTTCCCATTCCCTGATTCATCTCGATGATTGCCAATTTCGTCTCCTCTCGAAACTTTGTCATCGAAACATCCGCCAAAGTCGTCCCGTCTTTCAACTCTTGCGCTCTTCTCGTTAACTTTTCAAACGCGCGTTCTTCAGTTTCAAATCTCCCAAACGAGCTCCTCCATAAAATCCTTCTCGATTGTGGAATTGCTATGAGACCTATTGCGATTGCCGCGATACTAATTTCTGTTGGATATTTTTCTATTACTTCTACGACTTTTCCAGTCATTTGTTTGAAAATCAAATCTTCCTTTTGTTTGATCGAATCTTTCAAAACCAGGGCTTCATCTTCAGCTCTTGATTTTAAATCGTTAGCATTAGATTGTACTATATCTATTGTTTTCCCAATCGTAAACGATGCAGATGATAAACTACTATCAATCTTATTCTGTATGTCTTCAGTGGTCTTATCAAAACTTTCTTTCGTTTTAGTGATTTTGTTCATTGTTTCATTCATCCCATCACTCAGTTGTTGTACTATACTATTCATTTGTGACATTGTTACTATTATTATTTACTATTATTGATATTGATATTGATATTAGCGTGGCTTATTTATTTATTTTATTTGTTTACGTATATTTGACGTACGATCCGAGTATCGTTTGTCAGTGTTTGCTTATTATTTTTAGTTTTTTTTCTCACAATTAATAAAACAGATACACATCAATCGGCCCGTCCCATCAATCAGCACAAAAGAAACACACGCGCACCGCTCTCTCGTGAACGTATATCATCAACATCATCATAATCGTAGGATATTTTATATCATACCTCTCATTCTCTCTCGATTGTCATATCATCTTAATAAATTAATAATATGGGGAAGTCAACGTTCGTTCACGCCGACGACGTGATGCCACCGAGAGAAGCCGGTAAACAGCAGGCGGCTGCGAATAAAAGTGCTGGAAAACCTTCTTCGCATAATAACGCTAAATACGCGAAAAGAAATGGAGATACGCATAGGAAGAAACACAAAAAGGGGAAAAACACCTCTTTATCTCTAGAAGCGTTCGCGAGAGCAGGAAAATCGACTTACGATAAACGAGAGGTTGTTAAAAAACGAAGAGCCGAAATGGCTGCTAAAATAAACAAGTTCAGAAAAGTAGTTAAACGAGCGGGCGATTTCGTTGAGCCTACTGAGGGATTTGATCCAGAAGAATACGCGAGAAAATTGATAAAAATGGAAGATTCTTTCATAGGAGATAAATCAGTAATGGAACGAGATGAGATGAAACAATACTACTTGGGCAAGAAAGTATCTCTCGAAGAAGTGGAAGACGACAAGAACAAACAACAACGAGGAAAAAAGAAGAATACTAACAACGACGACGACGACGACGACGACGATGATAAACCAGAAGAGCATCACGGTGTATCGAAAGATAGAACTAAAAAACGAACCGCCGATGAATGGAAAATGATTAAATCCCAACCCGAACGAGAGCGTTTGCAAAAAGAAAAAGAAGATCGGGAGAAAAAATTTCAAGCCGAGAAGAAAATTCGAGAGTCAAAGAGGAAAGAACGCGGTAAGCTCAGACATAGCATGATGAAGACGAATAGTAAAGGGCAGCCATTGATGCGGAATCGTATCGATGCTATTTTAGCGAAACTAGAAAAGTCTTCTTCTTAGTCACATTTTATATAGTTTGTATTTGTATTACTGTATTATTACCAGATAAGTTTAAAAAAGTTTGAAAGTTTTTGTTGTTGATGTACTCGTATTGCGTATTGAACAATCACAGCAGCCACAGCTGCAGCAGCAGCTGCACAGCACAAGATCTCAACACCGGGAAAAGAACCAAAAAAAAAAGATACATTAAAAAGATAATAATAATTTAAACGCTTCTGTATCGCCACATTTTTCACTCTATATATATATCTATAAATACGACAATGACAATTACTAGCACGAGCACGAGCGTTAGTTCTTCAGTTTTGTTAGTACAACATCAACGACGACGATCGGCAGTAGTAGTTCGATCATCCGCGCGATTCGCTAAAACTACAAATATCACGGATACTAATAATGCTGAAACAACCTCATCATCATCATCATCATCTTCATCATCATCGTCAGATTATGATGAGGAGAACACGAACATGAACGAGAAGAAGAACGAAAACAAAAACAACAGAAGACAAGCGATTGTTGGATTATCTTCGCTCGCAATCGCGCTTGGATTACAGACAACCTCTCAATCCTCATTTGCAGCTGAAGAAGAAGAGAAGAAGAAGAAAGTTGTCGCAGTCAAATTTACTCCATACGTAGTCCAAAGTGAATCGAGCGAAGAAATGATTGAAGTCGCAAAGCAGTTAAAAGAAGCTGGGGCGAGACTGTATGGCGCGTTCTGGTGTGAGAACTGTAACAAGCAAAAGGAAACGTTAGGTAAACAGGCGATGGCAATGATAGAATACGTCGAGTGCTTTCCCGAAGGCGTGTATCAAAACTCGCCTGATGGACGCGCGGATGTGACGAAACCGGCTGATTTTTGCGGTCCATATTCTGAAGCTTGGCCAATGTGGGTATTGCCATCGCCTGGGACTCCGGATACGCCAGAAATCGGAGTGCAGGGTAAAATTTTGAAAGAGAAAGAGTTGAAGAAGCTCATTAACGAAGCTTCGGGTAAGAAAGTTGATTTGGTAAAATATTTCACAACTCTGGAGGTTAAATAGCGCATTATTATTTTATATTTTTAATATATGTGAATACCGGATGTATATTTCTACATTAAAATCCTTTGCTTTGACGATTTGCCGCACGAAGCTCGTCTATTTCTTTATACGCGGCATCCCAGTCAATTTCTTCTGAAGCTAATTGTTTTATAGCTTGAGCAGGGGAATTCTTTGTATTCGTGTTCCTGTTAGCGGAAGTAGTCGCAGTATTCGAACGCCGCATCAATTCGTTCGCTTTTTTAGCCACTGATGTTTTCCGCTTTTCCTCCTCTAATTGCTTTTCTAACTTGTTTATTCGTTTATTTTGTTGTCTAATGGTCTCATGCGCCTCGCGAACTTCTACGTTGACTCGTTTCGTCTCGTTGGCCGAAGACATCGCCGCTTGCTCCGCCATACGTACTCTCTCCATCAAATGTAAATTGTCCGCTTTCTTTTCGAGCATTGTAGCTAGCTTAGTGCTCATTAATTCTAATTCTTTCTCTATTAATTTAATCGATTTTTGCAACGTATTAACTTGTTCTTCAAAAAAGTCTGCACGTTTTCGTTCTTCAGTTAGCTGACTTCGTTGCTCTACAATAATTTCTTTCATCATTTCATTCTTCTTTCTGTCTTGCTCCTCCTCTCTTCGTGTGTCTCTCAATCTTTGCTTCAATTTTTTCGTTTTCTCTTCTCGTCCATCGTCATTGTCAAAGTCTACTCTTAATAATTGTACTTTACTCGTAGTAGAGGTATTATTATTATTAAGTTGTTGTTGTTGTTGTTGTTGTTGTTGTACTGACGCTGTCCAACCTGGAGGTACGAACTGTTCAGCAAATTTCCTGTTCTTAATAACAGAAGTAGTAGTGCTCATAATCTCATCATCATCATCGTCATAGTCTACTGTCTGTGATTTGATTGAATATGATTAATAATAATATGTGGCGTAAAAATGGCGCGAATTTTTTCGATTTCCTATTTCTTTGTCGTTTGTCCCCATGTTTGTTGACCTTCTCATCATCAGCAAACTCTCGTCACTTCCCCACTCTCTCTGTCTCCACCTATCCTATTATGTGGAGTAGACGACGACACTCTCCACCTCCAATGACATCATCATCATCTGCGTCTTACAGACCACACGTAGGAGGAGGAGGAAATCTACACCACTATAATCAAAAACAGTATTACACAACAAGATCGAGACTGTTACTTTCTAAAAAAAATTGCAGACGTTTCTTAGTATGCGCATTCATCTATTGTCTATTCTCTTCGTTCGTGTTCTTCAAGACATGGTTCCCTGGAGATCCAACTCTAAGAAAAATATCAGAAAGTTCATTGAAGTTAATGTTCTCAAGAAGCGGGTTTTCGTTCGGCACGAGTTTTATTCAGAAACGATTTAAGAACGCAAACACCGTAATAAAGGGAACTAGTAGCATAACAAAAACAGATGGTGCTGGAGCTTTAAAAAATCCAAGCGATAACGATTTCATGATTAAACAAACTAGGAAACAATACGTCGTTCAAGGACATATTCCAGATAGACCGACGTGGGGAGAAGATTTTAATATCCAACGATACGTGAAACAATCGAGACTATTAAGCACGAGCAGTAGTAGTCACGAAGAAGAAGGCGGAAGCGAAGAAGCGATATTTAAGCAGTTGCAATGCTTTTTTACCGCGTTCGTGGATGAACCAAAACTCGTTCTATATGACAACGGACGAACGCACATAATAGAATTAGGTGGGGGTAATATAAAGATAAACATTAATGATTTGACGTGCGAACACTTTCGAGCGACGACGCACACGGATGGTGATAGAATAGAAGAAACGTGGAGCGTAGAATCAGAGGATGAGGATGTTGGAAAACTGGCAATCGTCTCCTCGGCGACAAACTTAGAGATGTTGAGCGAATATCATAGAACTTTGCTCAACCATTTAGAGTACGCTAAATCGCACGGGTATGCTAATTATCTCTCGTTAGTAAACAAACGTACTTTAGAAGGAAGGTCTGGAAAATTTGCAAAACATTTAGCGATGGGTGCGTTGATTTCTACGGGAGATTTCAATACGGTCTGTCACGTAGATTTAGACGCTTGGTTCGCGAGTTGGGCACCATTTTCTTATTACGCAAAATCTTGGCCGCGAGATAAGGATTTGCTTTTTGGAGATACCGATCAAATTTGGTTGAACTCTGGTTTAATGGTTGCGAGAAGCACACCATGGAGCGCTCACTTTTTTGAAAAAGTTATGAACTCAGTGCATAGCGTAAACGCGAAAAATAATGACAAGATTGGATATAAAAGAGATCAACCAGCGGTTTGGCACGTTTTGGCCGACGAATGGAAAGAAATGAATGTCGTGCCATCGTTCAAAGGCACTGATTGCGAGAATTGGATTCAATGTAATCCGGACGAGAATCCAGTCGAGTGTTGGCATTGGTGTTATTGGGACGCATTCCAAAGAATCAAAAATTGGGACGGCTTACTTTCTCTGAATTCGTTACCTAATATTTACGTAGTTCCAACTGATTTGCACCCACAAATGCACCGAATGTGTATTCGCTCGTGCTATTCAGTCGCCGCGAGAGCAGTTATGGGTGTTTGCTCGGGACTTACGCGAGGATACGCAAAGAGGATATGCTTTCCAAAAAATGTCGATAAAATGAGTTTATGCGACGGGAAAGGTTGCTTGAAGCAAATGGAATCAAACGGTGGAGCGTGGTTAAAGCATACTGGACATCAACATTGGAGAGATGTTCTACCCAGTTGTGTACCTAGAAATAGAAACGAAGCTGCTTTAGAGCAGAAGGATCCGTTCGCTCTGTGTGCGGCTTCTTATTGATAAAATAAAATTATCACTAGAGATGACAAAACAAACGCAGACTACTAGTATTATGACCTTTTTATTAAATATATATATATATATATATTATAATTTATTACGCGCTCGAGCGTCGCCTCCTGTTATGAAAAATCCCGAGGAATGGAGCAACGATGACTCATTTCTATCTAAACTAACGGCTGCTGGTATTGACAAAAGCACATCTCCCCCATTTTCTTCACTTTGTGATGATGATTTCATGCGTTCGAATTCGCTCGCAAATCCTTCGCCAATTTCTTTTTCTACCATTTCAATCGATTCCCCTTCCTCTGGTATACCATCTCTTCTCGTGCTGAAACATTGAGGTCCTATGTCTGTGCCTCCTACTTTTGACCCTAAAACTTCGTTGTAAATCGCTACTATTCTCTGCGTGACTAACACTGTGACTATGAAACCGAAGACGTAAAATAGTATTTCCACGTGACTAGCTTTCGAACCTGACGCCGCTTTTCGCCCTGTTACCCCTAAATATACGTATACAAAACTCGCTGGAACGATTCCAGCGTACGTGCACCAACAATACGGCCAAAATGGGACCGCCGTTAACCCGAGCAAATACGACATCACTGTATACGGCGAAAACGGAGACAAACGCAAGAGCAAAACGATTTGCTTCGAGTCTCTCACTACGGCTTGGTCTAATATCTGAAACCGTCCTCCTTCGGTGACGAACAGTTTTTCCACTAACGGCCTCGCCGCATATCTCGCAATGAAGAACGAGATCACTCCGCCAGTACCGGCAGAGAGTACGACTAAGACTGTACCAACGAAAGCTCCAAAGATGACACCAGCGGCTACACAGGTTGCCGATGCCGCTCCAGGTATCACGGCAAACGTGGTCACGATTGCGTTGAATATGAAGAAATTAATTGGATTTGATATCTTTGGTATTATATCATCCTTCAATGACAGTTTTTGCGACCCGTGCGTGATTATTATCACCGACATTACTAATATTGTTAACAACGATAATCCTCTTACCCATAACTCGATTGGGATTATTTGTTTCCGTTTATTGTTTAAATTATTACTGTTGTCCAATAAAACGTTCTTCGTCTGTTGCTGTTTTTGTTTTAGTTGTTGAGTACTAGGAGTTAAAGGTGACCTCGGTTCCTTCGAAGCGCTCGAACTCAACGTCAACATCAAATCAATCGAGAGCTATGGTAGAGGAGTATGGAGGGGAGGAACTATACTATAATAATAACGAATAAAGAAACTGCTGCTGTATTATCGATTTTCACTTTTGATTTTCTCAACCCTATATATGACAACACGGTCATAATAAGTACTAATAATTATTAAACCCTGAAAATCATCTATTATTATTATTGATGTTCATCGCGATGTTCGTTTTTGAATTTTCAATCAGCACGCGATGCGGCAGAGCGCGAACGACAGCGTCCTCAAAAAAAGCAGTCCGCCGCTTTCGAGATAGAGACGGCCTATGCATAGTAATACATTTCATTCGGCGACTGCGTTAACTATTAGTACTGGTTCATACGCACGTTCTTCCTCGTCTTCTTTTTCAAAAAACGGCGTTAAAAACGGTCGTAATACTGCCACGAGCAGTACGACTTCATCTTCATCTTTGAGCAGTAGTAGGTTGTTAAATTTCAAACAAGAACGACGACAAAGGACTAATAATAATAATAACAACATGATTAAGAGAGGAGCCAAAACGCTCATTCGATCGAGACCATGTACTTCTTATGCTTATGCTTCATCGAACAACGATACAAACGGCTCAAGAACACGAATCAACAACAGTAATAATAATAATAAAAATAATAGAATGCAAAGTCATCATAGTCTTGAAAATAATAATAATAATAATATGTTTAGCACGGCGACGACAAGGATAGGACAAAATAAGGCTAATATATATTTGAATAGTGATAATAGTAACAGACGAACTATTGTTACATCTGCGATAGTTAATGATGAAAAAACGCAATACGATTCGAGTTCGATTCAAGTTCTCGAAGGCTTAGAACCTGTGCGTAAACGTCCCGGGATGTATATTGGGAACACTTCTACGAAAGGTTTGCATCATTTAGTGTGGGAGATTTTAGATAACGGCGTAGATGAAATACAAGCCAACCATGCGAATAGGGTTGAAGTTATGTTGGAACCATCGGGACATGTTTCAGTGATCGATAACGGTCGAGGGATTCCGGTTGAAATTCACCCTAAAACTGGGAAATCGAGTTTAGAAACTGTGTTGACAATTTTACACGCCGGTGGTAAGTTTGGCGGAGCAGAATCGGGATATTCCGTCAGTGGTGGTTTACACGGTGTAGGTATTTCCGTCGTCAACGCATTGTCCGAAGACTTAGAAGTCACGGTTTGGAGGAATAACAAAGAGTATAATCAAACGTTTTCAAGAGGGAAAACGACGTCGGATTTGAAAATAAGCGAAAGAAAGGCTTCAAAAACGGACAAGTTTCCGAAAACTGGAACCAGAGTAAGATTCAAACCGGACGATATGATTTTCCAGAAAGTAAAAGATTTTGATCCGAACATTATACGTGCGCGAATGAAAGAACTCGCTTTTCTGAACTCAAACGCAGAGCTTCGATTCACGAGTATAGATAATAAAACGAAAGAAATGAAAGAAGAAGTGCTTAAATACCCAAACGGTTTGACTGATTATATCTTAGATTTGAACAACGATAAAAATACGATTCATGAACCGATTACTTTGAAAGCAGACCACGAAGGGATTAGAATTGAATTATGCTTGCAGTGGACGTTTGATGATTACTCGGATACGATTTTAGGATACGCAAACTCGATTCGGACCATCGATGGTGGAGCGCACATCGACGGCTTGAAGAATTCGTTGACACGTTCGTTCAATAACGCCGCAAGAAAAGCAAAGTTATTGAAAGCTGAAGATAGTAACTTAGGAGGGGACCATATTCGCGAAGGTTTATCCGCCGTGATTGCCGTTTGGATTCCACAACCTGAATTTGAGGGTCAAACGAAGACGCGTCTTGGAAATCCCGAAGCTCGAAAAGCCGTCGAAGCTATGGTTACGGAAAAGTTATCCGAATACCTCGAGTTTCATCCAGACGTTTTATCCTCAGTGTTCAAAAAAGCTCAAGCCGCATTGAAGGCTTCCGAAGCAGCGAAACGTGCAAGAGATTTAGTTCGAAGAAAGTCTGTCTTACGATCGTCATCGCTACCGGGTAAACTTTCTGACTGCGCAAATGCAAACGCCGATGAGACTGAGATTTTTCTCGTTGAAGGTGACTCCGCCGGTGGTTCGTGCAAGCAAGGAAGAAATCGAGCGTTTCAAGCTGTCTTGCCATTACGAGGTAAGATTTTGAACGTTGAACGTAAAGACGAGCAGGCTATGTATAAGAATACGGAAATTCAATCGATGGTCACCGCGCTTGGTCTCGGTGTCATGGGTGAAGATTTCAACGCCAATAATTTGCGATACTCAAAAATTATCATCTTAACCGATGCCGACGTCGATGGAGCACACATCAGAACACTTCTTTTGACATTTCTGTATCGATATCAGAAGGCACTTTTCGAACAAGGCCACATTTATGTCGCCGTTCCTCCGCTTTTCAAAGTTGAATCGGGAAGAAAAGATGTAAAATATTGCTATGATGAACTAGAACTCAAGCAATATTTAGGTACTTTAGGAGATTCCACGCCAAAGAATTTACAGCGATTCAAAGGTTTAGGTGAAATGATGCCACAGCAGCTATGGGAAACAACTTTAGATCCAAAAACGAGAACGTTGCGAAGACTAACGGTAGACGACGCGGCGATGGTAAATCACACGTTTTCACTATTAATGAGTGATAAAGTAGGACCAAGACGTCAATTTATTGAAGATGAAGGACCAGAGTTAATGGGGTTTAATTTAGATGTTTAATTTTAGTATACATATTAACATTTATTATTACTTCACATAGTTGAAGAAGAAAAAGGAGAGGACGTTAGTCCTATTAGCATACGCTCTACTTCGAGCAGAAGTGTTTTATTACTTTCTTCTTCCTTTTCTTCGAACCATTGATTATTCTTCTCCTTGAACGAACTCGAGCTCGATGATGAAAAATTCATATCGACTTCCTTAGGCGAAGCAGAGAGTGGGAAATACATTTTTTGCGATGATATGTTCGCCGTAGGATCGAAAAATGTCCAATATGCCTCGTCGTCTTTTTTGTCATATCTTCCAGAACTCGTATCGATATTCCTCCTCGTTGTTTTTTCCAGCACATCAATTCTTTGTCGCATCTTATTCAACTCGCAATGAATCGGTGTTAGTATAGAACTCATTTCTCGCAAACTAACGATCGGTGGCGGTGAATAATTATCATTTTTATTTTTATTTTTATTAATCGTTTGCTTCTTCTCTTCTTCTTCTTCTTTTTTATTATTCGTCGTCGTGTATGCCGTTTTCTTTGTTTTCATATCTTCCTCTTCAGCGACGGTGAGATCAAACGCGTCGTATAAGATCTTTGGTAATTCTTCATCGTCAGAGGAGTTATAATTATTCATAAAATTCAACCGTTTATTCTTTTTCGGGATGCATTTCTTACACGTGCAAGTGCTCGCGTGCATTTTTTCTCGCGGATAAGAGAAAATATTGTTTGTTGAAGATCTTGAAGACGTGAAAAAGAGAGTTAATATTTCCGAGGTTGTGCGTGTGTGTAAATATTTTATATTAAACAAACTCTCTTCTCGGTTGTTTCTCCAGGATCATTATATGTTCATATCTAATTAATGTATATTTATATATATACATATATACCGGTATATATATATTATATTCGTTACTTCTTTTGCTTTTCCTCATCATCATCATCCAAAAGAAATGGTCTACTCGTTTCTTCTCTTAAGCGCTCGAGTTGTAACCTCTTATCTTCTGGTAAATTTGCTAAAATCTCCGGATCTAAAACGCCACTAACTAAATCTCCAGTCTCGCCTCTAATTTGGCTAAGATACGTATTCCATTGCAAATTAAATTCTTTCCAATGCTCAATCGTCGTCTTTTTGTTTGTTAAGTGAGCTTGGAACTCGGCTTTTGCGTACTTATCGCCTAACGTCTTCATCGGTTCGGGAAGAAGAGCTGAATGCGCTCGCAGAATTTGTCTATACAATGCAAGAATCGGCCTTGCTTTCTCGAGAGATGACATTATTATTATTATTATTATTATTTATGTGCTTAACTATTTTTATTTTTCAATAGATAGATACAAAGTGAGAGAGAGTGCGAAAGTTCCCTGATGCAGAGCTGTGTTTTGATTTGATTATTCTCTTCTTCTTTTCTATATAATGAATATTATTACTGTAATTGTTGTTGTTGTTGTGCATCGGATAAAACGCCCATTTGTTCTTTCTCCATTTCCATCATCTGTTCTTCTCTGTGTAATTGTACGATCAACGGAACGACTAGGATAAGAAACGTCGTCCCAAACGTCCAAGCCGCTTTTCCAGTCGATAGAGCCCATCTGATCGTGTTCTCTTTCGTTTTCTCCCAATCTCTCGTTCTTCTCGCCCTAGATCGAGCCTTAGATCCTTGTTGTTGTCCTGGTACGATATCCATTATTGATTAATTAATTTTATTATTCTTATTGTTATTGTGCTATTGTGTTATTGTTATTATTATTATTATTATTCTTGTGTAGATAATAGCTTTTGACGCGATGTTGCTTGGTTGTGGATCTTCTCTCTCGTTTCTTGCTGCTTTTTTGCCTGCCAGCTGCCTGCGTTGTGTGCTGGCCTGATGCTGGAGCAAATTTTGCTGCCGGAAATCGAAAAAAGGGAAAACTGACGAGGAGGCTATTTCATCAAAGAGAAAATTTACATATTTATCATATTAATCACTCTTTTAAAGTGTGTGTGTGTCGCTCTACGGGTTGCGAAATATAAACCGTACGATTAGGAGTAGTTTTTGAAAGGGCTCGGTATCATGTCCTCAAATATTTACGCCGCTTTAGGGGAAGACGGAGCTATGCCAGGTACGAAAGGAACGCGCGCGCGATAGAGAACAGTGAGATTGATTTTACGCCAAATGAGGATTTTGTTACCTTCCCTCGATTGATATTTGTCAGCAAAACAATAATAAAGCGTAGGAAGATGAGAGTTCTTACTCGTGGGATTTTGAACTACACGCGAATGTTTATTGAATCGAAATTGATATTATATTTGAATGTATTAAATATGTTCACGTGGTTGTCTTAATGATTGATTCATTAATCATCATTGATATCAAAGCTGCGCGCGATTGCGTGTATATTTCGCTCAAAATATATAGCCCTTGCCTTTTGTTGGTCCATGAAACGATGTGCTCTCTCTTTTGAGTCATTTCATAACGTAGTTCTCTTCGTCTTTCTGTTATTAATTTCATTATTATTATCAAAGAACTAACATTTAAATATTATTATTGTATTCTACAGCTGCGAAACCGGCTACGCACAAAGAAGTCACCGGAGGAGCGAAGGAAAAGCAATACGGTGCAAAAGGCATGCAAGGCGATAAGAAGAAGCATACCTCTGCTAAACACGATCGCACGCACGGCGGTAAATCTTCTGAGCACAAAGGTGGCGCTGGGAAAGGTAACTGGGGTAAAGCTGGCGACGAGCTCGACGCTGCTGCAGATAATGGCGATGAATCAGCCACTGAAGCCGAAATGGAAACTCCGTCTAACGAAATGTCCTTGGAGGAAGCGATGAAGATCAAGGAGGAGAAGAAAAAGGCTGTCGCCGCGCTCGCAAAGACTGGACCGGCAAGAGCGGTCGATACGTCTGCATTCGCAGCCATGGCTGCGCCAAAGAAGCTCGAGGACGAAGAGAATCACCTCGATATGCTCAAAGTCGATGCTAAGTTTCGCAAACGCGGTGAAAAGGAAGCTAAAGTTCAGCAAAACATGGTTGACTTGATGAACTTCAAAGTCGCTCCGACTCAATCGAACGACCGCGATGATGACAAACGCGATCGTCGCGGCGGTGACCGTGGACGTGGTGGTGACCGTGGACGTGGTGGTGACCGTGGACGTGGTGGTGACCGCAAATCCGGTGGCGGCGGTGGTGGTCGTGGCGGTGACCGCGGACGTGGCGGTAGAGGGGGCGCATCGGCTGGCGGCAGAGGCGGTGCTTCCGCCGGTGGCAGAGGTGGTGCTCCCGCTGGCGGCAGAGGTCCTCCGGGCGGTGGCCGTGGTGGCGGTGGCCGTGGTGGTATCAACGTCATGGACAGTTCCGCTTTCCCGTCTTTGGGTTAATTCGTGATGACGATTGATGGAGAGGAGGAGAGAGAAATATTGTGTGAAAGGTGGAGAGGAAGTGCGTGAGAGAAATGGTGAGAGAAAAAACCAAATGAGATTAGATTTAGTCTTCTTGTCAGGTTTTGGAAATGGTGGTGTGTTGAAAAGTAAAGTGAAAAGAGCAGAGAAGTATTATATGACACGGGTTTTTTTAACGTATATATATAGGAAAACTTGATTAGAGAGTGAGCGAAATAAAAGGTACGAGAGTACGTAAAACAAACAAAAGGAGCTTTAGAGCGTAGCCGTGTGTACGAGTGCGGCAGAAAAAGCGAACAAATTAAAAACAAAAATAATAATATCTTGCGCTATAGAAATAGCAAATAAAAGCGATCCACACTGATGCGGGTTTTGTGACGTTAGAGGTTAGCTAATTATATATGATTGGGATGAATACTAATAATGATAATAATAAAATACGAATATATTACGGTAATAATAATTAAAACTTTTCTCTCTCTTTTTTTCTCTCTCACAGTCTTCATATTCACTTTAAGCACGCGGTCTATTTAATTATAAACATTAATAATAAATAATAATGAAAGAAAAAGCTGCTCAAATATCAGTACACAGTTCCTTATCTCTCGATTATACAATTCATGACGTGAAATGGGTTCCCTCCAGCGTTCGCTTTTGTGTTTTAGCTGCTCACGCGAGAGGCACTGGAAGTATTAATATTTTCGAGCTCGAAAGTCATACTCCTACTATAGATGAAGACATTGATAATAATAACGGTAATAAATCATCATCTCTTGCAATGACACTGAAACAAAAAGGCGATCACGATAATGCTCTGAAATGTGGTACATTTAATGCCTCGGACAAAACGGAAAGAGAGTTTATCGCTGGTGATTTTAATGGTCAACTGATCTCTTTTGATTTAGAAAATTTGACCAAACCTACGCGAATAATAAAAAATGCACACGACGAAATAATCAATTGCATTGACGGTTTTAGCAATCAGAACTTACAACTTTGTATCACGGGAAGTCGAGATGGTTCTGTTAAAGTATGGGACTTTCGAACGAATCTTTCAGAACCAGTGGTAAACTTTTCTCCCTCCTCGTCTGCCGCTGCCGAAGACGCTGCCTCTATTTCTTCAAGCGAGAATATTAATAAAACACCTTCTTCTTCTTCTTCGAAGCCAGAGTGTTGGTCCGTCAACATAGGTAACGAGACGAACAAAAATAATCCTATGATTTTAGCTGGATATAGCGATGGTACTGTAAAAATGTATGATATTAGGAAGAAGAGAACAAAGTGGGAAACAAATACTGGTCGAGGCGTTTGCGGAGTTGAATTTGACCGAAAATCGATAGAGATGAATAAGTTTATGGTAACATGTTTAGAATCACATTCGAGAGTGTATGATGCTCGGACGTTTAACGAAAATAGAGGTGGTTTTTCGAGTTCTGTAATAACTCCAGCTGCGCAAAACGGTCCCACTATATGGGGAGTAAAACACTCCCCGTTCAATAGAGAGTTGTCCATGTTCTTACACGGGAACGGAACTCTGTCGATGTATAAATACGCATATCCGCAACGAAGGGTTTTGAAACTAGAGAGTGGTGATAATAATGAGGAGCTAGTTGGCATCGCAGGCCAAGCGAATTTAGTCGCAGAAAAAGCAGTGTCTACACAGCCAATCAACGCTTTCGACTGGAACAGAGACAAAGAAGGACTTGCGCTCTGCTCTTCTTTCGACTCGAGAATACGATTACTCTTTATTACTGGGACAAAAACACTTTAGTTATTTACTATTATTATTATAAATATGCTGACGATCAATCAATCGAATTCGTTTCTTACAATCAATCAATCTTACTGTGTGTTTTTGTTGTTGTTTTGTGTGCTAAAAAATTATTAATTCCCCGCGCTCTGCTCTCTTTCTACTAATCCAAATCTCCAGGTAATGATGGCGAATTCTTCCCACTCGATCCGTTTGATTCGCTGCTTACTTTAAACATTTGAGAAAATAGTTGCTGCATCATTTTGAGCTCTTCTGGATCTTGTTGTTGATCTCTTGCGTTCACACTTCTTTTGTTCTTTCTCAACTCATCTCGATGTTGATAATATGAAGCCGCTTCTGAAGACGTATGCGATGTTCTTAAGATTTCTTCAAAATCTTTATACATCAACACTCTGCAATTCCCGGAGGACTCTCCTCGGGACTCGGCGTGCAACAAATCTCTAACAGGACCATACGCAGCTTGCTTACACAGCTCTTGCAAATCAGAGCCAGAATATCCTTCTGTTTTTTCTGCTATTTTCCAAATCGGCGAAGCTGAATCGTTCGTAATAAAATCTTTTTCTAACCTTTCGTGTTGTAAAGTAACGTTCAAAATTTTTGCTCTCTGTTCTTTATTTGGTAATCCAACTTCGAAAGATCGAGGCAATCTTCTCAAAATCGCTTCGTCGACGTCCCATGGACGGTTCGTTGCCGCCAACACCATCACTCGAGCATTTGTGTCAGTACTGAACCCGTCCCATAAGGTCATAAACTCTGTCTTCATTTGTGTCACAGCTTCGTGTTCGCTGTTTTTCCTCGTACCTAGAAAAGAATCGATTTCATCGATGAAGATGATCGAAGGTTGTAGTTTCCACGCTAAAGTAAATACCGCGGTGACTAATTTCTGCGCATCACCGAACCATTTCGATTGCAAAGTACTCGAGCGAACGTTGATGAAAACCGATTTAGCTTCTTTCGCTAAAGCTTTCGCCAATAAAGTCTTCCCGGTCCCTGGAGGTCCGTATAGTAAAACCCCTTTCGCCGGTTTCAACAAGTTCGATGAAGAGAACAGTTCTGGTCGTACTAAAGGTAAAATCACCAACTCCTGTAGCGCCGCTTTCGTTTCTTCTAATCCACCGATTTGGCTGAACGTAACATTGATATGATCTGGATTTGCTACATCGGCAGCGATTACGTCTTCATATACGTTTGTTTGTAAGTTTGGTCTCCCTAATCTTTTAGCGATTTCTTTCTTTCTCTGTTCAGCCGCTTTCGATGTTTGTCTATTCGGGTCTAAACGTTTTAGTCCAAAGGAAAGGACTAAGCAAGAGAACAAGGCTGAGAATGCCAGGAATATGACTTCTTGCACGAGCGTAGGACCTGATGCGTTTTGAGGAATATTTTTATTCGATTTCATTTTTATTCTCTTCGTCGTTCTTCTTTTCGATCGTTCCAGTTCTTCTTCTTCTTCTTCTTCGTGTTGTTGTTGTCGTCGTTCAGCCGTCGCTCGCGTTCTAATTATAGTTTTATCAGTACTGATGCGCTCCTTGTTTTCTGTCGAGGACATACACGACGAATACGAAGCAGTAGTGAATACACCGTAGTACGTGTTTATAAAACTACCTTAGGCCACGCAGGTTCGTTTTATCGAGATTTAATCTATGAAATTCTTCTTCTTCTTCTTCTTCTTAGTCTCTCTCTCTCGTTGTCGCAAAAGCGCGCGGAAATTCTATGACGAACCACGCGCGATTGATGATCGGTCTTTTATCTTTTTATTTTTTAGCAGCAGTATACTGGTATAGTGCTGCTGCTGTGTTCTTATTATTTGCTGTTGAGGGCTGATTTCATAAATGATCACTTGCAAGGCACCCATCATCAGCAGTATTCTCCCCTTTTGCGCCCTGTTTGTACTCCTTATTCCTTCGCGTCGTAAATACCATCTGCAGCACGCGAAAGCATCAGCAACTCGATTTTAACTATAGCGACCATCAAGCGCGACGTACTACTACGTCATCAGTAAGTAATAACATAAGTAACAGTATGAGAACGGGAACTAATACGACACAACAACAACAACAACAACAACAAAGCAGAAGGACTAATCATAATAACATATTAACTCCTTTTCGTTTAGGCCGAAGAAAGAAAGATTACGACTTCACGCATACGACTATACATCCTTTACAACAACAGAAGAGATGGTGGGACGCTTTCTTAGCCATATGCGTCATCTATAACGCGATCTTCTGTCCATTTCATTTAGCGTTTGAAGTTAAAATGGGAGCACTACATGAACTGATGTATAGAATAGTCGACATCGTGTTCATCGTGGATATATTCGTGAACTTCAATACAGGGTTTTATGATAGCGCAAATAATTTGATAATGGATAGACAGAGAATATCGGATAGATATATGACATCATGGTTCGCAATCGACATCGTTTCATCAATTCCACTCGATTTAATATTCAAAGAGGGAAGTCCTTTAGATAACATGAACAGCAACGCGGACGTTAGCGCCTTACGATTAACGAAATTGTTGAGAATGTTTAAGTTGATGAAAATGGCATCAGTTCTAAGAGTGCATAGAATGCACAGAGCGTTTAACAACAGATTTATGGACGGTATGCCACAAATTAAATACGCTTTGATTGATATATTCTCATATATTCTCGTCACCATTTTATACGCGCATTGGTTCGCCTGCGTGTTCTTCTTCATCGTTAAATTAGAAGGCTTGGAAGAACACGCATGGTTTGAACAAGCGAAACAGAATCGGGTTTGGGAAGGCGAGTTAATGAGTGACCCTTATACAGAATATAGTTTATCGCTCTATCACGCAATCATGGTTATGTTTACTATTGATATGAATTTTAAACCGGAATCGAACTTAGAACGTTGGGTAACTTTGTTCTTTGCAATGTCTGGCACAGTCGTCGTTTTGTTTTCAATCTCTTCGGCGTCGAATATTTATCAAAATACGTTTGGGCTACAAACTCGATTATATAAAAGTCGCATAGACCACGTGAATGAATTTATAGAGAGAAAGAAGTTACCCGATCAACTAGCGAAGGATTTACTTGATTTTTATGAACACTTAAGAAATCGAGATTATTTTTCGAAACTCACTGCGGATACGGCGATTTTGGACGAAATTCCAATATCTTTAAAGGGTGAAATCTTATTGAAAGTGAATACTTCGATAACGAACGGTGAGTTATTGAAAGGATCTTCCAACTCTTTAAAAGTAGCGATATTGAAGGCTTTGGAAATGAAATATTTAGCGCCCGGAGAAGTTTTCATTCGATACAACGAAACGGCGAGGAGTTTGTATTTCATCTCTGAAGGCGAAGTCGAGTGCTGGGAAGGTGACGAATTAGGAATAGAAAAGAAGGGTGAAACTGTGATTTTAACGAGAGGTGATTATGTCGGTGAAGCTGCTTTAAGTGGATTAGCTCGGAGAACAATTGGAGGCCAATCGAAAGTTTCAGCGACTGCGCTTTGCTTTTGTGAAGTTCACGTATTAACGAGAGAACGAGCAAAAGAGATGTTAGATACGTTACCGAGTGTCGTGAGAAGAGAGTTTGAAGATTTAATTAGAAAATATGCAGACGGAAATACTGGGGGCGAAGGTGGCGGCAATAATAATGTACAAAATAGCGGTGGTAGTATTACTGCCCAAGAACATGAAAGAGTTATCGAGGAGCTAATGATTGAGAGAACGAAAAGAGAAGAACTCGAAATTCGTTTACAATCACTTTCGAATAATTCACCCATGAGAATAAACCACATGTATTCTAATAATCATGAAAATGATAGGGAGGAAAATGGCGACGACGACAAGTTTTCGAATTATCCTTTGTAAATATATTACATTACATACATATTATCTAGAGTAGTAGTATTTTCTATTAATATCAATTATTCTTCCTGATTTGTATTATTTGGCTTTCTTTGAAGGCTCTCAGCGTTCCAGGTCAACTCTGATTGTGCTCGTTCTACCCAATTCATGGCAGCGATCGATCCCTTTCGAGATTGTAGAAGTTTTTCAATCTCGCGATACGATGGACGTTCTTCGAATGGTTCTAATGATTCGATCGATCCAGTTTGTTGATTGAGGACAAACACTTGCCACGGACCGCCATAAACCTTTTGCAATCTAAACGTCTCGCCCTGTATTCGTTGTTCTTTAAGAAAATATGCTATTTCAAAACCTTTCACAAACTGTTCGTTCTTCTCTCGCCACGGGCCGAATCCGAAGTCGTTTAATATATTGCCTCCTAAACTCCACTGCGGGTTTGCGATGATGTTGGCTCTTTTAGTTTCTTTTGCTATTTGTTTCAACTCTTTCAAAACCTCGGCGGTTGGAAACGTCGTACATACATCTTCTCCGCACGAAACTTTAACAACAGCATCGGCGTCGTCGATGACTTTCTTTTCAACTTTCGCGGATGAATCATTAATCGATTTCATTAAAGCTTCAATCATTGGACTCGCGCTTTGATACTGTTGTCTAATTCCTCCAGGCCAATCATCTAAATCCGTAGCCCCTATTAAATCCAGATTGAACGTGACTTCCATGTCTTTAATGCCACATGATAACGCATTTTTTATTGCAGCAGATGCAAGCTGAATCTGCTCTTTTGTTGATTTGGGCAGTTGCGCTAGAGGTGAAGATGTTGATGACGTTCCTTTGCTCGCCGTTGAGCAAGATACACTTCGATTCCTTCTTTGTTGGTTTTTACAAATTCGAGAAGGATTGAAGTTTGTATTCTTCTGCAAAGAACAACAATAGGACGACATACTATTATTCAAACCAACAAATGAATCCTATACTATATGTCTGACTCTTTCTACTATTCAATAGGCAACAATCAACGATTGAAGGAGACAAAGCTATGAATGAAACGTGAAGTTCGATTTACAACAGGCTAATAATGAAGATTTGATGTTGATGTTCGCAGTGCAATTATTTTTTTTTAAAACGAAAAAATCAAATAAATATACATTATCCCCTTCATTTAAAACTTAATTTTGGTTTATCTTACTTCATTTAAATTATTCCACTAAGTTGATTGCAATAAGTATTCGTTTCTTTTTCGGGGGTATTACTTTTCATTTTATTTAATATTTAATAAAATTATTAAATAAAAATTCAGTTCAAAGGCACAATCCCAAATAATACAAATTATTTTTAGTTTTTAGAGGTCAAATTAATCACATTGATATGATGTTAGCATTATTTTTTAAAATAATAGGGATTTTAGAGATGACCACATTGAAAAAGAATAAAAATAAAATTAGAGTAAATAAATTTAATTTAATTTAATTTGAATTTTCATTGTATTCCCCCTTTTTTTAATTTGGAAATGTATTTAAATAATTTAAAATATATTTCAATGCTAATTATTCATTCAAATGTTTCAAAACATTCGGGAACTACCGGTTTGAATAAATAATTTAAAGACCAATTTTGTATGCGGTTAAAATCTAATTAATTATATACTACTATTATCAACTATCTTCTATTGTTATTATGTTTCTATTAGATATGTCTATCCTATCTCATGCGTTGCGCGACGGCGTGGATTCTTTCAAACAACGGATCGAACAACGCGTTCATGCTCCTTTGAATTTCACCGATGAAATGCATAGAAGCTGCTTCGTCATCTAAATCAATCGCAAACTTTGCTTCGAGCTTTGAGCCAGCGTCACCTCGCAAATCGGGTAAATCAGAATCTGCCATAAGTTCAAACAAATTCAAAATCAAAGTCACGCAATTTGGCTTCCTGAGCAAGTTATACGCTTCAATGCAATACCTTTTATAATCATCCATGAACTCGCCCAAACAATCGACCATTTCTTTACTAATTTTTATACTCGGAGGAGAGATTTTTGGGTCTCTCCCCATCATATAACCGAAATCAATATGAAACAGCTTCCCATCTTTAGTAAGCATCAAGTTATCTAAATGTCTATCGCCTACGCCGAGCAAGTAAGTAATAACTGAATATCCCGCGCAGGACTTTACAAAATTTTGCATCGATTTTGAAGTACACCCGCTCGGACCGTTTGGATCTGGATTATGAATAGCGATATAGGATCGCAGGCTGTCGTGTTCTTTCAAAATATCGGCTATAGCGGATGATTTCACGAATTCAATTAAACCAATCTCGGTTGATGTTGCCAAAACGCGATAAGTCGTCAATTGCAGATCCAAGTTTTCTCGTTTCCATAATTTATCAATCAAAGAAATTAACTGGACGCATAACTGATCTTGTCTGCAATCGTCCCCGCGTTTGAATATGACGTTCTGAGTCGTACCATTGACGTCTCTAAATGCAAGTTTTAAAGGACTCAGTGCACTTTTGAACACAAAACTTTCTTCAGCGTTGATTCCAGTTAAACTAATTAATGGATCCAATAAGTGAGGAATGTTATGCGTGAAATATGTCAGCTCTGTGCCGATGCCTTGACCTGTGAGAATAGCGCGAAGTCTTTCCACTTTTCTAGCTCCTCTTAAATTCAAAATATCCACAGTGATTGATGTCAAGCGTTCAATCAACACACCTTGACGTTTCAAGGCTATCCATTGTTGCGTCCCATCCGGTCCAAGGTCGTGACATGCTTGCTCAAACATTTGATGCGTCGCCATAGCGCGTCTTTCAAAACTGGGATTTTCAAAACCAACGACTAAGAACCAGTAAAAAAAATTGGCCAATACTTCGTTCGAAAGCGCACGAGAGATTAAAAATCTTGATAAGAACGAATCATCCGAAGCTTCATATCGCAACGCTTGAACGAGCTGAAGCAAATATACGAGAATTTCATCATCATCCGCTCGCGATAGAACTGCTACTGCATAACTGCGAACGTCCGAGTTTTTAAAATGCGGTGTTAAAAGCTCTAACGCCGCGGCTGGACCTATTGGTGTCCACTGGTGCATCAAACCTATCGCGGCCTTTGTTTCATCTTTATCGCTCCAATCAACACTTTTGAGAAACTTCGTAAGCGCTCTTGGATCGGAACTTAAAGAATACCTAAATTTCCAAAGCAAGTTTTGCGTTTCTAAATCCATTTTTCTCGTACTCGGAGAAGACATGGCTATTGATAATCGAGAATGTTCCTCTGCGTTTGGTTTCAAGTCCTTGTCGACAACCTCACGGCCATGACTTCTAGTTAATTCGTAATGCATTATTTCAGACGGGTTTTGCGTCTCGATTCCAGTTTCTTCATCTATGAGCCAAACGAGATTATCCCAATTCTTTTCGCGTCTCGTCAACATTGTATTTTGTCTCAATAATTTCCTCCCTCCACCTCCTCCTTGTTGATTAATAAAATTGTCTTGTTGTTGCATGACTTCAGCGAACACGATTGGTAACGCATACGTGGGAAACTCTACGTGTAACTCTACGTATCCAGTCATTTCTTCCAACTCTTCTAATCTAGCTTTACGCATTTCTTGTATTCGCGAAAAGGTCATTTTATCGAGCCATGACACTTGCGGTATTTCTCCTCGTTCGTAACTACCAAGTTGCTCTTCAAAGCGTTCTAATTCTTCAGTAAAAATCAACTCCTGCTGCTGCTGCTGCTTTTGTCGTTGATGCTCATCATTGTTATTGTTGTTGCTTGCTAAAGGAGTCGCGTTGCTATTAATAATGTCTAACGTTGTTGATGATGATGACGAGTTGTTGTTGTTGAAATCGTTCTCGTCTGATAGAAGCGTAAGCGGTAATTGTTTCTGTCCTTGCACGAACTTTCCGTATTCATCGAAGAGTTTAATGCGTCCAAATCCTAATAAACCTGCTTTTTCTAGCATGTTAGCATTCTTATTAGGTGATGACGACGATAGTATTGAACCGTCGTAAATAGCAAACTCTAACACTGATTGTAAAGGTAAGTCCTTCACTTTCACTGGAAACTCGATCGTTTCGTTGAACGTACTCACACCTTTCTCGTACGAACTCGTTCGAGTATAACTCGCAGCAGTCATCGTTATCATACTCGTCGTTTGTTGTTGTTGTTGTTGTTGTTTATCTCGTTTGTTGTCTTTTTCAATATTCGTTGTTTGTTGTTGATTGATACAAAGTATGCTCAATAAAACTCTTAGTTCTTTTACACCATCGTCGTAATTATTCGTATTATTATTATCATTCAATGATTGATGATGATCATTATTAATATTATTTTTAGTTTCTGATATATTCTTATTCCTATTCCTATTCCTATTCCTATTCTTATTAGTAGTAGTAGTAGTTGTTATTATTCTCCCATAAATGCCAGTGATATCTATTTTAACACTCGTCTTTAAGTCACAACTCCTGTGCACTAGGAACGTATTCTTATTCTTATCACTGTTCTTATTATTCGTATTCGTACTGGTCTTGTTCATGAGAGAGAATATATATATATATAGACCTGATAATACTATGAAGTCTACTGTGTTTGAATTGGTTTTTGTGTCCGTTTTTGGTCGTTATGAATAAAAAAAATACGCGCATCAGCAGCACAGCAGCGGCAGCACTTATTATTATTTAAATAACGCACTTTAAATCACTCTCTTTCAATTGATCATCGATCAAATGCACATTTGCAACGCGTGTTGGGGCGAGATCAATGGCCAAGCATTCGTGACGAGATGTGGTCACATGTTCTGTATGTTTATTATTCTTGTTTATTATTCTTATTTATTGTTTTATTCGCGCGTTCTCGCGTTTTGTTTCATAGCATCAGCAGAGAAAAAAAGAACTTGATGAGATGATGAACATTATTTATTACGCGTATATTATTAACGATTAACGATTATTATTAATGATTAGGTAACGACGATGCAGAGAGAGCAGTGCAGGCTGGTGAATGTCCTGTATGTCAAAAAGCTGTTCAAGAAAGGCATGTTAAGATCATCTCAACACAACCGGACGAAGAGACACTGCAGGTATCGTTTGAATAACACAAAAATACAACTGTTTATTATTATTCTCTTATTCTGATTATTATTTACGTAACACACAAACAACGCACAGACGTCACTTCGAGGAACGGATCCAGTTGGAGTATTCACAGCCGGTTTCCACGCAGTTCAGTTTTATTGCGATCAGATCGAGCTCGCATCTTCGGCTGCAATTGAACGTCAAAAAGAGGAGTACGACAAGAAGTGCGAGAACTATCGCAGAAAATTGACCGAGGTTCATTCAGCTTATAAGAAAGAGAAGAGTAAGAAAGATGAATTAAACAAAGCGTTTAATAGCGCTAAAGCGCGAAACAAAGAGCTTTATCAAAAGTACGAACAAAAAGCTGGGGAGAAACGAAAGATAGAGCAAATGTTTAACGAGTTGAAAAGTGGCGGAGGAGGCGCGAATGATAATAATAAGAACAGGCGCGGCGGCTTCGCGAACAACAACGGCGCCTTCTCGAACGAAGAACGAAGAGAAGACAGAGGAGGTATTCTTTTGAACAATTTTCTCGACGAAGATCCATTTGGTGCGGATACGCATCTTTTGCGCGATTCCAGAAGACAAAGTGTGGACAATCCTATTCGTCGTTCGTTACAGACGACGTCTCGAACTCCACCACTCAATTCTTTATCTAACGATTCGCACGGTGAAGTAACGACGACGAAAGATCATGACATAATCAATCATCATCATCACCCTCCGTCAAACAAAGCTCAGCAATTTGAGCAAAATATCGGTGTCGGTACAGCTTTCGGAAACCGACGTCGTTCGAGCTTTGGTATAGCTGCGAAAGGAAACACGAAAGGTTTCACGAATTTTCAAGGCAAGCCGCAGTACAACAAAGGCGCAGCTAATCCGTTCGTTTCGAGAAGAATTTGAACACGTAACATACACAACAGCACTGATAGACTTTTATAAATAAATATACAAATATTACGATGAGATACGCAATTGACTTTTTTAAAAACCTTTTTCTAATTTGCTACTACTTGGCAGCTAGCTAGCTATCTAGCCAAAATTGTCGTTTGAGCGATTTGATTTAAAGCGCTTAAAACTCCTCCTCCAACGCCATATACAGCCATCGCTCTAGGTCCGTTCATGCTCTTGTACAAAACACCAGCGCCCGCTCCTGCAAAAACACTACACGCTGGATCATATCTATGCTCTGTATAAATCATCGTTGCTGATTCTAAACCTGCGTAAAACAAACCAACGGCTCCCCAAGCGTTTCCAAACGTCCTACCTCTGTGCGATACCGCGTTTAAAACTCTGTTCACTTTCAACTTTGTTGAATCGATTCCAATAGCCTCCCTAGGTGTTTGCAATCCTTTATACAAACCTATTCCACCACCTGCGACTGATCCGCCAAGGTATCCCACTCCAGTTAAATACGTTAAATTCTCGCTCCACGACCTCGTTCGCATCTGTCGTTCTTCGTCAAAGAGATATTCCGGCGTCGTACTTAAAGAGTATAGTTTTTGGGACATTCCAGCATCAAATGGACCTCCTAATCCAGTATATGGGTTATATGGCATGCTATTGTTGTTATTATTATTACTTAATTGTCGTTGTTGTGCGAGAGCCATTGAAGACGACGTCGTTCCAAATCCACCTTGCTGTGCTAATAATGTATCCGATGAAGACGACGAAGAAGATGATGATGGTACTAATTGTTGTTTTTGATGTTGTGTCGGTGCTGGTACGATCTCATCCAGTTGTTCGTTATGAGTAGATGCGGACGATGACGCTTGATCCTTCCTTCCTCTGATGCCTAATAAATCTCTCAATCCCATTTTATTATATCTTTTATTATTAAATAGTTGATCTCCGATGTCTGCCGCTGTGTTCTCGTCCCTCGCCGCCTTGTTATTTATTATTTTAATAATGATTTCATCAAAATTCAAAAAAAAGTTTATTATTATTGTGCTGATGTTTTGTCCCTCACGTTGTCACGTTGTTGTTGTTATCCATTTTTTTATTTCGTTACGCGTGAAATCCTCTTCACATACATTGTTGTACTGGCTGGCATAATAATATAATTATATATGCACAGAGAGAGAGAGAGTAAGTAGACAGGAGATATCAGCTCACGCGATGATGATCGCGCGACCTGCGGAAGTACTCATCACGAGCACGCGAGAGAAGTCGCACGCATCTTTTTTAAAGAAGACGACGAGGACGACGAAATCGAGTTATTTGAAACGTTATAATGATTACAAGCCTATAACAAAAACGTGTGCTGCTGCTGCAGCTTTGAATATTAATAACAAAAGTAATGGATTAGCATCAGAGAAACTATCGGACAATGAATATCCAATAGGTGAAGTCGTGTTAGGTATTGAAATACGCACACATAGCATAAAAGGAGCGTTGATCGATACAGCTAATGCCGATTTCATAAGGCCAGGCGTTGATGTGAAAATGGAAGCGTTGACAGAGGAAGAGATTGAAAAAGCTTTGACGAAGATTGTTAATCATTATAATTGGCAAGGCACTGTCGGTATTTCATATACGAGAGCTGTTACTAAAGTCGGGAACTGGGGCCGAGAGATTAATAAATATCTCACAAACATGTTACCGAAAAGTAAAGGGAAATGTTGTTCAATGATCCACGCCGAAGCCGCCGCGTATGCGCAAATGTATTACGGACCAGGCAGAGACATAAATGGAACAGTATTAGTCGTCACGATTGGAAAAGGATTTGGAACGGTCGTATATAATCAAGGACAGAAAGCGAGAAACATGAACATGATTCATATGACGTGGACGTACGAAAGCGAAGCGAGAAAGCAACAAGAGAAATATCAATGGCAAGGCATTGCTCCGACGTTGGATGATAAAGACGAAGAGACGAAGGAACAAATATTTAAATGCCTCACTGATTCTGGCTTAGAAGGAAGCTGGGAGATGTCTTTTGATAATAAAAAGGGAGGAGAAATAAAGAAAGCTGTGGATGAATTCATCGCTTGGGGAGGATTAGTAGACGAATATTTACAAAAAGTAACCGAACACGTGAAACCGGAACGAGTTATACTTTTAACCACAGGAGATGCCGCTAGATTACCGACAGGAATGCTCTTTAATTTGTTCGCACCAGCAGTCGCAAGTGCTGGGGTGAATCCGAAAGAGTGCTTAATCATTACCGAATCTCCCGAACGAGCTCTTGTTAAAGGAGCCGCGTTGGGAGCAATGTTAGAGCTCTCGAACAAATCTACGGTTGAAATTCTTAGAGCTGCAATTTGTAAAGATGTCACCGGTGCTCAAGAACCAAGAATTTTAACAGACGCGGATATGCAGTTTGTATTTAAAAAGTTGGATAGAAATAAAGATGGAAAATTGGATGCCGATGATATCTTGCGCGGCGCAGCACTTTACGATGTTGCACTATCACCAGTTGAATCTGCTACTGTCTTGCGAGCGTTTGCGGGAACTTCTGCTGCTCGAAATAATGTTGCTTCTTTTGAAGATTTTGAACGCTTTTGGGTGAAAACTGTCAAGAAGTCTTTTGTCAAACACGTATCACATCAAGACGAACTAGAAATGCATTTATCGGAAAAGAAATTGCCAGCAGACGAAGCTCCCGTTATTGTTTTACAATCTGGGTATTCTTATTGCCGACCGTGCATCAAGTTCGAGAGATCCTACGAATCAGTAGCAAAGGACCCGCGATTTAAAAGCATCAAATTTTTGAAAGTCGTTGGCGATAGTTCTCCTGCAACTTCAAAGTTAACAGCGAACCTCGGGATTGAAAATACACCGGATTTTCGGATATTTAGAGGTGGAAAACTAGTGCAAAAGTTCACCGGCGCAAATAGAAAGAAACTTGAAGACAATCTAGTTGCCGTGCTTGAACAAGACGCGGACCAAATCGAAGGAATACTTATAAAGTAATATTAGTGAGAGTTGCGCACTATACGGCTCTATCCTCTTTATATTTTATTAATTTATTACTACACATTATAAAAGTCTAAAATAATTCATAATTCTATCTATCTCTTCTTGATTCCCGTTTACTATTTTTGTTGAGCAAACCACGCGCTATTGGAAACGCCCGTGATGTTCCAATTCGCGTTTCCGTTCAAGACATCATCAAGCTTCGTCTCGACAGCGCTTTCGGAGCATCCATTGCCTAATTTTTGAAATTTCAATTTAGAAGGATGCCAAACGCACACTGACTTGTCACCAAGTTCATTTACGAAAGCTTTCCAAGAAACGTCTTGGTCCAAATCAACGTAAGCAAAGCGTAACAAACGCTCTGACTTGAACTTGTTTGCGAGAGCTTGTAAATCCTTAATTTGATCCAAGACGCTACCCTTTTCGCCACTATTGATGAACTGAAGCACGACATACACGCTCTTCGTGAGGGTCATAGCACTTTCAGACATTTCGCACAAATTCATGACGGTTTCATTCGAATCTTTCAAAGGAAGATTGACCTTCTTCATCTGATTTTGAACACTTGTATTTCGCGCTTCGTTTGGAAACGCTCTGTTTCGTAGAAATCGAAAAAGAGATATTTGAAGAACGAGCATGAAAACAATTGGAAAAGGACCAATCTCTACCATCGCTACGATTGACTCTTCAAAGACGCGAATTAGAGTGCGCGAGATTTCTTCCCGTAAGAGTTCGATGCGCTTCTTCAAACCAAGGGATTCCTTTGCCAAAAATGCATTCGGTATTTCATCTTGTAAACGATACTCGTTTGCAATCTCTTCACTTTGATTTGTAGATTCATCAAATTTTAATCCAATCCATTCATAAATGGTCTCAATATCACCCGCGTTAGTAATTCCATCATAGAGTTCATTGCTCATCTTTCCTGGTTTATTTGAGAAAAATCGCAAAACTCGCAACTCTGCTGGAGGGACGCCGTTAGAGGAACCTCGAACAGCTTTACAAACCTTTTTCTGTTTTGCACAGTCTATCCAGGCGAAGACTATTTCGTTGTTTTCTAACCCAGTCGCTAAGTTCGTTTTCATCGTGTTTAGTTCTTCGCCACCGTTTTGTAAATCTTTTTTAATGCTTCTTAATGCCATTTTTAGTGTTTCTGTTTTCGTACTCTTTTCCTGAACGCCTAAGACTAAAACACAAATACGAGTCAATCCACCTGATTTGCATCGAATTTCGTCAACGTTTCGAGATACTATCTCGGGAACTAACTGTAATCGATGTTCGGCGAATAATAACTTCAAGCTTTCTTTGCCAGAAATGTCATGTTTCACGATGACTTCGTCAGATTCGGATTTGATAATTACAACCGCTGGAGCAGATTCAACTCCATACATGAGCTTCCATTTTTCCTGCTCTCTTTCCGTGTGGTGTATTCGAACAACATTAATATCATTAGAATACTCAGTAGCAACTCTACGCAAAGTTGGACTCGGTGTCATGGCGCGCGGTGAGAAAACAATAAAGTCAACTTTATTGTTCTCGCCATCACCATCTTTCGTTCTTTGTTGATTGGTCGAAAAGTCCTTCCTCATTGACTCAAGTTCGTACGACGTCACACTCGGGACTTCTTTCAATCGTAACAATTTATCCATCACAAATTCTACTAACTCATCAGCTTTCATTTCGCCCCTATATCTATGCGCGCACCAAAAATTCCTGCAGCCTTGTGCGAATCCAACAACCGCTGGAAGTTTTGAAAACGCAACCGGTTCGTTTGTCATCCAATGTTTCGCGGCTACTTTCGATGCTAGTTCTCCGTAGAGTTTTTGATTAATTCGACCGAACTTAGCAAAGCCATCTAGAGCTCTCGCGGCTTGTTCCCAACTAGGAGAAGCTCTGCGACAAGGTTCCGATGAATCATCAAAAACTTCAATCAACCAACTCACTTTGTTGTTAATATTATTATTCTTATTCTTATTATAACTACCCTTTCTCTTATTAAAGACGATTGATTCAAATACGTTCAAACTCGTGAAATCGAACGTCTCTGAATCTATTGTTTGTGTTGTTTGTTCTTCAGAATCCCATCCTCCTCGTTTCATTGATTGCTGCTTTCTATTATTATTATTATTATTATTCGATGATTGTCGTTTTTGTTCTTTCTCTAAATCTCTCAAATCAGCGTAGCCAGTAACATCGAAGTTCCTTCGTTTCTCTTCATCGATTAATATCTTATACGCTTCTTGTATGTTCATAAACTTTTGCTCATTTTTCAAAATCTCCTCCTCAGTTCTCTTCTTCTTCTCATTGTTATCGTTAGCTTGTTGTTGTTGTTGTTGTTTATCAGGGTGAAACCTTAACGATAGTTTGCGATAACTTTGTTTAATCTCCTTCTTCGTGGCCAGTTTCGTTATGCCTAAAACCGTGTACGGGTTCAGATTAGTAGTACTATAATGTTCTACTGAAGCTGCGGTTGAGTAATTAATGATTATCATGAATGATGACGATGACAATAGTAAGAATAATAAAACTATAGTGGTCTTTAGATTGAAGAAGAAGAACATTCTATTCATTCATGAAATGTTTATGTTGTATATATATATCATGATAAACTCTAATTTATGAGGAAACGGCATAGTATGGCATAGGAGTAGAGTCCTACAGTCCTTTGGCGAGTTTCAGGGTTGCTGCAGCTTCAGCAGCAGCAGCTTCAGAAACGCGCACATATCTCCCCTCTCTCTCTAATATCTCTAAACTCGATATAGTAAAAGATTTAAGAGCGAGAGAAGAACGACGTAGTAGAGAGAAGACTATCATACAAATTCTGTGTCCATTATTTGTGCATTAAATAAAATAATTATCTGAGCGAGAGACGAGTATAATAATCACTGTAACACAAAAAGAAAGGAAAAAATGGGAGTTCGAACCCATCATCAACAAACGAATTCGTCGTCTTTGTTGTCCTTACACTCTCCGTTCTTAGCGTTTCTGCTCGTGTTCGTTTCAGGAATATGGTTAGGAGCACTCATACCTAATGAACATTTTCGTCAGTTACCATTGATTCGGAAAGATTCCCCGAAGTATGCCGATCAAATGCTCAGAGCGAGTTTTATTACACAGGCGAGTGAAGGGCAAGCGATTATACCAGGGGCGGCGACGGATTGGGTAGATAAGAATAATAATAGAGGAGGACGGAAAAGTAAACATAATAATAATAATAACAATAATAAAATTAGTAGCAGTAGTAGTAGTAATGGTGATGATGATGACGATGATGACGATGATATTAATGATGGTTGTGCGTGCGCGAAAAAACCAAATAGCGCATCCGAGCTTTTGAGTTCATTCGGAGAAAGCGGGTTAGGGCAACTGGCATCTCCTTCTATATCGAAAGAAGATGCATTAGCAAAGATTGATGCGTTGCAAAGAGCGAGGACGCATTTAGCGAAAGAAAAGGCAAATTTAGAAGGCGAGAGGAATGCTTTGAACAAAGTCGTGAAAGAAGCACAAAGAGCGAGCGAGCTTTGTATGAAGGAGTTGAAGAAAAAAAAAGGACATTAGTAACTATAGTATATTAGTTTATATACAGCTGCGATTTTAAAAAATAAATTTGCTAGAATAATATCAATCGTCTTCGTTTTCTTCGCCTAAATATTCTGCAATTGAATCGAGATCTATATCATCGTGTACAGAAAAGTCATCGCTTAGTTGTATCCTAGCCGTATCGCTACTTTTATTCTTTTGTACTAACTTACCACGTCGTCCGCGTAACTTTCCTAACAAAACTACTATGCGGCCTCCAGCTTGTTTCGGGACACACGTTTCTAAAGCAGATTGACGCACGCTTGAAACAAGCGCGGGTGCTGCTCCTTTATCCTCATCTAACTGCACGGTGCATTCCTTTGGCGTTGGAATATCTACAATAGTTCCTTTTTTCAAGTAATACTTTCCTCCAGAGAAGGATTTTGATACGATTCGAACGCGAATGGAAGGAAAAAGCCAAGGGGCTTCATTTTCATCGTCGTCGTCATCATCATCATTTTCTTCGCGAGCTTTCTTGCCATTTTTTTCAACTACCGATTTATCTTCGCTACTTTTTCGTTTTTCTCCCACTAGCACTGTAGTAGTATCATTCGCATTCTTTCTAGCGCTCATTTCATCAAGCTCTGAGCATCTTACGGTGACGACTTCGCCCGAAGGGTCGAGTTCAATCTGCGCGCGATCCATTTTCCCATCTGTTTTATAAATGTGCAAAACTCGTCCACATAATCCTTCGTGTTGCCCTTTCGAAACGTACATTCTTTTCCCTTCTTTGACGCCTAACTCTTCCTTCTTGACGAGTTTTTCATCGATCGATTTGACGTTGCGCATACCTGGTTCTCGCGACACGTTTGGATCTCGCACGAGTACTTCTTTCTTTTCTTCTCTAGATTCTCCCGGTTTTAATATTTTCTTAGAATTTCTGTTTAGAAGCGAAGCGCTTGGAATATCGACGGTATCCGCTCCGAGTCCTAATCTTCCCATTCTTGGAACGAACTCAACTGGGTCTGCTCTTCCACTATTCTTTGCGTTCCTGCCTACGCCATGACCTTCTGTCCAACCCATACCCCTTAACATAGCCGCCCCAAATTCTTCAATAGGCATTGATTCGTACGCTTCAATGGACGCTTGCTCTGGTAAATCCTCAACGTCTTCCTTAAAAGCGTCGAGTTCTTTTTCGGCTAAACTCTTTCCAATGAATGACTCTCTATTTTTGTCTCCCTCCTTTTTCGCAAATTCATATAAAGCTTTCGCTTCTTCATCTTTCGGTCCCATTTGCGTTAACCCATATACAGTCGTCGCTTTATTCTGCGCCGTTTCGCCGCCGATTGTTTCCGAAATCTCAAACCTCTTATTGTCCAAGATTTGCTCTTGTTTTGTCGGTACAAAGCTCGGTATCTTTCGTTGTCTCCCAGTACCGACCTCAAATGTATCTTTCATCGAAGGAATGATTTTGTTCTTCTCCTTATTTTTGTTCTTATCGTTCATAATATTATCATCTTTCAATTGTACGCCATCTTTGTTCATTGATAAAATAGCCTCTCTAGTTCGTTGTGCAACGTTTCTCTCGTCATCTCCTTCAACCACATCTTCTTCGTTGATGTTTAATTTCTTCTTCTTCTTAGTGCCTTTAATGCCACCAGAGAACCCATTGAATGTTCTTATTATTGCTGACATCTTTTTCCGTTCCGTTCCGTTCTTTTTATATTTATCTGACGATTTATATGGGTTAACGCAAATGTTGCTCAAGTCGTCTTTTGCTGCACGACGATGACTGTGAAGATGATTTTGTTCCCTCTTTTGTCTTTTCGCTTTTACTTTATTTGCTGTTTTATTATCGTTACTGTTTGCGTCATTAAATAATAATAATAATAGTAATATATTTGTCTACAAATCGATTTATAAAACAATAAACGAGCGAAAGGGACTGAAGAAGAGAGAACAGATCTCCATCTTCTTCTTTTTCTTCTTCTTCGTTTTTCTTTATCTGTCATAATCCGTTCAACATAAAAATAATAACACAACTTCTCTCGTGTTAGTTCAGTCATCATCACCATCATCATCACCATCAATCAATAACTTCAATAAGAAGTAATAAGAAATGAATAAGCTCAACGCGAACGAGAAGAAGTTAGTCGCACAGTTCGTCACAGTCACTGGATGCACGAACACGGTCGCGATTAAACAATTGAAGAAGTATAACTGGAGAGTCGAAGTAGCCGTGCCAGAGTTTCTTGAACATCTTCCGGTCGCCTCGCCTGCTTCGGCTTCTTCTGCACAGCAAGCGTTCACGGAACAGAATTTGGAAAAATTCTTCGCACAATACATGTCAAAAGAAGTCGCTGAAGAGACGAACAAAAAGGAAATAGACGCAGAAGGAATAATGAAGTTATTCGAAGACTTAGATGTAGACCCTTCGGATTTGGTCACGTTAGTATTGGCTAATAAAATGAACGCGGAAGAAATGGGAAAGTTCACTTACGAAGAGTTTACGAGAGGAATGAGGAGCATGATGTGCGATACGTTGGTTAAGTTGAAGAAAAAAATACCGGCGTTGAGGCAAGAGTTGGCAGATCCGTACGCATTTAAAGCCGTGTATGAGTATACGTTTAGATTTTCAAAAGATGGAAATCAGAAAGGGTTGAACTTGGAAGAAGCGTGTGCGATGTGGCAACTTTTATTAAAAGATAAAAACAAGTGGGATTTATTGGACGCGTGGTGTGAATTTTTGAACAGAGAACACAAAAAAGCGATTTCTGCTGATACCTGGAATCAAGTTTTGGATTTTTCGAGGACGTACAAGACGACTTTGTTCGGTTACGATGCGAACTTAGACAAAGACGCGGCTTGGCCCGTGCTCATCGACGAGTTTGTGGACAATTTTAAGGAGAAAATGAAAACAGCGGGCATGAAAATTTAAGCGAAAAGAGAGAGAGAGAGGAAGATAGAGAGAGGAAGAACAACATATAGACACATACACAAACAAAAACGAATGATTAGTAATAAACATAGAATTTGATATATATAAACGCGAGCAATATATACTTAATTAAAATACACGACTAAAATTATTTTTCTACAACTGCACGTGCGACCAACGCTTTTACATTTTTTTACCTCCTTTGTCTGAGCTCATCATCTTTCCTATAAGATTGAGGCATTTTGTCCTTACGTTCTGGAATATCAGAAGACAAACCCGATAAGGTTGCATCATCATCATCAGCAGGTGGCTGTAAAATACTAATCGTCTCATCTTCGCCAGCTAAAATTGCTTCGATGAGTTTATCTTGCTTCTCTCTCCCGTGCCCTAAAGAATTACTCGTAGTCGACTTAATACGATCTACGACATCATCCATCATCGTCGTGCCTTCCTGTGATCCCGAAACAGTTGTCAATACAAAAATAATCGACGTCACAATAGCAAGAAATGTATTAAAGCAAAACCAAGTGAATGCAATCACGGACGTCGTCGATACGAACGGGTAGAAATACAAAGCTTTTTGTAAAATATTCATTCGTAGCGAAATCGTTGCCACTGCAGAATAGACTTCTGGAATTTTCCCACCTAAATTGCTTTGCCTTGGTATTAAACGTACAGAGACTTGCGTAAAATCTCTCCTCTCTCGAATCTTCGAAAACATTCTGACTACAATCGTTTGCTTCTCTTCGACGAAACCTGTAACGTGTAATGGCCAATACGCGATTGCTTTCATCCATCTCACCAAAGGCGACCGGTATCGTAAAACCGCAGGTCGCATGGCATCTAATATAGTCTCTCCAGTATTCGTTAAAAGCTCAGTTTGAATTTGGAACATTCCCACGTTTTGATTATATTCCGAATCCGGCACGTCTAACTTCACGTCTACGTCGAATTGAGAGTATGGGGAGACAATTCGATCTTGCACTTTTTTAGTAAACGGTCTAATCAATCTTTTCAAGTTTGTAACGATGAGAATATTCGAAGATTTAATATCTTTATTATTATTATTGTTATTATTATTATTATTTGATGATGATGATGATGATATCGTCTGTGATTGAGAAGGAGAAGAAGAAGAACGCGATATACTGGTAGGTATCCAAACGAACGAAGAAATCGCGATTGGATGTTCTTCAGCGAAATTGAAGAACAACTGTTCGCTCATAATCGCTTCGCCTTTAGGGAGCGCAAGATATCTCAAAGCAAATGCGATAAAGATTGAACAAAAGAAGAAGATGAAAGAGAGGAAAAATGCCGCGAATGACCCTATTGCAGCATTTTTGATCACACCACCACTCATTCTTTTCTTGTTTTAGTTCTCTCTCTATTGTGTCTCTATAAAGTGGAGAAATCGTAATTTATAAATTTAATATATTAAAACAAGTACTGGTACCAGTACAGTAAACGAGTAAAGAGTAAACAACAACAACAACAGCACCAATAAGTTATTTCTATATTATGTGAGATGATTATTATATCTTAAGCTGGTAATTTGTTGTTCGCCGTTATCAACTCAAGCTTCCTTTGCAAGAACGCGGAACCGCATAAGAACAACGTGCACATGCCAAACATTGCCGATAACGGAAACAAAGCGACGTTGTATAAAATGACACAAACAAACAAGTTCAACGGAATGCGGAAGAAGTTCATCACAGTCGAACGCACATCTTCTGGAACGTATTGTGCTCTCATTTTCATCATTGAAGGCCAGAAAATACCAACCATTAATTCAAAGACGAGGAAACCGAAGAGTTGTATTTTACCTTCAAAAGTGATTGGACCGCCTTTATAGCCGCCCGATCCGAGATCAAAAGTTTTAATAAACACTGGAATTGATAAAGAGCACGCGGAGACTAAGAACACAGTTTGCATATACTTTTCAACTCTTAAATCCGTTCTCGCCATTAATCGAGAAGACAAAGAGGAACCAATCATGCAAGCAACCATCATAGTCGCAAAAATCATCCCGTGCGGAATATCCTCGCCATTCGGTGATAACGCCGGCGTCCATAAGAACACAAACGAGTACATCGAAGCTTCGAACAAGGATTGCATAGCTCCGAGGTAAAAGATTTTCTTATCCGAGAAAATAGCTTTATACGCAGTCGAGAACGATTGTTGAAGGCTGGCGTTCTCTACGACGTCTCCAGTATTTTCTGTCCAAGTGAAGAAAATAACGGCGCCGCCAATGGCGAGGAAGCACGTTGCAGCATCAAACGGTGCCACTGGCCCTAACGACATATCCGTCACCAAATAGTTCGCCACTAACCCAGAAACGATCGAAACTAAACCATTTCCTAAGAATATAGCCTTTGAAAATGTTTTATCTAACAATTCCGCTTCGTACCCTCTCTTGAAATGTTCCGCGACGAGCCATGATTCAAAGACGGTGAATAACAAACTCGTCGCAATTCCACCGAAAAATCTCCCAAGCATTAAGACGTAATAATCCGACCAATGTTTAGTCACGCAACTCGCGATATAGGTCGCGCAATATACCAGAGCAGCAGCTTTTCTCCCATGCTTATCGGCCATCGAGCCAACTACAGTGCCGAAGATCATCGATGAACCGAATCCTGCAATGAATAACTTCCCAATATCTCCAGTACTGTAGCCATAGTGTTGATAGAGTGCGTATACGTACGGGCCTTGCAACCAATCTCCAGCCATCATTAATGAATATATGAACAAATAGTTATTCCTGAATGAGATGAACGATTTTGGTTCGTTCGTTCGTTCTTTTTGTGTGAATTTTTGTACTTCCATTAAACCGCAGCATACTGCCAAGACCATGAACTGTGTCCAGTAATATGAATCCATTATTATACTATTACACTATTATACTATTATACTATTATTATTATTATTATTCGTTAATTCGTGCGATATATAAAAGAACAGAGGTTATAGTGAAACGAGAGAGAGTTGATTTTTGATTTTCTGTGTCGCCTGATTTTCGTGTGTTCCTATACTCTGCTATTTTTCGCAGAAGTGGATTTTCAGGGTTCAGCAGCAGCAGCAGCAGCAAGTGGCAAGTTACCAAGTTTTTTTCAAATCTCCCTACGAGTACTTTAAAAAACTAATCATAAACTCATCTCGCTCATATCATAGTATCACTGAAATATATAAATAATCGATAATAATAATCAAGAGAAGGAGAAGAAGAAAAAGAGGAAGAATTTTGGCCGCAAACGTGCCTCGTTAGCCATACGTATTCAATAAATAAGTTCTCCGTACTGTATAAAAATGAGTGATGATGATATTGATATGAACGACATCGATGCGTTACTTGACGATGAAGATGAGTTATTTCTTGACGACGAGGAGGAGGATATGGCATTCTTGGCCGAACAAGATGATGATGATGAAGATGATGATGATCATCATCATAATAATAATGTTAATGATCCTTCCATCATTGGAACGCAAGATCTGGATTGGTTAGAGAACGAGAGCGATATGTTGACTCAAGTGAACGATAACAAAAATTTGAATAACAACAAACGTTCCTCTGATGATGTTATAGAAGTAGACGATGAAAAAGACAAAATCGATGACGACGCTCAAAAGAAGAAACGAATGGCTACAAATATCGCAGGCTCGGCGTTGAATCAAGAAGATTTAGCAAAGCAATTAAAAGCAGAAGCGAAGAAGAAAGCAGATATAGAGAAAAAGGAACGAGAAATCGAGCTCGAACATTTGCGATACAAGTCAATCGCGAGAAACGACCCGCCTTTATTATCATCAGCTGAATGTGCAGTGGGCCAAAAATTTATCAGTGTAACAGATCCAAACGATATAACGAAAAGAGTATATTTAAAAATCGAAGAGTATAGCTTAGGAGAGTGCGAGGAAGAACATAATAATAATAATAATACTAATAAGTTATTGAGCGATAATCAACTTGCAAAGAAAAAAGGGAAACACACGTACGATCAAGCTCGAGCTGCAGTCAGTCGAATTCATCTTTTGAATGAACCAATTGATGATATGCTCAAAGAAATTGAGGCCAGAAGGTACGCTTTAGCAGTTGAGGCTGCTGCGAAAATGGATTCGGAATTGAACGGCGGCGATGACGAGGAAATGCCAACGAGCGAAGAAGTCGAAAGAGTTTTGCTTGGCAATGATGCGAGTGCGGACGCCGTTGAAACTGAAAGGAGAAAAAAGAAGATTAAAGAAATAAAACTGAAGATTGCTAATTCCTCTTGGCTCGCAAAATATTCACCGAGGAGATTTGTAGATTTACTCTCCGAAGAACGAGGAAACAGAGAGTTGCTGAGTTGGTTAAAGTCGTGGGATAAAATTGTCTTCAATAAGAACACGCCGAATCAAATGACGCACCAAATGATCAACCCATCTGTCATGAGTAATAACAACGATACTAGTAAAAACAAAAACTACAACGGCGAGGAAACGTTTGACGCGTCTGGGCGACCGTTTAAGAAATTAGCTCTAATTTCTGGCAGTCCCGGCGTAGGCAAAACAACGCTCGCGCACATAGCGGCAAAACATTGCGGATACAGAGTTGTCGAAATTAATGCCGCTTCTACGCAAAAGTCTTCCGAAGGACTCGTGAAAGCTGTGAAACAAGCCGTAGAAATGCGCTCGGTCTTGGAATCTATGAAGGGATTTTCGGTTTCCAATAGTGCGAAAAGTCTTCCATCATCTAATAGCGAAAAAGCAAAACCAAACTGTTTAATTATTGACGAAATTGATGCCATGTTTGGTGGAAATGAAGGTAGAGGCGCTATGAGCGCGCTTTTAAAAATTGTTAATGGCAGTTGGGGGAAGAAGAACAACAACAACAATAGTAATGGACCTTTGAACAGGCCGATTATTCTTATTTGCAACGACCAATATTCAGCCGCTTTGAGACAGTTGAGAGACTCATCGAAACTCATCAGGCTTCGCGTGCCGGCGTCTGCAAGAGTTACACACAGATTGCGAGAAATATGTGCAAAGGAAAAAATCTCAGCCGATCCAAGAGCGATTAGTCAACTCGCGGAAACGTGTGAAATGGATATTCGAGCGTGCTTAAACCATTTACAGTACAAATCACTCGCGAGAGGAAGATTTTCCATGGCAGATGCTCCAGTTCCCGGCGAAAGTAAAGATATTGGGTCAAAGTCTTTGGAAATCATGCGTGACATGTACAGAGGTAGGCACACGTTCATGGAAAAAACGTATCCAGGTCAAGAAAAGCACTTCAGCTGGATGTACGACAGGTTTCAAACGTTCGGAGACGATAATTTCTTGTTAGAGTCAACGTTTGAGAATCTTCCTAACGCAAGGCTTTCTGATCAAACGATGCAGCTGTATGCATTAGCTTCGCAAGATCTTTCAAATGCAGATATTTTCAATAGCTCTAAGGGAGCGAACTCGTCTGATTACTTTTATGGGCAACTCTGCTCAGTACATCACCGAGCGTCTTCTTCGAGTTCTATGGAAACTATGCAATTTCCAAAACTCAAAGCAGTCGAGAGAGAGTTGCAAAGGAAGAGAGAAATCACAAGAGAATGGATAGAAAAAGCAAAATCAGATTCTCGCTCTATCTCATCGAACGGAACCAATCCGCAAATTGATGTTTTGCCATATCTTATGACAATTATTGCCCCAGATGTGGGACGAGCTGCGGGATATGATTTCATGTCAAAAAAGGAAGGAGATGAATTAAAACGTGCCGTAGATGTCACGCGTTCAACAGGTTTGACGTACACAAATGCACCTTTAAGTGCATCATCGTACAGCCGAAGAACCTTTGGTGCTGGTTTTCAATTGCAACCTTCTGTTGATGAGCTCATAAAATATGGCGGCGGCGTGTATGGGACAGAATCGAAACCGCTCTCGGCAACTGGAGCTACTATACGCTTATCTCGCGAAGAATGGCTTGCGAAAAGAAACGCATTGAATGAAGAAAACGAAAAATTAAGAAACGAAAAACTTATCGATCGACGCGAGCTCGGACCGAACGCTCGAGAATTAGTCGCTCGAGAGGTTGCCATGGATGAAATCCGTCAACGGGCGAGAAACTTTGATCCAGAAAGCTCATTCACGCCAGAAAAAGATGGCGAAAAGAAGATTTTTACGAATCAAAACGTCGTTAACTTGCCACAATCGGCTGCATACGACGAGATGAAGAAAGCTGGTAACGCCAGGCTCGAGATTGGTTTCTCGGGCGGTAACAAACATAAAATGGCTGCGAGTAATAAACCAAAAGTTGCGACTGGTGGAACAAAATACAAATACAACGAAGGATTCACAAATGCGTTACGCAGAACGGTATATATGAAGGATTTATTCCCCGGAATGGTTCGGGGAGAGGAAGATAATAATAAGTAACAACGTGCTAGAATTGAATCCATTGATGGTGTTGTACTATTGTCAATCGTGTAATAAAAAAACTGCTGTTTACCTGTTTTAAACTTTTAATCAGCACTACTCATCGCGTGTTTTGAAAATAATTTTCGATCTTCATATAATTCACAACTTCTTCGCTTTTACGCACGCAGACCACGACACGACACGACGAAATAGAACGAAATAGAACGAAATAGAACGAAATAAAGGGGAAACAAAATAAATCATCGACATTCATGTTCCAAAAACAAACTATTTATGACAGAATATGTTTTGCGAGTACTCCTTCGACTTCGTCGTCATCGTCGTCATCTCGCGTGAAGCATAATATTATAAATAATACTAATAATACTAATAATACTAATAATATTAGAAAAAGAAGGAGTTCGAGAGAAGGAATGAGGGTAAGAGCGAAAGCGTATGAAGTGGAAAGAGCGAGAGGGATGGATTTTGAAGAAGCGGCGGAAGTATTCGTCGACGCCTTCTTCGTCCGCGACGGTAGCGCAAGAGCGGATAAGAAAGAAATTTCTTCCCTGAGAAGAGCACAGACGAGTGATTTACAAAAAAGATATAGTAACGCGAAGAAAGGGGCGATGTTTATCATCCGCGATGAACAATCGTGCGACGTAGTAGCGTGCGCTGGAGTAGAGTACCGAAGATATTTAGACGATTACGATTACGATAACGTTCCAGAAGACGTGGATAGATTTGGTTTAGGATCATCGTATATACGGCCAATAATAGGAAATTTAGGTGTAGCGTCTTCGGCGCGAGGTAAAGGATATGCAAAGGCGTTAGTGAGAGAGTGTGAAAAAGAGGCGAAAAAGAACGGATTCGAAGAGTGCGCTTTGATTGTAGAGAGCACGAACGGGAAAGCTAGATCATTATACAAAAAATCGGGTTATAAAGTCATAAAAGCGTTGAGCGACCAAAACGCTCTGAAAATGGCTTCGGACGGTATCGCACGAATAACAAAAGTTAAAACGATGTTGATGCGGAAAAGTTTGACGAATGAAAGTGAAAACATAGATCCGCTAACTATTGTTGTTCCTTTGATTGGGATTGGATTAGCATATACGGCAATTATGAACGATGATCTTCGTGGTTTTGTGGAAGAGATGTGGCACAATTAACAAATGGTGCCCTTGCTAAAGTTTAGAAAGTCGTAGAATCAGTCGTCGCGTGGATGAAGGCGTATCAGGTATAATTAGGAGTAAATTTTTCCACACAACACATCATATTATATTTATAATTTAAACTTCCGGAGCATGATTCCGGAGTTAGCTGCCTAAATGAGCTATTTTATATTCTTATTTTTTACGTTTCAGTAGCGCGCTTTAGTCGTCTATGTTTATATTGCATTAATTTATTTTCCTTCGTTTTTCTTGGATCGTTCCCTTTTGAAGTCATCTAACGTTTTGAACTTTGTTTCCATGATTACCTTTAAGTCGTCTCGCATAGTTGGTTTCTCTGGACCTTTATAGTAATAGTGAAACGCCCAAAATTTTTCCAACCCGTAATGTGATCCACTCTCATAATCTCTCAAAGCATATTCTTCAAAGTCACGATAAATCGCAGTACGAAAACGTGACTCTAAACCATACGAGTAAAACCTGAATAAGCATTGCAAACCGTAGTGATAGTTTGCTCTAGCATCTTCTTCAGCGAGACGGCAAAATTCTTTATACATCTTGACGTTGAATGTATTCCTCAAAAAGTAACTCCAAAATCGAAACAAAGTATTCATCTCTTCAGAATGACCGCATCCCACTCGTTTACGCTCTTCGATGCACCGTTCATGAAACGCTTTGTACTTTTGTTGTTTGAAACCATTTTCTTCTAACAATGCATGCGAAACGTGCGAAGGTGAGTCTCCAGATCGTCTTTGCTGAGCAGCAGCCCGGTGCATTTGAGAACCAGCGGCTGGCGACATCGAACCAATCATCCAGCCAATGTCCTCGCGATGCAGTTGGCCGTCTCTAGGGAGCGACGAAGGGAAAAAGTTTGCCGAGTCTTTCTTCCACGAGCCCGTGACAGAATTTCTCACCGGTGTTTGCATTGCTGCCGTTGTCGACGAAGAGATTGGTCTTGCCGCGGAAGCTCCACCTTCATTTCCTGGCCCATGACGTGCACCTTTTTGTGTAACAATCATCAGTCGTCCAACATCGACATCGTTCATATCGTCCTCTTCGTATTCATCGTCAGTGTTCTCATCGTCGGATTCGTTGTGATTATCGCCAAAGTCCTCGTCCATCTCAAAATTATCCGCCTTTTCTGCGTTGTTCATACTTAGTTCGTGCATCTGCTGCACATTTGAAGATGCAGTGACTTCATCTGAAGATAATAACCAACTTCGCCAATGATCGCCACCAACTCGAATTGCATCGTTTGCCTCGTTAAATTCAACCACCATCGATCCTTGCAAAGCTTCAGATAACGCAGTAGGATCAGGAGTTAACATTCGCACTCTATTAAAAGCACCAATCACTGAAAGTTCAATCCAACCTTCTTTTGGATCCATTTTCTGTCTAAGAAACAAGTCGCGGCATAAGTTATCGACGGAGAAGTAATATTCAACTTGTCGCTTCAAAGCCGCTAAGACTTGCGCTCTAGTCGCTATTGGGGCTGCCATGTTCTGCGGGTAGTATCCATAACCTTGAGGTGGCATACCTCTTCCTCGTACAGGGTATTGCGGTATGTACCCAATATGATATGGTTGTTGATTAAAGCCGCGACCGGTGTTCAAATTTCCGCCTCTTCCCCCTCTCCCTCCTCTTCCTCCTCTTCCAGCCATGCCATCAGCGGTCTCAGCGCTGCCGTTCGGGATAATTCCTCTCCCCCCTCTTCCCCCTCTACCTCCGTATCCAAACTCGCCGCCTTGATCTGATCCAATAGATCCTACAGAACCTGTTCTACTATGTCGCCCGCCCGCTATGCTTCGACCTCGCCCACGCCCTTGTCCTTTAATGTCCGGTGGATTTCTACCTCCTCCTCCAGTTCTCCCTCCAGCAACGACGGCGGCAGCAGCAGCGCCGGCAGGGCGACCGCTGCCGTTGGTATTATTATTGATGGTTGCATTGATGTTATTGTTGTTATTTTGATTATCTTTGTTTTTGTTTTTGTTCGATTTCCCTTCGCTATTTTCGGTGTTTTGAGTATTTGCAACATCCTCCGCGCTCGCTTTTTGTTGTTGGCTCTTTTTCGACACACCTTTCGTACCGTTCTCGCCGCCGCTCGATGTGCGAGTTAATTGACTTTCATCACCAGTTAGTACTGCAGTTTCATCTCCCAAAGATGGCCACAGCTTGGGCGCTTGCGCAACAGCTGCCGTAGGGCTCGCCGCTTCCACTGCGGCTCCGATTTTCACGCCTCCCCAAGCCGGTTTCGATGGGGCTTCCGCTGGGACCAATACTACTTGTTTGTTTTCAGTCTTTGATGATCCTTTTTTATCACCACCACTATTGCTATTTGCTTGTTGTTGATCGTTGTTTTTGTTCTTCCCTTTCCCTTTCTTACCAGTCGTCGTCGTCGTCGTCTGGTTATTATTTGAACCTTCATTGATTTTAGTATTATTATTATTGTTGTTTGTCGTTTCAATAGTATCGTTCAACGTATCCTCAACTTTTTTCTTTCCGCCGCCGAACAACGACGCGAACGATGTTATAGCCGACGCAGCCATACTACCAACTGATGATGATGACCCTGGCTGTTCTTTACTCGTTATTTTATTATTATTATTATTATTATTATTATTATTATTATTATTATTAGTAGTAGTAGTATCACTAGTAGTATCGCTCGTAGTATTTTTGTTATTCTTGCCCTCTACTGCAGCAGCAGAAGAAGCGTTGTCGTTTTTGATATCTTTTTGTTGTTTTGGTTCTTCAGCAGCAGCAGCAGAGAGCGGAGCAGATGACTCGATTTTCTCAATCACTCGTTCTTGCTTTTGCGTACCTTGCTTAAGAATGCTTGCCCACGGCGCGGACATTTCCTACTCTAACAATAGTTCTCTCTATGAATGTCGAATATTATTTTGTGTTCGATTATCGCGCGGTGAGTCGTTCTCGTTGTCTCTTTTTGCGCGCGAAAATTCCTCGTCGCGCGAAAGGATGTTTGGAGTTTTTCCTCTCCCTCTTCCTAAAAATTCGCCGCTCTTGAAGAGAGTTTGTTAAAGCTTTTTAATATATATCACACGGGTGTTGAATGAATCGAACGTGTGTCTATCAAACGAACGCAAAGAAAGTATTCGAGAATACTCTTTCGATATAAATCTTTGCGCGTACGATTGTTATCACACTCGCGAGCGTTAGATAGTTTGCAGTTTGTGTTCGATGATTTTTTCGCAAAAAGGAAAGCAGCTTTTTTTTTTTTCCTCCCTTTTTTTTGATTTTGTGTTTGTGCTGATGACGGGAGTTTTTTTTTGGTGCTGCATGCGAATGGCAAAGAAAAGAACTAATCAACTATAAAGAATAAAGAAAGGCATTTGCGCGCGCAAAATATATATAAATTCGAATTCGAGCTATATAAAAACTGAACTAGAACTATTCATTATTATCTTGGTCGTCGTCATTATTTTTATCATCGTCAGATTTATTACTATTATTAGTTTCCGACGACGCAGAGACTATGCGTTTCACGCGTTTCACGCTTACCTTTCGAGAGGGACCTAACAACTTTTCACTTAAGCGTTTCGATTCAGCATCGGAAAGATTTGATGGTGAAAGAACCTTACTACTACTACTACTGCTACTGCGTGGGACTTTCGCTGACACTCTTCGCATACCCTGAGCGACTGGTTTTATCACGCGAGAAGAAGTAGAAGAAGAAGTAGATGAAGGAGATTTTGTAATTCGACTCGCGCGCGCGGGTGGCGGGGGTGTTTGTTCAAAATCCATACCATACGGACGAAATGTAGTCCGAGACGACGACAAAGACGTACTTTCGCTCTTATTATTACTCTGTATTTCGTCGTTGTTGTTAGTATCGTTGTCGCTAGTACTATCGTTGAGTTCAGACATGAAAACATCCGCCCCCAAATCTCTCAAATTTTTTTCTTCTTCGAGACTAGACTTTAATTGCAACTCGGTCAAACCAAGGTGCTCATGAAGTAAATTTGCCAAATATGCCCTCTGTCGTTCATTATTACTTTCGACCTTACTCCATTCGAACCATGGTATTTGTACAAATTTCCAGCCCTGCTTAGTTAAAATAGCTTCTCTCAAATAATCGCCACCGATTCTAACCATAGGACGATTTACCGCAAAATGCGACGGTCCATCGCATTCAATTGCAACTTTTCTACCCTTTAAAGCAATATCTAAGGAAAATAAGCCACCCTCACTGAGAAATTCGAGCTCGTGTGGGACGCCCATATCTGTTAATGCAGAAGAAACCTTTCGTTGAAAGTCAGATACGCTCACACATTCACTCGTGACTTTCAACCATACCTTCTTACAAGCATTCTCTAACTCTGTGTTTAAGAGTTTACCGTGCGGCGAAAGTAACTCGTACGCAAAGTTTGCCGAATATAGCTGGGTCTTACAGTAATGAACTCCAGAATAATTATACTTAGTTTTTTTTATATGCGCATTATCATCGAAATAAGCTGATTCAAGCTCTTCTTTTGAGATTTCGTTCAACTTTTTTTTAAACGACTCAAAGACAGTCTTGTCGTGCATCATTCCCATATTCGCAAGGCCCCAAAGAGAATTCGATATAAATTGTGGATTGGTTGTTTCTTCCATTTGTCTAAGAAGCGCGTGTGAGAAAGCATCTATAACATCGATGGGAATTTTCAATCCCAAACTCGAAAACGACCATAACATTAAAGAAATGCCTTGCGGCGTGAACTGACCTTTGTCGGCTTCCTTTTTGGCTCTCATATACATGGCCTCTACAAAATCATCATCGGGTAAATATTTCAAGACAGCAAAACTACGCATCATCATCACAATAGGCTGTGTGCAATTTTGATTCGTTTGATCCGGATCGTATGATAATTTAAGCCAAGCAGTCATTTCACTCATGACGTGTCTGAAATATGCGCCTTTGTCGTTTGGAAAAATGTTGAAGTCTGCAAGCCCAAATACAACACACATGAATGACATAACAGTGAGTTCGTACTCAAAACCACCTTTCGATAATTTGAACGGTTTGTCTCCTAAACAGTCCCACTTTTCTTTACAAATTATAGATTTCATTTGTTCAGCACAGATATGATCAATAAATTTCTGACTGGGTTTAAAATTGGAAAACTTTGTATACGACCAGAACACGTTGCAGTTTTCGATTCCAGTTCGATCTTGTAAATTAGCGTCCCATTTCTCGCTCATTCGATTCAATAATTCCTCATTCGGCTGGTAGTCGAACGCTGAAAAGCACCAAAGAGTGTTTCCAATGGCCTGGGGAACCATCGTTCTAAATTTTTGTATGAGAATTTGTTCGCATACTAGAAAAATACCAGCCGGTGGCTTGTAAACTTCACCGAGGATGGGATCATTCATTGTCGATACAAACGCCCAAAGTATGTTTGAAATCGATTGAGTTGACCACCCTCTTGGATTTTCTCGCATATTATCTCTCGCGCTTTGAAGAAACATACTTGCAAGATCTTTTCCCATGTTAAATTTGAGTTGACCTACTGCCCACATAATGTTCGAGCATTCCATTTGCTTGAAGTTTCCCGCTCCAAGAAAATTGCGATTGGCATCGATTGATGGTACACCCAAATTCATTGCTATACCTTTTTTGAATGCTTCCTCAGTTTCTGGTTTTAGCTGGTATTCACAGGTAGCGAACGACCACAAGGAATTGGAAATTCCTTGAGGAGCAAAATCTTCCATGACCGAGCAAGTCAATTGTTCAATACTAGTCAAAAATCTATCTGTCAGTTCTACAGAAAAATCATCCAATGATCCATAATCTTCGTATGTCGAAGCAAAATCAATTTCAATATCCTTGAAATCACTCAGCTTAATTGTAATATTCGATTTTTCGTAATCTATGTCCTCCATTGTTAATCTATCGGTAACTTTACTGGTTACAATTGCAAACGCCCAAATTGCGTTGGAAACATTCTGCGGCAAAAATTTTTCAAAACCATTTTCCTTTGCACATTGTAAATAATGATGGATAACAAGTGTTGTAAGCTCATTTGGAAGCAATCGAGTTTTTACTCCAAGGTGTGCTAATGACCATAAGACATTTGCATATTCACGAGATGAAAGCGTTCCGTAATTTTGTGCAACATATGTCAAGTTTGACGCATCGTTTGTCTTTGGGATCATTTTTATACAACGATGTAGAAGTTTGTGGAAAGTTGGATTGTCCAACATTCCCTCACACAACTCTCTTATTTCATCATGTTCCTCTTCATTTTGATACGGGCCGTTCATATTGATTGTTCGTTTGGTCGGATTCAGCGAAAGATCACTGGATTTCTGATCGCGAATAGTAGTTGCAATTTTATGCAGCGCAGTCGTACAGTTCACTGTACTAAAATCTTGCACATCGGATTCTATAAAAGAAAGCAATTCTTTTATATTTTTTGCATCACCTATTTTCCTGTTCTTTTGCTTAAAATGCTCCATTTTCTTTTTAGTTAAAATACCAGTGTGTCTGATTGTCTCTCCAGTTTCCCGTGAGGTGTATTTGCTAGCCTCAAAATTTCTCTGATTCTGAATCTTTGAAGAACCTGCTCTGAACGTTCTTGCTGTTTTGTTGCTGGTCGTCGTCGCATTGTAATCGTCATTTTCTCGACTTTTTTTCATTCTACCTTCTGTTGAACGTGAAGGCGACGACGACGTTGATCTAGAACTTTGATTTGCATACTTTTGCGGCGGTTGCTCTCTAGAGATATTGCCATACGCCCCGCTCGTTTCTACTTGGCGCTTGAGAACGTTTCGAACGTTCACGTTCTCAATAATTTCTTTAACTCTATTTAGCTTTATTTCCATTGTTCCTTCTTCTTCTTCTCGTTCGGAAAAATCGCTTTCTATTGCGTATGCGATGATCCTTAGTCTTTTATTCTTCTCGATACTCTCATAATCTCTTCCTTTTGAGAAGAAAAGCGATTGTTGTTGTTCTTGTTTTTGTCCTTGTTGTCTATAGCTTTCATTGGCAATAATAGTAGTAGTAGTAGTCGATGATGATGATGAACATGAACAGGAGGAAGATATTCGCGTTTTAGTTTCAATCGAAAGATGTCGTTGATTATGAACTCGCATCATGCTTCCTTTCCCGAACGAAGAAGAAGAAGGAGAAGAGGAAGAAGTCGATGAATGGAAAAAACTATTACTCTGCTGTCGTTGTCGTTGAATCATCGTCGTTCTTGTATGATTAGAAGAAAAAGTATTCTGAGTCGTTGGAGGTGGCAATGAATGAGTACCCAGGAGATTCATTATTGATAGTAGTATCTATTCGTCAATTTTTGTTCTTTGAAGCATGATATGGTTTGATGATATGGTTTGATGGAAAACAGGAAAACAAATTATGGGGCATACTATGGTATGACCAACGTATTTAGTTACAAAAAACGTGGTACTAGAGAGAGATGATAAATTCCGTGCAATACGTTTTTTTGACAATCGTTATACTGTGTGTTCCTCCTTCCTCTCTTTCCTCGCTTTTGTTTGTTTGTTTGTTTGTTTCGCGCTTTCGCGCGTTATGAGTTCAAAGAAAGTAAGTTTGCCTCGACATCGTACAAGTACAAAATTCCGTTAAATATATCTTCTTATTCTTATTCT
>Ga0115001_10000110_pt1 | contig 51078 bp, 34 predicted proteins | sample ArcticOcean_MG_C_12_FD_89869 | JGI IMG/M metagenome (GOLD analysis project Ga0115001, IMG submission 89869) | Marine microbial communities from western Arctic Ocean - ArcticOcean_MG_CB8_130 | ecosystem: Environmental > Aquatic > Marine > Oceanic | place: Arctic Ocean: Canada Basin | collected... | reverse complement strand
ATCATTATCATTATTATTATTATTACCGACAGAGTATGACGAAATACCGTATTACAAATATATCGACTATTTTATCACGCTAATATTTCTCTACGCGGTATTATAAAGTCCTACCATACTACATACTACATACTACTAGACTAATATAAAAACCCATATAAATTCAACGCGATGGCGTTGTTTTTATCGTTGGACCGAAGCGATGAGTAAGAAAGACAACGCCATCCGAAGGTTATACGCATACAGTCCTTCAATTCGTTCCGAGAGGAATCCTCGCCCACAACGAAATCGCGGAACATATATATAGCAAACCTACTTCTTCTTCCTTTTCTTCCTCCTCCACGCAAAATCATCATCATCATCGTCGTCGTCGTCCGACTCGCTTTCCGAATCGGCAACTACTCCGCTCTTTTCATTGTCATCTTTCGCCTTCGCGCTATTCTTCCCAAAGCTCTCAAGTTTACTCTTCTTAAACATTTCCGCCTTCTCCCTTAACTTATCAATCTTATCAAACCCGGCTACGGTTTCCAAAATCAACGCATCCGCGACGTCTTTCGCGGCTAAAATTGCCAACGATTCGTTCTCTCTCATCATCTCCTCCTCAGCGCGTTGTCTCAAAAACTCATCCCCTTCATTGACTGCCAACGATATCTTTTTATTACTCTTATTCTTCGATTTATCGTAACGATCTAAAACATTCTTCTTCATTCTCGCATCGTCGTCGTTCTTTCTCGCATCATCAAAGAACCCTTCCGGTAAACTACTTCCTCCTCCATCTCTTCCTCCTTTCCGTTCTTCTTCTTCTTCTTCTTCTGCTTCAACTCTCGTCACGGCAACTGGTTTTCCATTACTTATGACTTGACTTAAATCAACTCCTTTCTTAGTACTTTTCAGTGCTATGGCACTCGATCGATGCTTCTGCAATTTCGCTCTAAACGCGTCCTTAAAATTCGACATGCGCGTATGTATGTATATCTGTATATACACACGCGCGGCACTCTTCTTCCTATTCTGTATATGCGAATAAAACGTAAAGTTCGAATTACAAAAACAGGGGCTATATACTTTTTTTAGTAGCAAACTAGCAATAAGTAGAGCCGTTCTTTTCCCTCGCCGAGTTATGGTGAAAATCTCTTCCTTGCCACAGTATCGTTACTATTTATGCGTCGTTTCTTAGTAGAACCTGCCGGTCTTTTTCATAGAAAGCGATCGTTCATTAGAAGAACGTTTCTCGTCAGTCAAAGTACTTCTCTGATCCGAAAGAAGAAAAGTTTGACATGTTTGACTGCGAGAATCGTAAATTAAATTTTTTTCCATTTTTCATTTTTTCTTTGTCTTCTGCACAAAATTCAAAAATCACTGGTTTCGCGCATCACAAAAAAAACGGGCCGTTCATAAAAGAAAGCACGCACGCTCCAAAAATGGGCTACGCATCAACGATCAACGAATGCTACGAAAAGCTCGAGAAGATCGGCCAAGGGACGTACGGGAAGGTCTATAAAGCGCGCGAGCGCGCGACTGGGCGTTTAGTCGCCTTGAAGAAAACTCGTTTGGAGGTTTGTTTTCGTTTTTAATGATTTCGTTTTTTCTTTCCCTAAAACACGTTTTTGATTATTAGTCCCCTTCCCTCGCGTTTGCGTTTCGATTGGAATCGATTTCTTAACGCTTGCTTGGGAAGAAGAGCGATACAGTAGAAGGAGTGTGCAACAGTCACGGTTCGTTCGAGCGAGTACTCGATCGACGGAGTTATTTGTAGTAGCAGTACTCGTGTGATTCTTCTTCTTCCGATCCATAAAAGGGGGATAAAAAACTAACGAATTTGAATATTTCCTCGTCTCATTCTCTGAATGGAATAACGAACAAAACATGTTTAATCGATTAATGTACTCAGATGGAAGAAGAGGGAGTACCATCGACGGCATTGCGTGAAGTCTCTTTACTGCAAATGCTCTCCGAATCAGCGTTTATCGTTCGATTACTCAAAGTCGAGCACGTCGAGGAAGATAACAAAGCGATGTTATACTTAGTGTTCGAGTTCTTAAATCAGGATTTGAAACATTTCATGGACGAGACCGGACGCGGGCCGGCGAATCCGTTACCGCAAGAAACGGTACAGAATTTCATGTATCAATTATTACTTGGAACGGCGCACATGCATAAGCACGGGGTGATGCATAGAGATTTGAAGCCACAGAATTTATTGGTCGATAAGGCGAATATGATTTTGAAGATTGCGGATCTCGGGCTCGGGCGCGCGTTTTCGGTGCCGGTGAAGAGTTATACGCACGAAATCGTGACTTTGTGGTACAGAGCGCCGGAAGTTTTGCTCGGAGGGTCGCATTATTCTACACCGGTTGATATATGGTCGGTTGGATGTATTTTCGCGGAGATGGCGCGAAAGCAACCGTTGTTCCCTGGCGACTCCGAGTTGCAACAATTGTTGCACACGTTTAAGCTTTTGGGCACTCCGGACGAGAACATTTGGCCCGGGGTAACAAAGCTCAGAGACTGGCACGAATTCCCACAATGGAAACCGCAAGATTTAAAGAAAATCGTCCCACAATTGGACGATAACGGTATCGATTTGTTACAGCAAATGCTCGAATTCGATCCAGCGAAACGTATTCACGCCACGGAGGCCTTGAATCACCCATATTTCGCCGATTTGGACCTGCAACAATTCGCTTTGATTGAGGAAAATTTCGAGAAGGAGAACAGATCAATTAATGTCTAATAAAAATCAATCAATTAGAGAGAGAGAGAGAGAGAGAAAAGAAACAAAGAGAGATCAGTTCATATATATTTAAATTTGAGAGAGACAGAGAGAGAGAGAGAGAAATAGACTCGACACGGCCGCGCGCGTAGCACCGTTCAAAGGCGCAGGAACTCGCCTTCAATACGCGCTGCAGCAGCAAAGTTGTCTTTTAATTTTGTACCAACAATCAAACCCACACGTTTAATAAATAATTGAAATATACAAATATATTATCCGGCGCGTACGTAGCACCGTTCGAGGGCGCACGAACTCGCGTTTCATCGCGCGCTGTGCAGCAAAGTTGTCCTTACTTTTGTCTACAAACAAACTAACAAAGACATAAGTCGTCATAGCACTGACGCTTATCACGTCCTGATTACTATACAAATAAGCATGTTCTCTCAATCTACGCTCGTATCTTCACCGCATTCGCTTGCATGCATTAGAAAACCTGCATCGCACTCGAGCTTGCGCGGGCATAGTGCTCACGAAAGTTCTTATTCGAAGAGCAGGAGGAGGAAGAATGGGAAGATATTTTCGTTATCCAAAATTGATGATGATGATGGAGATTTTGGAAAAGGTGTTCAGACGAGAGCGGGATCGGGTTCATCTCGATCGAGGAAGGCGTACAGGGGCGCCCTGTTCCCAGGACTGGAACTCCCAAAACAGGCATCGGGCGAAACCAACGAAATATTAAGGAAGTTCTCCGAGATATTCCCGTGGGGCAACGGTGCGCCAGTCACTGAAACGGTTTTAATGGATTTACTGAAAGAGGAGGTCAGGGCGAGTCCTTTGTTCGTGCCGTTGTACGCGTATTATAGGAACTATGGCGGCGTGTATAACTTAGGAGCTGGACCGAAATGGTTCGTGGTTGTATCGGACCCGACCGTGGTTAAGTATATGTTTAAGACGAACTGCGATGCGTTTTCGAAAGGGATTTTGACGGATATAATGAAGCCGATCATGGGCGACGGGTTGATCCCGGCGAATAAGGAGTTATGGGCGAAGAGAAGGCCAGTCGTTGGGTCAGCGTTTCATGGGACGTGGTTGAAACATATGACTGGATTGTTTGGGAGGTCGGCCATGAATTTAGCGAATAAGTTGGAGAATGTGGAGGAGAACGAAGGAAAGGTTGAGATCGAGAGCGAGCTATACGCGATGGCTTTAGACGTCATCGGAGAGGCTGTGTTTAATTATGAGTTTGGTGCGTTGAACGAAGAAACACCTATTATTAAAGCAGTATATCGTGTTTTGAGAGAATCAGAGCATAGGAGCACGTTTCCTTTGCCATATTGGCAAATCCCGGGCGCAATGGAAGCAGTGCCGAGACAGAAACAATTCGCCGATGATATTTCGCTCATCAACGAAGAGTTAACGAAGCTCATTCGAGAGGCGTTGGAGAACAAACAAGACGTCGATTTGAGCGAATTTGAAAATAGAGATTATAAAAATGTATCAGATGCCTCTTTACTCAGATTTTTGGTCGATATCAGAGGCGACGAAGCTTCAGACGCGCAACTCAGAGACGATCTTATGACCATGCTCATAGCCGGTCACGAAACGACCGCGGCCGTGCTCACGTGGACTTTGTTTTGTTTATGCAAACACCCAAAGATTATGGAAAAAGTAGCGAAAACGATCGATGAAATCGTTCAAGATCCGAACGGTATCCCAACCGTAGAAGAGATTCGAAAATTACGAGACGTTCGTATGTGCCTAGTCGAAGGCATGCGTCTATACCCGGCGCCTCCAATTCTAATCAGACGCGCGATAGAAACAGTCGATTTACCAAAAGGCGGCATGGGAAAAACCATAACACTCAAAAAAGGCACGGACTGTTTCATAGCCGTATGGAATCTCCACCGCTCGCCAGATTACTGGGAAAACCCGAACGAATTCGACCCTTCGCGTTGGGACCGTAAATTCCAAAACCCGAACATCGAAGGCTGGAACGGCTACGACCCCGACCTCGTCACCGGTTTATACCCAAACGAAAACGCGACGGACTACGCGTACATCCCGTTCGGTGGCGGCCAACGCCGCTGCGCTGGAGACGTCTTCGCGATGATGGAAGCCACTGTATCTTTAAGCGTCTTGCTCAAAAAGTTCTCGTTCTCGCTCGCTTGCGACGAGAAAGACGTTCAAATGATCACCGGGGCGACTATTCACACAAAGTCCGGTTTGCCCGTTTTCGCAAAGAAACGTACTTTTAGTAGTAGTAGTAGTAGTAGCATTAAAGCGTGATAGTCTCGTAGCCATTTGTCGTGAATAGTAAGCGACGATACCTAAAATGTTCGTACGCTTGCGAGCTCGCGGCTTTTAGGCCAGGGTTCACAAGCAAGTAAATAGTAAAACGAGAGGTCTTGCTGGAAAGAAGGAAAGAGCTTCGACACAATATTCACGGCGCGCGCGCGATTGACCACAATAATGCTCGTTAGTCCTAAACGTCCAACGAGCGCTACGAATCTGACCACACTCGTATTATCCATATTCACAGTATTCGTGCTAAGCGTGCTCGAAGTAAGCGGTCGAACGAAGAATGAACTCGTTTCGATTGGATTCGATTTAACAAAAATGACGAGAGCTGATTACGAACGCTTAAAGCGAGATCGTGACGATGATAATAACGATCGCGATAATAATAATGGAGATAAAAGTAGCCGCGTAAGGTTTATGAGGAAGTTATCTTGGTCGCATAAAGCACCGAGTTTAGACATACTCGATCAAACACAGATAAGATTAGGAGGACGAGGTTCTAAAAAAAAAGATAGAGGAAAACAACAACAAAGAGAGGAAATGAAATCGATAGCGGATCAGTTAGTGTCAGAAATCGATGACGTCGTCGATAAGGAGATGAGAATAGAGAGAGAAGGTACGATTGTTGATGATGCTATAGAGAACGCGATTGTAGATGCGGAGGAATTCAGGAGAAGGATGGAGCAAGGCGATCCGGGGTGGACCGAAGAAGATCGCGAGTTGGAAGCAAGTTTAGAGACGAAGTGGCTGGATAACCCAGAGGAGGATATATCGGTGAAATGGCATAACGCGTACGAGGAAAAATATTCTGCTGGTATTGTAGATGATGTGAAGAAAGAGGCTTTAGGAGTGAGTGATAGTGGTGGAGAGTACGACGTAGAAGGAGGAGGTCGTAATAAAGGGCCTTTAACGTTTGGAGATCTTTTGAGGAAGGATAAGCAAAAGAAATCATCTTCTGCAAAGAAGACTAGAATGGAGAAGCAATTGAAAAATAGCGATGACGTCTTAAACGTCGTTTTAGTCGGCAATGGAAGGTCTGTTTTGAAGAAAAACAACGGGAAAGCGATCGATAGTGCAGACGTAGTTGGTAGATTCAACTATTTTGAAACAAAAGGTTTCGAAACAAAAATTGGGAAACGTTTAGATTTGTGGTTTTTGGGCGAACTGAGACAACCTGGTCCACAAGGCTCGCGCGGTTCGCGACTTTCCACCGGAAGAATGAACATGAAGTTAAAACCCACGTTGCGATATATCGTCCCAGTTGTATACGAAACGCCAAGCAAGTGTTCAAAAGTTAGTTGTAAACCGAGCAACTCGAAACTCAAGGAGCGTTTAGGAACGATTGATACGGTTAAAAAAGCGTATGCAAAATACGGGATTAAAAAAATGCTCGAAATCATGCCAATTGAAGTGCAACATAAACTGACCACGAAGTATGCGTATACAGAACATTGGCCGTCATCGGGGATTTTAGCGATTGTCTATTGTCTCGAAAAGTATCCCAAAGCGACGGTTTCAATCACTGGTTACGATTTCTTAGGTCTACAGCTCGGACATTACTGGGAAAAGGTGAAGAAAAAAGGCACTGTGCACTCAATGAAAGGTGAAGCGAAGTTTATAGAAAAATTGGTTAAATCCGGACGCGTGAAAATCCTGTAATAATTTTGTTTACATACACATACGGATTGCTTAACGCGTAAATTGAAGCACCTCGCATTAGCGCGCAGACAAGAATCCGTCTTACCATGAATAATACAGAATAAAAATCGATATTAAAATAATGCTATTGTAATCTTCTTTTGTTGTTTTACACTACATCAACTCTCCGGTATGTGTAGTTGATTTATTTTTACAGGCTATTTTTGCGTTCGTCTTCCTCTGCGACGCGTATCGCCGAATTTCTTTTCCAACGCCAAAACATCTCCGAGCAAGCTTAGTGGCGTTTCTCGCTTTCGTCTGCTCGCCGTCGGAAGATTTGCCAACTGTAAAAGATTTCGCCATTTATCCTTTAAATCCATAGCCGTGCGACCACCGAGTTTCAGATTTGCTTTCGACTCGCAAGCATCGGCTTCTTCTCGTCTTTTAATAGCCGTCCATCGACATCCGCCAAGAAGACGAACGCCTTCGACGAGGGCTTTTGACTCTTCAAAAGTCCAAGGAGAGTGGTGCTTCGATCGACGGTGCCCTTGTTGTTGTTGTTGTTTTGGAGATTTTTTTATACCGTCATCATTAATTGTAGTGGCACAATCATCAACTGCCTCGGAACACTTTCCTTCGTTGGTGTTCAATTCTTCGCTATTATTGTCCTCATCCGACAACAACGACGACGCTCCGTTGGCAATATTCGTTGTGTTCATGTTTGTCATCATCATCTCTTTTTCTTTTTGAGTAGCGAGTGAACGAATTTCATCGAGAATTTGCTCTGGAATCTCCGCCGCCTCGCGTTTTTTATAAAGAACTGGTACCATTGCCGTCCGAACGACGTTGCGCCATTTATCTTTTAAGTCAACGGCAGATCGCCTCTTTAAAGCGATTGAATGTGTTTCATCCGCCTTGATATCTGCCCACTGACCGCGCCCACATCGCTTCACGCCTTCGACTAAAGCTTTCACTTCGATTAAAGTCCATTTATTATGATTAATTTGTCGTTTATTATTATTATTATTATTATTATTATTATTATTATGTGGTTTATTATTTTGTTCTTCTCCTGATTCGTCGATTCTTGTATTGTCGTTTGAGTTGTTAAAAAATACCGCCGCGCGGACGTTTTCATTCGTTCCATCATCTTCCTCGTCAGACGAAGGAGGCACAATGGTATTATTCGTTGTTGATAATACTCTTTTCCTATTATTATTGCTATATAAACTCGTTCTTTTACGTCTTGGACAGGTAATATTCAAAGGCGCGATTTGCCCAGTATGTTGATCGTCTTTTCTTTTTCGTTTCGTATTACTTGCTTTCTTATTACTGATGTTCTTGTCGTCGTTGTTGTCAATATTATTGGTCAACAAAAAACCAGATCCGCACAAAGACATTAAAATATCCGCTGCCGCAGATGGCGAATTCAAAAATGGCGTTTCCGATCGTTTAATTGTATTATTCACTATTTTATTATTATTATTATTGTTATCATTATTATTCCCATTCGCATCCTCCTCCACAGAAGTCGTCGTCCGCTGCTGCTGTTGCTCTTCTACGAACGAATCGAACGAGTCTTCGTTCGAATGTTGCGATTGCTCTTGTTCTTCTTCTTGTTCTCGATGATGTTTTTGTTCCTTAGTCGTATTATTATTGTTCGCGTACAAAACGTTTTTATTATTATTATTATTATTATGCATCGGTAGTCGTTCGTACGCCGTGAACGAAGAAGAAGACAACGACAACTTTTTCTCATCATCACCTTGCAACGACTTTGTTGTTAAAAGATTTTTTTTCTGTTCGGAAGACGAAGCGACAACTTTCGCGATTAATCGCGAGGACACCTACGAATTAAAACATACTCAGTCAATTACGATCATAAAATATTCGTTCCATAAAACGAGTGATTCAAACGTTCGTTTTAACATTCGCGCGCGCGTGCTTACTCGCAAACAGTATCAACTTTCCGCGCGACTTTCCATTTTGAATATATTCCAAAACGACAAATATGCGAAAATGCGAAATTAGAAAACGTGAACGTACCGGAAACGGGATCAACGAATATTGTATCGGAATCAATCTCTCGTTATCAAAAGTGGATGGTAATTTTGCGAACGTTACTTTTACGCCTCCGCACGTTCTGGTCTCGTAATCGACCATTTCGTTTATTCGTTTTTATGAGCGCGCTTCTTTGTAGGGAAGACTTTTTTTTCGACAGCAAAGAAAAATCTAACGTCCGAGAATGAAAGAATGAAAGTATGGGCTCTTGCAGTCTTCGACCATATCTTTTTCTTTTGATCTCTTATCCTTGAAGCAACGGTCGATTACGCGTACATATCTCTCCTTCGTATTGAAACGAAATCGAAAAAAAACGATTAAACAGGTCGATGTTTTCGCTCTCATTCGTTAGGTCGATGTTTTCGTCGTGTTTACTCGTCACGCGTGAGTTGTATTGTAGCTCTCTCGGTCAAACCTTTTGCCGTTGATTTTTTAGACAGCAGAGAGCGAAAAAGTGCTCTTGTGCCCATCGGCACCAATTCATTCCCCAGCACACACAACACCCTTTAATACATTTTAATTAACTCTCTCAAATCGAACACGAGCGAGCGAGCACCGCAAAACGCTCGCGAAAGCTTTGCTGCGCACGTGTGTTTGCTCGAAGAATACGAGTGTTCAGAGTTTTCACGCTATAGATACCGGTGCTAGATATATAACTACTGGTACATAAGAATGGCAAATGCAATAATTGACGAAGCGAAGAAGAATTATGAAAGAATTAAGATGGCGAAAGAGATAACGGATAAGATTGAGAACGGGAAAAAATATGTGAACGAGCAAAAGGAGAAGGTCGTGGAGTATGCTAAAGAACTGAGTAGTAATAGTAACGATGTAGTATTGAATGATGCTAATTCTGATGATGTCGATAATTCTTTAGAAGAAGAAGAAGAAGAAAAAGAGGACATTTTTTATCGCGCGAGAGCGTGCGAACGCTTAGATGACAGAGGCTCGCGCGGGGTTTTGTTCGATTGTTACATCGTCATCCCAGTAGGAGAGTTTTCTTTGTGCCTATGCGTGAACGGGCGCGTTCTTGCAAAGGAGGAGATGACTAAGAGACAGCGCGAAAGAGGAGGAAAAAAGTTTGTCCCGGGAGATTTATGCGAGATTGGATTGTATCAATGTAGAATTTTAAGCGTTGAAGAGAGGGAACCGTTTACTTTGCATGATGCTTATTCTGATTATGATGACGACGACGACGACGACGACGAAAAACACTGTAATAATAGTCGTGGTACTAGAAAAAAGAAATCGTCTTCGACGACGAAGAAGAACAAGAAAAAGAACTCAAAGTCGAAGAAAAAAATAGAGCTAGAAGTTGATAAGAAATCTGGAAAGATTATACCACCACCTGGATATGATATAGTTGCGAAACCTGAGTATAACGAATTCGGTGTCGCGATTGAACATCCAGACGTGGAGTACGAGCCGCAAAACTTTTGGCAATATTTTTGGGGATACGCAAAAGTTCCAAAACCAATACTTTCGGCGGCAGCAAGAAAACAGAAGAAGAATAAAAATAAGAATAGGAAGTACAGTAGTAGTAGTAGTTGCAGCGACAGCAATAGCAGTAGTATTACTAATACTATTAATAGTAGCGATGAGGAGGACGCGGAGGAGGAAAAACAGACAAACAGCAAAAAACAAACGACGCCGCCGCGAGAAAAAAATACTTGGATGCGTGACGGATGGCCCGGGAAATCAGAAGGTAAACCGAGACCGAGACCGTTTACTGACCAAGAAGTCGAAGCAGCGCGCTTTGAGCTCTTGGCGAGAGAGGCAGAGGCGAAGCAAGCTGCAGCAGAACTCGATACGAGGGCAAAATTGGAAGCCGCAAAAGCTGCGGAAACGGCTTTGGATGCCGCAAAAGCCGCGTTGAAAGTCAGAGAAGCCGCTATGGCAAACGCAAAAGTGCAAGAAGCCGTTATGCGAGCTGAACAAGCTCGCACGGCGGTTATGATGGCAAAAGAAGCCGAACGTTTGGCTAAAGTTGCTTTAATATCTACGTTGCCGACGCATCCAGATTTTGACAACGCGAACTACGCCACTAGAAACGTAAACTTGGCGACTAAAGAAGAATTTGAGCAATTATACGGTCTGCGAGTGAACGCAACGAATTATCCAGAATTGGATGCATATCGTAAATCGTACGAAAGCTCTTCAATGTCTTCTTCTAATTCACTTGCCACGCCTGCAGCAGCAGCAGCACGTTCTATTTTGGCTAATACTGGTAACAATAATAATAGTAATGGCTCCTCGAGTGCTCTTATAGATTCGTTGAAATGGCTCGCTAAAGGCGGTCCTTTACAAAACGACCACTCCTCAACTTCAGCAACAACAAACTCATCATCGCAATATAGTAATAGGCCTTTGCCTAAAGTTGATCCAGCGGTGTTTCAGCCCGTTGCGCACGAGTTTCAGAAATTTATGCCTTCACAGCCACAAGCTAGCGTCCACGTACCGGAACAGCAGCAGCAGCAAACCCAAATTCATCAGCAGCAACAACTTGTTCAACCGCAACGATATGAACAAGAAATTCGATCCGAAGAAGAAGGAGAGGAAACCGTTGTCGCCTCCGTAGCCGTCGTCGTAGAAAATGAAGAAGAAGGAGAAAAAGAAACGGAAGTTGTCGCTGTCCACGAGGCTCCAGCTTCAAGCGTAGCGGCAAAATCGGCAAAGTCGGCAAGTATGAAAGTCGTACCCACAACGAAGAACAACAACATCAAACAATTCGCAGCCGCTGCCGGCGGAGAGAAGAAGCAAAGTCGAAAAGAGCGCGAAAAAGCTGTTTTACTCTCCAAAATTGCCACGCTGGAAAAACAAGTCAGTGAAAAGAAGAAAACCGCTAATATATGGCATAGACCAACATCTTCTTCATCTTTAGAGAAGAACCGCAACGGCGGCGGCGATGTTCCAATTATCGAACATAAAGCGGAAGAAAAAAAACCGACTTCTCAAGCTCAAGAAGATGTCGTCGTCGCCGTTGTCGTCCAAGATCGAGAAAAGGGCACACAAAAAGAAGTCTCTTTAGTAAAAAGCCGCGCGCAATTTTTTGCGATTCAAAACTCTTACAGACAATATAAAATTGATGACGACGAAGAAGATGATGAGGAGGAGGAAGAAGACGAAGAGGTGAAGAAGAAACCTTTATCGACAACAGAAAAGGCTAGGATGGAAATTGAAGCGGCTTCTGCGGGTTTATCAGTCGCCGAGAGAGCTAAACGCGTCGCGAATAACTTCAAACCAAGCGCAAAACGTTAACTGCTATTCAAATATGCAAATGTATGTACATGTAAAATAAATAAAACATTCATGGAGCGAGTTCGTGCTTGCTAGTTATGTCACTTGTTGTAGTATCGAGTTTCTCTTGCACCAACGACGTCTCGATCGATTTCTTTTTCATATTCTTTTTAACATTCGCGGTAGTATATTCAGCGCTCGATCCACTTAAAAATTTCGCGACCGTTCCAAGATTCCCACCACTCACCGCTAATGCCATGAATGCGATGTTCATGACCCACACCATATCTTGTCTTGAAAATCCTAAAAAATCTGGGAACGCGTCCGTGAACATCTTATGGTACGAGTGCGGCTTCGGCAACGGATGCCCGATCGCTAAATAAATACCGTGATACCCGCCACGATTCTTGGTGTTCCCAATCGCGTGATCTGCCATATACCCAGCCGAGATCCTCGTGCACTTCCCAGTTTTGCCGTCATACGTAAACGAACTCACCTCTGGAGCGGACAAAACATGAATCCCCGTCGCCGGTATCGTCTTCGAAAATAACCCTTTCCCGATCCGCATGCTTTTCCCGCTATGCCTTCCTCGAAACTGCGTCGTGCACCATACCTTATACGTCTGATTCCTAACCTTCGAGTCCCACTCTACTCTCATAGAATCATCTAACAACTCGTACTCTGAATTCGGAAATCCTCCCTGTAAGTTCATTTGCTCCACTAACGATAAGAACTCCTGCTTCGTCCTCGGTCGCTCGTAGCACGCGTCGTACACGAATTCATCTGCGAGCATATCCGCGCACTTCGAGCCGAATCTGTTCTTCAGAATCTCCTTCGTGAGCGCTATTTGTGTTCGTTTCGTTAACCCTTTTTCGGATTCCAATTCTTCCAAGAGCACTTTTTGTAACTTCTCGCGCCTGCCACCGTCCTTCGTCATGTAATGCAGTTCACTTTTAATGATCATCTGAAGCTTTTTGACGTCAGTAATGCGACCGCTTTTGATCGAATAAGAAGGTTTGAACGCATGCAGAGGCGAAGCAGAGCGCGACATTGTTTCGATTGTTTTGTGAGGAATAGTTTTTATGACAATCATAATCACTTTTGATGCATGTTTTGGATCTTTCTCTCTTCTCTCTCTTGACTTCATTTTCTGAACAAGAACGCGAAGAATACGCAAATCAAAAAGTATGTACGTATGTATGTATGTATGTATATATATATATATATATATCAAATCGCTCCTTCGCTGGGCGGAACTTTTTGTATGCACGATTTCGTGAGCGAGGAAAGACTGACTATGCTCGGCCACGGCCTCGGCCTCGGCCGCCGCCTCGACCTCGACCTGCGCTCGCGCTTCTACCGCCTCCGCCGCCTCGACCGCGGCCGCCACGACCGCGGCCGCCACGACCGCGACCTGCAGAACTCATGAGAGGCTCTGCGCCCCTTCGTTTACCGTTTTTGTAATGCGTTTCAGCCGGGAACTGTTGTTGTTCGTCGTCGTCATCGGCGGCGTCTCGAATGCCGAAACCTGTTAGTCTCTTCTTATCGAGCTTTTTACCGCGAGCGGAGAGCGCTGAAGCGTCGAACATTGCTTCGCGGTTACCGATCGTTTTCTTCACGTTTCGCCGTTCTGCATCTTCGAGTGTTTTAGCGCTTCCGCCTTCGATTTTTGCGCGTTCGAAGAGCGGTAGATTGATGTTTGATTTTTGATTTTTCTCAAACGCGGATTTATGAAACGCATCTTTCACTGAGTACATTCTCGGTTCATTTCTATTCCTCTTCTTGTCGTTGACGTCGTCGTCGTCGTTGTTTTTCTTATTTGTCGACGTCGTCGTCCTTGTTGTTGTCTTCTTTTTAAGAGATTTCTTATCAGTCAATGATGGTTTGGCTTTCTTGGTACTATCGTCGTCGAGATAATATCCAACGCCTCGATCGCCGTTTGAGAAAATATACCCTTTCTTCGCCCCAGCAAACGCGCTCGCTCGAATGAACTTTTTATTATCACCATCACGTTTTTCACCATCATCAGCATTAGCATCGACATCTTTATCATCTTCTTCTTCCTCTTCTTTCATTTTATCTACAATCCTATCTAATCTATTCTTCTTTACTCTCTTCGTCGTCGTATTTTTATCATTATCTTCATCATCAGACGAATCAAACGTATCAAAGTGTTCTTCGATTAACTCTCGTTTTCTTCTCGCGTCAACATTCGCCGCGTTCGGATGCAACAACTTGTAATGCTCAGATCTCTCATCAATCTCGAAATCTTCATCTTTAAACAAAGCACCAAAACGATCGTCTCTCATTAATTCGTTCTTGATCCCGGGAGTACCTTCTAAATCTTCGTTGTCCGCATCCGCGTCGGCGTCTCCAGTCTTGAAGCTCGCCATTTTCTCGCCACTCGCAAGTTTCGCCGCAAAAGCTGCGTTGACCTTTGGCATTTTGAGTTTCTTCTTCGGTGCGATGCGTGATTGTCGTTCTTTTTCCATAGTTTCAGCAATTTTCTTATTCTTATAGTCTTCGTACGAGAACGGATTCGAGACCGATTTCGCTTTTCCGTAAAGTCTGTTATCCATGAAAAAGCCGTGCATATACGCCTTGAGCATTTTCGTACCAATCAAGTGTTCTAATCCTAACGTATTCAGTTCTTCTAAAGTGACAAATCTGTAATCGTCATACAAAGTCTCTCGTTTTTGCTCCTCCATTTCTTCGGTCAAATTTTCCAAGAACGAACACCATTTCGGCGCCGGTCCCAAACCGGGAACGAAATAACACCCAATTTTTGGATCGTCGCAAATAGTAAATATTAACCCACTGTTTTCCCATGAAACGATATCGTTAATCTCTTTACCATCTCTTGGCTCAATAGCGACATAGTTTTCACCCGAATTTTGATCCCAAACTTTAACAATTTTTTTATCCGTACTCATCACTCTCTTCGATCCGTCGGCCGTTTCGTGGAACTTTATATCGACAATTGCCTCGCCATACATGTGATCTTTCGTAGTCTTTGCCCTAGAAGACCTCAAATCGAATATCCGAACAATCCCATCCGAGCTCCCACACGCTAAATTCAACCCAGACTGATCAAATCTCAAAGCCGTTACGCCTACGGCGTCTTCCGAATCGCTCATTTCCATCGTACTATCGTAATCGTTCGCCCCACACGCGTGCATTCTTCCAACACTCCGTTTCTGCCTCAAATCAAAACACTCCACGCTCCCATCACCGCCTCCAACCGCTACTAACCCATGACTCGGCGAAATCCCACAACAATTCAAATCCTCGCATTTCGCCTCTAACGGCGCTAAAAATCTCCCCTTCTCCAAGTTCAATCTATACACGTCCTTACTCGATCCAACGACTATCAAATCACTCGTCCTCTTACTCATCGCTATATCTCTCCCCTGCCTCGGCGTTCGCACGTCGTAATAGTTCCCAAACTTCGCATGGAACCTAATCGCCCTATCCGCGCACAAAAACGCAATCTTCCCGTAATCCTCCGAAAGTACCTGGAAATCTACAACCTCGGCCTCTAAATGTCTCGTGAACTTACACGAAAGGTTCTTCAAATCGAAGCACTTGAACTGCGGCGGGTGCGATCCGCTCACGATTAAGTACTCCCCATCCTCCGATATCTTCGCTTTCTGCGCCGCAGTCGGGAACTCCAGGTCCTGCACTAACTCGATCCTTCGTTGATAATCCTCCTGTTTACGAAGCTTCCTCGAAGGCTTTTTTTTCTCGATCGCCCACGAAGGGTTATGCTTCTGCGAAGCGATTTCGTACACTCGAACGCCGTCGTGCGTGGAAATCGTTCTCAGCGATTGTGCGTTGAAGTCTTCGCGAGATTTTGATTGCATTTTAATAATAAAAGACTTATTCGCTGGAGACGAATAGTTTTCAATGAAGAAATTCAATCCATCAGTGGCGGCTTTTGACAGTGCTAATGAGAGCTTTCGATAGAGGGAAAAAGGTGCGCATATGTTGAAAATAAAATTCTCTCCGGCCGCGGTGCTCCGGTTTATAATTACAACGATAGATAACAGACCACTGATCTCGAAACTAAAGTACGAGACGAACGAGGGCGTGATAACGAGAGAAATCGTTCCGTCGATGTACTCAAAAAGTAGAAGTATCTATGAATGACGTTAATCTTGATTCATTTCCGGTCTATCGTTACCGAACAACTTCGTGCCGAACTTTTGATACCTCATGCACGCGGTGAAATAAAACCAGTAAATGCCGCCAAACACGGTCAAGGCTAAGATATTCCTCGATTGCCCAGCAAAAGGCGTCGATAGGCCTAATTGCGTGCCTTCCGGTAAGATCCCGCACCCTTGTAACATCTCGCGTTCTCTCACGGTATACTTCCCCGGCGGTAGCTTCAATTGTACTTTCCCGTTAAACGTGCCGAGCTTCACGCCCGGGTTCAACTTTTGCACGTCTGCGAAATCGATCTTCCTCTTCGTAATCACGTCTTCAATGGTCTCCCCTTTTCTAGGTGAATACAATCTCGGCGTGTTCACGTTCGTGATCCCTTTTATGATCTCCATATCCCTGGCCGATAACGCCTGAGACGGTATTAAAATCGTATCCCCAATCTTCGGATCTTTCAAGTTCCTGTTCATTTGTTTCAAAGTATCCGCGGTTAACTTCCGCTTGGACGCGATGGACTCTAGGGTATCGCCAGAGCGTAACGTGTACGGTCTCGTGCCCTTTTGCGCCTCGATCGTTCTCGATATCTTTTTTGCTTTCTTTTCCTCGTTACTACCTCGCTTATTCCGATTTATCATTATTCTTCTTCGCTGTGAAGAGGTGTTTGTGATGATCTTCGCATTATTCGTGAACGAAGAAGAGGATGTTCCAAGCGCTCGAGCAATGAAGGTCGCCATTTCTTACTCTCTTCACTCACCCGTGTGTGTGTGCGTGTGTGCGTGTTTTATTGATCAGATACGCGGTACGAGTGATTAATTAATTAATTAATTAATTAATTAATTACTCAAAAGAAGTGATAAATCGGACTTTTCCGAATTCCAAAACATGAGAGAATGAGAGAGAGGAGGAAGAAGTCATAAATAAGAGAGAGGGTTTAAATAATGCACAATTTCGAACGACGATGACGTACTGCTCTCGTGATGATGACGACGACGATGATGATCGAGATCGTGGAGAGTATGATTCGGACTCCGACGATTTAGTTCTAGGTGAGAAAAGGAACAGAGCGAACAGAGGGGATGATCGCGACGATGATGCGATTTATGGAGTTTTTAATGGTGATGATTTGGATGAAGATTTGGATCGGAAGAAGAAGAGAGGGAGGAGAACGGGTGATGGGAAGTTTAGTGAACCGGTTGATTTTGTTAACGGTGATCGCGATGGTATTGACGATGATGATGATGATGATTTTGGGTTTGGGAGCAGAGGTGGATTAGGGGCCAGTCGGGCAGGTTTAGGCGGACTCGGGTTTGAACAACAACCTTCATCTTTCTTTGAAACAAACAAAGAAGAAGAAGAGGAAGAAGAAGAAGAAGAAGATTTTGATTTGTTACCGTCGTCGTTCGGGCAACGCGTCGTCGCGAATGTGAAGCAACGAATGAAAGACGCTGTTGAAGCGAGAGAGAACGCAAAGAGGAAACGCGAAGAGGCGAAAAAGAAAGAGAGCTTTGTTGCTGGATTAAATGACGATAATATAGATGATGTTAGGTATGATAGAAAACAAAATAATAATAGTAGTGATAACATGCATAATGATAATAAGCAGCAGGCGCAGATTTTGAAACCCGATTTTGAAAAGCATACGAAAGGTATTGGAGCGAAACTTTTAGCAAAAATGGGGTATAAGCCTGGACAAGGTTTAGGTGCCGACGGTAAAGGTATTGCGAAAGCGATTGAAACGAAACTTCGGCCGAAGAATATGGGCATGGGATATGGCGACTTTGAAGAAAACGTGAACAACGAAAAAGCAAAGAAGAAAACGAGTGATAATAGTAATAATAGATCCAACAATCAAAGAGATGGAAAACTGGCAAACGAGCAGACGCGATTGAAAAAAAACAACGCAGACACTATCGAAAAAAAGTTATGGAAACGCTCTGCTAAAGAAGATGTGAAGAGAAGAGCCGTGCGCTACGAAACTCCCGAGGAACTCATAGCTCGCCGAGAACGCGAAGAATTGGACGAAGAATACGAAAATGGCGCGCGCATAAAACAAAACGGATCATTCATAGCAGCGCTCCAACCAAAAATGAAAATTATTGATATGAGTAAACGTGGGGGCGCGAGAGAGCTAGAAATTGGAGGCGATCAATCGAAAACGAAGAGTGGACAATACCTTCAAGGCGATTCAGACAATGAAAACGACGAGCATTTGCCTGGTAAAGAATTATTGAGAAACCTAAAGGCGATGGGTAATCTTTCCGCTGCAAACATATCTCAGTACGACGCAAAAGTTAGGTCGGAAACGGACACGTCAACTGCGTTGACGCGCGAACAAGAGCGCTTGCGCGACATTGAGAGTGAACTGAAACGCGTTGAAAACAATATTCGGACCGTAAACAATAAAGTGAAACTTTTGTTAAACGAAGAAGAAGAAGTAATGAACATAGAAAATGACGAAGATATCTTGAGTCAATGGATAGCTTTGAAACGAGAGCATGCGGAGATATTTCTTGAGATGGATATTGCATCCATTGCTGCGCATAAACACGCTAAGAAGTATTTTGAAGAAGCTTTTCGAAACTGGAACCCTACGTCGACACCTAAAAATGACGAGGAATACAAACGCGCGTTTGAAAATTGTTCAAAGTGGAGAGAAATTCTCGTATCGACAACAAATGTGAGGAAAACAAGTGCGTCGTTTCTTGGTATCGATGTAGAAGATGAAGTCATAGAAGCTAGGGACGAAACTTTGTTCGAGGACGTGCTCCAAACGCCAGTGACGTTGAAAATCATTCGCGCTTTGATACAAGAATGGGACGTGCGCGATTTAGAATCAAATCTCGCAATGGATCTGTTTGATCAATGGCAAAGCATCTTGCCGCGCCGGTCTTTAGATAAAATCGTCGAGAACGCGATAATTCCAAAATTAAAGCGCGAAATCGAAAAGTGGTCTTTTGTTCTACAAGGTGATAATTATTTATCAGAGTGGATTTTCCCGTGGCTAGAGATGCTTTTAGAACCAATTAAAGCGCTTTCGTCGACTTTGAAACAGAAATTTAGTTCTGCTTTAGATATTGCCGTGAACAAACAATCGCTCGCTGTTATCGAGCCTTGGACTAAGGTTAAAACGATCGTCTTTGGTCGAACTGGTTGGACGCAATTTATTGAGAAAACGGTCGTTCCTAAGCTCATCGCTAAACTCAATCTCGTCGAAATCAATCCCGCAGATCAAGATTTGAATATATTCAACGATGTTTTACAGTGGAAATCAGTCGTTTCAAGTGGCGATGAAGGTGAAGGAAGTATAACGAGAGTTCTCGAACGAAGTACGTTTTGGAAAAATTGGACGCGCACGTTAAAAAAGTGGTTAAGAGACGAGAAAAACTGCGATTTGATCGAAGTTGCCGAATGGTACGAGTCTTGGAAAATAGTTCTCGGGGATGATATATGCAACCATGAACGTCCTCGTGGACACTTGAGACGTGCGTTAGAGCTCATGAACGCCGCCGCGTCTGGAGAAGCACTTCCAGATGACGCGGCCGACGACGATGAAAATTTCAACGACAACGACTTCATCAAAGAATCAAATAAAAGAGACACTTTCATTGCGAGACCACCGAAATCTACGGCATCAAGAAAAGAAAAGAAAACGCTCAAGGATATCTTGGAAACGATCGCGGCCGAACACGATTTCACGTTTCTCCCCAAAATCGGTCGAAAAACTCGCGAAAACTTACCTATTTTCTCCTTTGAAGGCGTCGCCGTCGCGATCGATTCCAATCGCGACGTAGTCTCCATCAATAGCACGAGCATCACCACTACCTCTAACGCTTCCGCTTTCGACGAAGAGTCCTGGAGAGTCGTTAGCATTGAAGAACTCCTCACTCTAGCTGGTTCGAAGAAGAAGCCGATGAAGTAGAGAGTGTGTAAATATAGCGCCCTTGAAGAAGTTAGAAAAGACGAGGTTCGCGTGAAGGTGTGGTCCTACTAGTGACCACTCCAATTTTAAAGCTCGATTCACTAGTGTTCTGCCTACTGAAATAACCCTCGCATTTTCTCTCATCACATCAATGAGAAAATTTACACATTAATCACGTCTTTATTAGGTGAATTCGACTACCAGTGACTACTCCAATCTAAGCTCCATGCGCTCGCGTTCTGACTAAGAACAGCCCTCACATTTTCACATCACGTCTTCATTAGGTGAATTCAAAAACGATGGACGAAGATACTCATACTAACGATACTCATAACAATAATCCCCTCGCGTTAGTGCAACTGGGCGTGGTAAAAAAAAAAGTCATCTTCGTCGGACGCCAAATCCCGGAATCGATCCTTTGCGACGAAAACCTTTGCGCGGCGTTGAACGCTTTGCCTGTGAATTATAACTTCGAGGTCCAAAAAACGATTTGGCGCCTTCGTGAGCATCGATGCGAAGGACTGGCCCTGCAGTTCCCGGAAGGATTACTGTTATACGCAACGACTCTCGCGGATATATTCAGGACGTTCGTGAGTACGGTTCGAGCGGTCGTTATATTAGGCGATGTGACCTATGGAGCGTGTTGCGTGGACGATTTCGCGGCGAAGAAGTTAGGGTGTGATTTTTTAGTGCACTACGGGCACTCCTGTTTAGTGCCAGTGAGCGATTGTTTGTGTAGGACGTTGTACGTGTTCGTGGATATATTGTTCGATGAGGAACATTTAGTGCAAAGTATTAGGAAGACGTTTCCTGAGAGGGAAATGAGGATAGCGTTAGCTGGAACGATTCAGTTCGCGAACGCGATTGGGAAGACGCGCGAGATCTTGAGGCCGTTTTATGATTGTTTTGATATCGGGAGAGTGAAACCGTTGAGTCCGGGGGAGGTTTTGGGGTGTACGGCGCCGAGCTTGGATGATGAAATGGGAGTTATGCCACAGAGACGAACTATGGACGACGAAGGAGAAGACCGGAACGGCGGTGCAGGCGAGAAGAAGAAGATGAAGGCGCACGACGCGATCGTATTCGTGGCGGATGGAAGATTTCATTTAGAGGCGATAATGATTGCGAATCCGAATGTCCCAGCGTATAGATACGATCCTTATGAACGAATTCTGACGCGTGAGTATTACGATCACGTTGGGATGCAAAACGTGAGAAAGAGTATGATTTTGCGCTCTAAGAAAGCTAAAAAGTTTGGCTTAATCTTAGGAACTTTAGGTCGACAAGGAAACCCAGCCGTGCTTAATAGATTAGAAGAGCTGTTCAGCTCAAAAAATAAGGAAACCGTGGTATTCTTAATCTCGGAAATATCACCAGAAAGAATTGCATCGCTAAGTGAGAAGGGAGGTATAGACGCGTTTGTGCAGGTGGCGTGTCCAAGACTGAGTATTGATTGGGGCGAAGCCTTTTGCGTGCCAGTGTTGACGCCTTACGAGGCGTTTGTATGCTTAGAAGGTTGCGAAGCGTGGGACGATGTTAATTCGACTTTAGACAATAACGACGATAATAATTCGAATGCGAAGAAAAATTTGCCCAGTTACCCAATGAAATATTATGCAGATGATGGAGGTTTATGGACGAGTTCGCGATTTGCGCAGAGACAAAAAAGTATGGGCAATCGAAGAGATAAACCGACGATTTCGCTCGAGGTTCCACAAACGTCTGTTTAGTTTTCAGAAATACAGTCTAGTGTAGTGTATGTTAAAAGTATAGTTTGAGTAGTAGTATAAAAGTGCATGCGCGCGCTATATAGCTAAGGTATTTTACAGCCAACGTGGGTGGAATTTATGAAAAAAGAACGTAAATTCCTCGACGAGTCTACACCCTCAAAACCCATCGATGTTGGATGTTGATTTCCACGCCTGTCTAGCAAAAAAGATTCTCACCAATCACATCTTGTGTAACGTGGGGGAATCTTCATATTCTTCGTCCATCGCCATTGTTTGCAATCTTTTAATCTCCAATGCCATAGCTAAGGCTATTAAATATATGTAAAGCTATCATATATTATTTCCTCTAATTATCATCACCTAAGCTCTCTCGTATATGTCGCTTTTGCATTCGTACTGCAATCGACAACCTCGAGCAAAGAGCTTTCTTCTCCACCGTTTCCTATTTTTGGTCTCACGACAAAAACTCTCTCGAACCATCTTTTCGTTGCGTACGTTAGAGGATGAAAGCTATTTCTTTTGACGTTCATGTTCATGTTCATGTTCATGTTGTTGTTGTTGAAGTTATAATCCATACCTCCCGCGCCCTCGCCAAATTTATTCGCGCCGAGCAAATGAACGTCTTCCATATCGTCTTTTCTTTCCGAAACGACGACTTTGCATCTTTGAAATTGAGACTTCATCCATATATCATCGTTTGTTAAGTTCCTCAACGCCTTATGCTTCGCCATTGTTGCATATCGCGCCGCTTCAACGATCGCCGCGCATACCCTCGTATGCGAAGCTAAACGTTCCCTATTCCCGCCCATGTTCGCGTCTCCGCCAGAGCACCTGCCGTGCATACCTGCTCGATCTGAAAACGTGGACAAGTCACAAACGGCTATAATCGAAGGCAACTCGTTCGCTGGTAAAACGTGAATCGCGGACATTATCTTTATCACGTCTTCATCCGTCGTCGCATATTTCACGGATACTCGTTTCGCAACGATATCCGTGTAATACTTCTCCGATTCATACAAGCTGTTCCTATTATTGCGATGGTCATTACGATGATTATTATCATCATCTTCTGGTAAACTCGGAACCATAAAACTCTCTGATTCCATCACATCCCGATGACACACTAACAACGCTCTCGGCACGAACCCATCCGCGATGGTCTCCAAAGCTTCTCCGACGTCTTCCCCATTCGTGTCTACATCATCGTCGTCGTCGTCGTCGTCGTCGCCGCAATCGTAATCTAAACACTCCCTTAAACACCTCGCGAACAACAAACTCGCTGCAACACCATCATCTTCCCGCGACGTCTGCGAAATCAAAAGCGCGTTCGCTTCCTCGAAGCCTTCGAAAAACATCACGAAATCTGTATTCGCGTTTACCGGTTTTCGCTGTTGTTGCGCATTCAAACCCTCTTCACCCGCTGTTTGGAATCCTCTTCTTCTTCTTCTTCTTCTTCTTCTCCTTTTCTCGATCGAACTCTCGTTCTGCGCCGTTTCCAGCACTAAATCCACATCGCTCGTTTTCTTCCACGCCAATCCGTCTGCGGTTAAGTCATCGTTCAAATCGAACGGATCAGTGAAGTCCTGCACTTCCCAACCTCCAATCCTTCTTCGCTCCATAGAACAGACTTCGCTCTTCTTCTTCTTCTTCTTCTTCTTCTTCTCTCTCTTATAGGAACACTGTTTGAAGTTCTTCAACGACCAAATATTTGCGCGTCAAAAGTTTTAGAGGGTGTTAGGGTTTAGGGTTTAGAGCTCGAAAAAAAAGTGCGTTTTTGTATTTAGGGTGTCCAACCCTAATAAGAGGGTTTACTTTTTCATACAGGGTGTGTGATTTAGGGTTTCGGTGTAAAATCTGGTTTTATAAAGAACACGTGATCACGAAGAAGCGTTTTAGTTCTTCGCAGATAAGTAGATCGCGGAGTATTTCTTACACAGACCGCGACAGGAGCAAGAAGAGGTTTCAGGTAATCTCTCTTCATCTCTCTCTTCTTCATCTCTCTCGACTGAAAAAACGATTCGAAACTCTCGCGCACACAAAAACGATTTAGTACACACACAGTAGTAGTAGTAAATAAATGCGATACGAATCGAACGAAGATAAAAAGAGTACGCACGACCGAGTCGGAGTGATAGAGTTCCGAGCGATCACTACAGATCAAGTCTTTTTCGCCGGGCGAGAGAAACGAACGAGTGTCAGTGTAGTCGAATGCGATGATCAGCGTTCGTCGTCGTTCGTTTCGAAGTTGAAGGAGTTCAGGGAGTTAGTTTTAGTGGATATTAAGGAAATGATGCAGTTGGAAGGGGAGCGGATGATGGAGAAGGATAGGGAAGAAGAAGAAGAAGATGATGATGATGATGATGATGATGATGAAAATGTAGAATGATTAGGGAGTTTCTTAGTTTGTTGTATAGTAGTAGTATGCTGTATATTATGTATGAATACAAATGATGATACAAATTTTAGTGCGTTGCTTGAACGAATTTACTTTGGCAACGGCGACGCTTTTCGAAACGAACACGGGTTCCTGAACGAATTTACTTTGGCAACGGCGACGCTTTTCGAAACGAACACGGGTTCCCATGCTTTTGTACGTGCTTTACGAACTCGCACGCTACCGCGGCGATGAATAACGCTAAGGCGATTGCGTACGTAGTCGAAAACGGTTTATCGCTACTGAAGAAAATGAACGACCCGATTACGGTTAATAGTTTTCTCGTCGTCGTAATCGCGACTGCCGGTACGGCGCCGAAGTATTTAACGATGATTGTGTATAACCAAGCACCGAAAAAGAACGAAACGGATCGGAAAGTTAAAAGCATGAAATAGAACGGCGTTTGCCAAAAGAACATGAACGCGTGCGGCTCAATCGTGACGACGAGAAAGAAAACAAACACTGCGCCGACTGCATTCGTCCATAACATGTTCTCAGCAACTGAAGCGCCATAATCTCTCAAAATTCTATCAGTGACGTTCGATTGTACGGCGCCAATAGCAATCGTGATCACAGATAAAGTGACACCTAGAGCATAATTCTCGCTCTCGTTCTTCGTCTCTTCTTGCCCTTCTTGTTCGGCGAATCCGAATTCGCAAGCGGCGGCGACGAGCAAAACGCACGCGACGTAATCAATAAACGCATATCTTCTTTTTAACCAAATCACTGATACGAACATTACTGGAATTAACTTTGCTGATTTCAAAACAGTCCCAGTCGCATAATTCACGTATTTATACGCGAATTTTCCTAACGAAGTATACAAAGCGATTAAAATGCCTCCCCATACTAAGTAATGCTTCGGCGCTTTCGTGTCAATCGAACACGACCTCCTATTATTACTACTACTATTACTATTATTATTATCTGTACCACTATTATTATTATCATTATGACCACTATTACTTCTCACAAAATCTTCATCGCTCTGTTTCTCTCTCTGAATCCTCCTCTCGTCCTCTGTCTGCCCATCAAAATCGAACCCGAATTTCGTGACTAACCAAGTGAATAAAGAGAACACGACTAGCTCCGAAAACGCTAGGAACCAAAAGAAATCAAACCCAGGAATCTGCTTAATAATATACTCCTCTGCTACGCACGATAGGCCTAACATCGCAATCGTCGCCGCCGATAACAGCACGAACGCGAACTCGTGTTCATAAACAGTCGGGACGCGTTGTCTCTTTCGCATCTCTGAAAACTCGTCGTCCGCGATAGCGCTGGTTTCCTTGGAATCAAAATCGGCTTTGACGACTGCGAAAGCTGTTCCGGTGAGCTCTATTCTATCCTTCTTCTTCGTCTTCAGTAATCCTTCTCGTTCTTCTGATGACATCACACGCGAGCGCACAATTGAAGAACTCGATGTGAAGTTCGAATGAGAAGATGAAGCAGTAGTGTAGACTTTGTGCCACTAAACCCTAAACCCTAAACTATTTAAACCCTAAACCCTTTAAACCCTGAACTCGTCTGTCTAAAAAAAATGAGGAAGCCAGTGAAACTCGAATCTAAAATTTCCCCTCCAACGAATGCTGAGGCCGCATAAAACTGGAACTTGAACGAGCAAAGAAAAGAGCGTTCGTTCAAAAGCACCAATCGGTCGTCAGTAGTAGTAGTAGTAGTAGTAGTAGTAGTAGTACTGCAGTTTTAAAAGTACCCGCGATCGAAAAAAGTTCGTTTTTTCTGTTAAAACAGGCGCCGTCCTTAGTAGTACGTTCGGCCCCTGGCTAGTTTTATAGGGAAAGCACGTTCCGCTTTGAAACAAAACGTATATCGTTCTCTCTCGATTAATTAATCACAGAGATTCGAGATCGAGAGAGAGAGAGAGAAATGAACGCGGCTGGAGATGCAGAAGTGGATGCGCAGCGCGATGAAGCACTCGACACCGCAACCGCTTCGTGGGAGTTTCAACAACGACAACAACAACAACAACGAATGATGGCAATGATGATGAATAATAACACGAATAATACTATGATGCCGATGATGCCGATGATGATGCAGCAACAACAACCGCAGATGATGATGATGATGCCACAAATGATCGGTGGTAATGCTGGACAGCTCAGTGCCCCTGCTCAAGTCGCGATGATGATGAATACTGGTGCAGGAGCAGGAGTACCTTTGCCGCCACCGCCGCCGAGACAGGAACAAGTATGGACGGCGCACGAAGCGCCGGATAAGAGAAAGTATTATTACAACACACAAACGAAGAAATCGACTTACGAGAAACCTAGAGAGTTATACACCGAGCGAGAGTTATTCGTGGATGAGAACACGAAGTGGAAACAGACGTACGATAAACAGACGAATAAGTTTTATTACTATAACCGAGAGACGAAAGTGACGCAATGGGACGAACCGAAGGAGTTTAGGGAAGTGTGCGAGATGTGGGATCATGAGGAGAGGAAGAAGAATAGTATTAATAATAATATTGCTATTAATACTAACGACGAGAAAGTTTTGTTGGGCATGAATGATGGTAGTGGTGTACCGAAGATGGTTGGTGGAACCGCCGCCGTTATTCTCCCTACGATACCTAATAATCCAACTGTTTCCAATCCACAACAAAATAACAATAGCAACACGCATAATATGAATTATGTACCGCAAACGAACGCCGATAGTAATCAAGAGAGTTGGGCTACGGAGGAGGAACGAAAAAACGCGTTTAATAAACTATTAGATGATATTAATATGCCAACATCTGGAACGTTCGAGCAGTTTGCGCAATTAGCTAGTTCGGACGCTAGGTTCAACGCGCTGAAGAAGAACGGAGAGAGGAGAAATTGTTTCAACACGTTTAGATCGAAGAAACTTAAGGCGGAGAAGGAAGAGTTGAAAGAAATTGAAAAACGAAAACGCGTCGCGTTTAAGAACGGTTTAGAAGATTGCCGTGTGAAGTACGAAATCACATCAAAATCGAAGATTATTAGAGACTCGACTTTAGAGAGAAACTTACTCGCGCAACAATGGTTTACAAACATCGAATCGTTTAAAGAACGCGATATTATGTTTCGAGAATTTTGCTCTGGCTTAAATGCAATTGAACGGAAAGAAAAACTTAACAAACGAGAGCAAACACGAGAGCTGTTTAAGAATTTACTTCTAGAGAAGAAGTGCAATTTCGATTGGCAATGGCGTCGAGATGTCATGAACAACCCGATCGTTCAAAACGATACGAGAGCAGTTCATTGCGATAGACAAGATCAACTCACCGTATTTTCTGAACTTTTTAAATCGTTTGAAGAAAAAGAAATCGATACTATGAACCGCGATAATGCAATTAGGTTTAGAGAAGAACGTAAAAACCGCGAGCGGTTTTCGGAGACCTTAAAAGAGTTAGTTGAAAATAAAATCTTGACGCCGCGAACGATTTGGGGGAAATTTAAAAAAGAACGACTTGAATCGACGGCTTCTTTTGGAATGTGCAACGGGAACGTTTCCGGGAGCACGCCGAGAGAATTATTTGACGATGAATTAATAAAGTTGGAAGAAAAAATGCTCGAAAACGCGAATAGGCTAGAAAAGTTCATTAAGGAGGAGGATAAAAAAGGCGGCGGTTTACCGAATCCGTTGGAAAACTTTGCTCAACTTCTCGATGAAAAAGAAACGACCGCGATAGCGAGCAAATTACCAGCGTTTGATGATTTAATGAAAATATTAATTGAATACTGTGAGAAGTATGAAAATAAAGAGTTGTTGAAAACGACGATTTTTTCAGACGCCGACGCTTCTGCCGATGACTTTAAATCTCTATGCGAAGTCGTCGCCGATAAATGCGTAAGAATCCAAAAACGCAAGAAAAGAAAGCTAAGAGACGCGATCGATGATTTCGAGGATGCTTTATATTCAGAAATGAAACTGTTCGACGAAGTACTTCATGAAAAGACGTACAAGGAGACGAAAAAAGCGTTTCAAAGTTCTTCTTGGTGGACGAAGTGCTCTCAAGATTTCGCGGTATCGGATGCTAAATTACAGGACATATTCGAGGACATCAAAACTGAGCGATTGAAAAAAATAGAAAAAAAAAGTTCGAAACGAACGAGATCAAGATCGCGTTCCCGATCTAGATCGAGAGACAACGCCGATGATGATAAAAGACGAGTGAGTAAAAAGAAATCCAAGCGTGCTAATGAAAGTCCCGAGTCAGGCGAACTTTAATATAATCAGTTAAAAGTAATATGTAATAATATTTAGAGCGATTCTTTTGCCATTTTATTTAAAAATTTTATGTGGTTTCCTATTTTATAGTTCGTTGTCCCGTGATATACTCGTTCTCGTGACTCCGGCGTATGTTTTTTTCTTTCTTTCTTATATTCTGCTCTTCCTACTTCTTCTTCCTTCAAACTCAAAAACACACGCATTCTTTTCTGTTCGACTCTTTGATTCTTTTTTCCCGTCTATTATAACGTTATTAAAAAAATCTAAAATCTCTCTTCCGCAGCAAGCGTGCTAAAATAATTTCTTTCTTTCTCATTCTCAGTCTCTCTCTGTCTCTCTCCATCTCTCGTCCATTCCATTCCATTCCTTCCTTAATATTTCTCACTCTCCTCTATATTATTCGAAGCGATCAATCTTAATTTGCATTGGTCTGCCTTCTAACTCAACGCCGTTAAAGCCGTTGATCGCCGCTTCCGCTTGTGCAGCCGTCTCGAACAAAACCGTACCCCAGCCTTTCGATCTGCCCGTGTCATCGTGGCACGTAGACTTGGCGTCAATTACAGTCCCAACTTGTTGAAACACTTGTCTCAAATCATCCGACGTCGTCGTCCACGGCAAGTTTCTCACCACAATTTGCAAACCGGATGAGTTTTCCGGTCTGACTTCTCTCGGCGCCTTTTCTTCGCGTCCGCCCGCTCTTTCAGCGCGAACGATGATCGATCTCGATCTGCACTCGGTGTCATGCAAGGCCTTGATGCCTTCTTGCGCCGCTTCCGGGGTTGCAAAATCAATCAAAGCCCAACCCTTTGACCTGCCGCCAGATTGTCTCGCGACTTCGCATCTTAACACCGGCTTCCCGACGGATTGGCAATGGTCAATGAGCGCTTGCTCATCAGTCTCCCACGCCAAGTTCCCAACGTAGCATCTGCACCCGTCCTCAACTTCTGGCAAATTCGTTACTCTTGGAGCCGAACTTCCACCATTCGATCGTCCACTAGATTGCTTCGGCCCTTTCGTTACAGCCTTGTCTTCTCTCACCGAGATGTTTCGGTCGCCCATCGCGTGGCCGTCCATCGAAGATTGCGCCGCTTGCGCCTGCGCTTCGGTCGAAAACGTGACTAACGCGTACCCTCTCGAGCGGTTTTGTCTTCCCTGTGTTTCGTTTTAGTATTCGTTTGTATGTATATATTTTGTATGTATCGTTCAGAGTAAAATGTTAGTCTTAAATTGGAATCGCGCGTTTATACAAAGGAAAGCGTAATCAAAACATCATGACGACACCCTAAACAGAACCAGCAAAACCCCCAGTGCCCTCTTTTATGCCGCTTTTGACCAAAATGGAAAAACTGCTGGAAGCAAAAAGGGGCAAAACAGGAACAGAGGCACACACAGCCGTCACCTGAGCGAGCTCATTAAGCGGCGAGAAAGAGGAGCACTCAAACCACACGCACGCGCGCACATCGCAATCGACTGCATCGCTCCAGAGCTCTCTGCGATGATCACTTCAATAGAGATCCCAATCTCGCTTAGCTTTCTCTCCCTTAAGTTTTTCGTTCCGTAAAAAAATGATGAACGATCTCGTTTCATCCCCAGCCGACAAAAAAACCGATCCGGAAAAGAAAAAGTAAAAGACGATATACGATTAGTGTACGATGTATATAAAGAAACGTACGGTTGGGATCTCGATGTGCACTGAATCAGTGAAGAGACCGGTGAGCTCTTCGACCGTCGTCGTCCACGGGATGTTCCCGACGTATAATCGCGTTGATGATTCGGACATGTTCTTTTTATGACGAAGAGTAAGGGGAGAAAAAGGCATTGATGGGTTTCCAAAAGGACGGTTTAGGGTCTCAAACCCTATTTTTTAAAAAATTAATTTAGGGTTTGGGAATGAAACCCTAAATGATTTGACTCCTTTTCGACCCTGTTTTTAATTCCATAAAAGCAACGCGCGGGCAAGAAAAGCACCAGAGCTGATATGTGGGTAATCGTCGAGAGCATGATCGCGATCGTGACATGGCTCGTCCTGTGCGCATCCGCCGACCAGGTCCGTCTCTCTTAATCTCTCCTCGTGTTTCTTCCAGTACTTAGTTCAGTTATTTGAATTAAACTTTTTCGCGTTTTTAAAATTCGCGTTTTCGTTTTTGGAAACACGCTTTAAAAAATGTACTAACTAACTCGATTGATTACTGTGTCTGTGTTGTGTGCGTGAACGCGCTTGAACAGTTCTTAAGGAAGGTTTTGTGCAGGGATTCGTCGGATAAGGTTCCAGCAGTCGTCTCCGTTTTGTTCTCAACGACGTTCGCGTCGTCGTTCTCGATGGTTCTGTTGGTCTTGGGAGATATTGGGGACGTTTTCTCGGAGCGGTTTTTGTTATTCGCTTCGTTGGTGACGATATCGTACGTAATAGCGCTCGTGATCGGGATCGTGCCGTTCTTCCATTTCTATAAGCTGTTTTCGATGATCGTTTCGGAGAGCGTTGGTAGTGCGAGGTATGGTAACGTAAAAGACGACTTCTACGACGGAGGCGGTATCGTCGTCGGCTTCGACGGCGGTAGCAATAACAATAGCGGGCGTTTATTAAAGAGGGTAGTTTCGCTCACGCGCTCGCGAGAGATTGCGCGGAGATTGAAGAACAGGAAACGGAGGAAAGTTATTTTAATGTCTATCTCGGCGCATTTCATATCGTTGATCTTTTTCTTAAAGTTCGGACCATCGGATATGTCGGATCCGATATATTCGAATTCGAGCATATTTTCATCGACGCATAGTAATAATAGAGAGAGAACGAATAATAGAAATCAAAATAGTAGTAGTCAAAATGGTCATATTTTTACGGTGAGTCGACTAATTGCGCGAGCCGGTGTAGTCGGAGTTATCGTTCTAGGCGTCCTCTCTGGATTCGGGGCGATACAATATCCTTACTCTTCGCTATCTCTTTTCGCGCGCACGGTGAGCGATCAGGAAATCGAGAGAGACGAAGAACGATTAATAAACGCTTTGGAGAGTTCGTTAGAGAGGAAGAAGAGATTAGTTTTAATGAAGCGCGAGTTATTCCCGAAAACGGCAAACGAACGGAAGCGAACGCAATCGAGCTCGTATTTTAACGTCATTCCATCATCAATGACAGAGGATGAAAATGTTATTTATAGCACTAATAATAGAGAGACTAGTAATACGATGTACGACAATAAAAATGGACTGAGTAAAGCGGCGAATAACTTTTTGAAGGACATCGGCACAAACGAAAAGAATGTGCAACCAGGAGGAGGAGGAGGGATATTGCAAAAACTTGCATCTTCCGCAATCAACTTTGTGTTTTCGCGAGGAGGAAGAAACGTCGCCGGAGCGATGATGATGACGAGTGAACAAAGATTAGTAAACGCAAAATTTGAGGTCGCCGCGTTAGATCGCGTAGTAAGATCTCTGTTCATGGAGTTGAAAGAAAGGCGCGCGTTGAAAAAGCGGTCGTTAGAATCGCGCACGGCTTTTGGTAGAGCGAAAAATATCAGCGGCGTTTTAATGTCTCTATGTTGCGCAGTGAAACTTTTATCCGTCTTTGGTCAAATCGTGCTCGGTAAATCGAAAAACGTCGACGTGGTTACGAAGACGTTGCAATTGATTCTGCTTTCTCACTCGGTGAACGTTACTGCCGAACAGTTAAGTCAATACTTATCGCTCGTATTCATTGCGTTCCTCGTTGGATCGTCGACGAGAAATTTCTTATACTTTCTCTCCAAAGCGTTTGATGCTATGGGTAGCTTCGCTTCATCCGCGCTTAGTGGTAGCGAGACGACGACGTCGTTAGTTCTATTTTGCACCGAAATCGTCGGTTTATATTTCCTCAGTTCAGTTTTATTAGTCAGAGAACAACTACCTTCGAGATACCGCGACGGCAAAACGTTCTCCTTATTCGGCGGCGATATGCACGATTTAAGCGACACTTTCTTCGGCCTCGAAGACGATGATGATGATAACGAAATAGCATTACTAGGAGGACGAGGACGACTAAACAAGAACAACAACAACAACAACAAACCCGAGAAGACGTTTTATCAATCCTGGTACGATTTGATCTTCTTCGTGAGCAGCTTAGCTTCGTTATTGGTCTTCCTCGCGCTTCATAAGTTCACTCAAGCGAACAACGTTCATTTCGCGTCCACTAAATCGACCTGCGCGATAACGAGCACGGGCTTAGGCATTATCAGTAGCAATACCTTGATCGAAAGAGATATCGACACCGACGTCGCGGCGACGATCCTCCCAAACAACGGCGCCGTCGGCAGTAAGCGCGTTTAGAACTTAGACGTTGATCGAAAGAGATATCGACACCGACGTCGCGGCGACGATCCTCCCGAACAACGGCGCCGTCGGCAGTAAGCGCGTTTAGAACTTAGACGTGCATAGTTTTTTAAACGCGCAGCTTTGTAGAGCAAGAAGCATTCCGCGTATTCGCGAACATTAACGCGCGTGCTCATAAAATAAGTCCTGAGTGATTTCACTGCCTCACATGATCACTCAAACAAAACATACGATCGTTTTTTAAACGCGACTTGGCGTCGAGCGAGAAGAGGCATACCGCGTACGCATTCGCGAACATGGACTGGTTGGTGCTCATAATAAGCGCAAGTGATTCTATTTCAGAATCAAGCAAAACTCGAAGAAGAAAAATATCTCCTGCTGCTGAGATGAGAGAAGCGGACACTAATCAGTGCGCTCTTTTTTTTACGCAAAAGAAACACTTTTAAAACGAGTTAAACGTACGTATCTTGTTACTACTTTGCGCTCGTTTAGAAGCTCTCGCTGCGCCAGTGTTGCCAGTGCGCGTCGTCCTCGTTCTTCGCTGGTTTTGTATCGGTTCGAGAGCGCGAGTTAGATTTCGTATCCGATCACTTTTTATTTGGATTCGTATCTGAAATGCACTTTTTTGCGATTTATGATGCGACGTTGTTATTGCGTGTTTCGTTTCATCTTTTTTTTCTTTGAAAAGTGCTCCGCGGAAGAAGAAGAAGAATAAGAAGAGTGATTCCTTTCGATCGCGCGTTTCGCGAGGGATTTTTTTCTCAGCGCGAGTAATGAGATCGTGGTTTTGATTTGCGCGGTGTGCTTTGCTGACGAAGAAAAAAATATTTTTTTTTCTTTCCCTTTTTTCTTTTTAGGACAGGGCAGCAGCTAAGACAGAGAATAAATATAAGAGAATATGGCCGCAGAACTACAATTCGAGACGTTGCAAGTACACGCTGGGCAAGTGCCGTGCTCGGCAACGAACGCGCGCGCGGTACCAATATACGCGACGACGTCGTACGTGTTTAATTCTGCGGCGCATGGAGCGGATTTGTTCGGCTTACGAGCGTTTGGGAACATTTATTCGAGAATAATGAACCCGACGAACGACGTGTTTGAGAAACGAATCGCCGCTTTGGAAGGTGGCGTGGCCGCTTTGTCGGTTGCATCTGGACAGTCCGCGCAATTTTTAGCTATTGCGACTATTTGTGGACCTGGCGATAACATCGTCTCGTCGGCGAATTTATACGGCGGTACTTATAATCAGTTTAAGCATACGTTCCCGAGGCTTGGGATTAACGTGAAGTTCGCTTCGCATGAAGACCCGGCGAGTTTTGATAAGTTGGTCGATGCCAATACGAAGGCTTTGTATATCGAGACGCTCGGGAATCCGTCGTTTATTGTTCCCGATTTCGCTGGAATGAAAAAAGTTGCTTTGAAGCACGGTATTCCTTTGATTTGCGATAATACTTTCGGCGGCGGCGGTTACGTATGTCAACCGTTGAAACAAGGCTGTGATATCGTCGTCGAGTCTGCCACTAAGTGGATAGGAGGTCATGGCACGACAATTGGTGGTATCATCGTCGACGGCGGTTCAATGAATTGGAATAACGGTAAGCATCCGAACTTATGCGAACCATCTCCGGGCTATCACGGCTTAAAGTTTTGGGATACGTTTGGGCCGGAAGGGATTTTGGGTGCCAATTGCACGTTCATAATGAAGGCCAGAGTCGAAGGTCTTCGTGATCTTGGTATGGCCTTGAACCCGTTCGCCGCGTTTCAATTAATCATGGGCGTCGAAACGTTATCGTTGCGCATGGAAAGACATTGCGCGAACGCGATTAAACTCGCGAAATACCTCGACGGACATAAATCAGTTTCGTTCGTTTCGCATCCTTCGATGAGCTCACATCCGTCGCATAAAACGGCCGAGCAATATTTCCGCAAAGGAACGTACGGCTCCGTTCTATGCTTTGGCGTCAAAGGCGGCTTAGCCGCCGGCACGAAGTGCATCGATTCGTTCAAGCTCGCATCGCAATTGGCCAACGTCGGTGATGCGAAGACTTTGGTGATCCACCCAGCTTCGACGACGCACGAACAATTGACGCCTGAAGCGCGCATCGCCGCGGGTGTGACCGAGGAAATGATTCGCGTCTCGGTCGGTATCGAACACATCGATGACATTATCGCCGACTTCGAGCAAGCGATTGCCGCTTCGCAATAAACGATGACGATGTTAATGAGAACTATTTTAATACTATAAAATCACAATGTCAACAACACTTTACTTTATATGTATATATTACAAATTTCAACTCTCAATTCATTCAATGAACTGATTATTTATAATCAATTCATTTTTTACTATTATTACTATTATATAACTTGCATTTTTTTATCCTTTTTGATTTGTTAATTCGCGCTAGTCAAAATGTTATGCTGCTCTTCCGCGTATTGATCCAAAACCCATCTCGGTAATCGATGATAACACGTCTCTTCGCCACTCGCACTTCTCGACTTCATTGAAATATCACTCGAAGTCTTTTTTATCGCCGGTTTAGTCTTCATTTTCTTCTCCACGACTACATTTTCTTCTCGCCCACCGAGCTTTGATTTCTTGTTTACCTTTCGTGGTTGTTGTTGTTGTATTTTCTGAACACCGACGGCGGTGGAAGGATTCTTCGAAGAACCAACACCACCTCGACGCTCGCGGCCGATGAACTCGTACCCTTCTAATCTCTTTACTAATACAACCTCGGTCTTCCACAAACTTGCTCGAGAAAACGCTTCCGTGGGTTCAGACGGCGTTGCACAAATCGCGTCGCGTTGTCGCGTTGCGATTATACCCGGCGTACTCACGGCTGGAAAATACGCCAAACACGAAGCCGCGACGGTTGCGTTACAATCAATTGCTTGCGCATTCTTTTCGTTCACCACGTGCGGTGGATTGTTCTCAAACTGTTGCTGTTTGTCGTCGCCGCTTTCATTTTCTTTTTGTTGTTCGTTTGAATTCTTTTGCATCACCATCAAATACGCTTGGTTTCGAAATAATTCTGGTTGAATGTCCGCTCTTCTGCGATAGCACTCTAAAGCGAGTCGTTCGGCGACGTCTTTGTAAGCAAAAGGTGGATCTTCTTCTTCGTGCTGAATTCTTTGCGTGTGATAATTTTCTCTTCGTTCGTCGTATCTTTCCTCGTCTTCTTCTTCTGAATTTTCTCGGTTCGCTCTTTGATGCTTTTTCGTCGTCGTTTGGAATTGAAAAGTTGGACCGTCGAAATACTCATCTTCAGAATCTGTATTATTATTGTTATTATTTTTTCCTCTCGATGCTGCTGCTTCGACTGTTTTCTGATGATGATATTTTCGATCTTGCAACTTCGCAATGTTGTTGTTATGGTTGTTATTGTTTGACGATGTATGTGCGGCAGCTGCAGTTGTTGCATTTTTCCCGCTATCGACTCTTTTAGGAGCATGCGCCGCTTTATGGGGCAACGAGGCAGTACACAAATCATCCGGGACGTGTTCTTTCAAAGCATACGTCGACGGCGCAACTCGTTGAAAGTGCGCATCTTGCGATAACGCCGCAGTGACCGAGTTATTCGGTGTTTTGCACGTCCCCCAATTATACAAATCAAGCCTCTTCGCGATTGAGACTATGTTCGCCACGGTCATCCCTACTGGACCGGCCATCGCTAACAAAGCGTACGCGGAGTGCTTAATAGTTCCGAGCTCGTACCCTAAACTGATTGCTTTTCTCGAAAAATCGTCATCGATTTCCAAAACACTGTCAGGCTCGAACGTCTTCGGATCTTGCGATATCGGAACCTTCTTTTGCAATCGCTGTTCCAACGAAGACAACGTCGCCGACGAATCTTTCGCGGTCGTATCTTTCCCCTCTCTCATTCTCTTCGCAGTAGTCTTCGCACGATCATCAACGACCGCACAATCACCCATTGTCTTTCTCATTACTTGATTGTTACTTACATCATCATCGAACACATCCTCGCTCGAGCTCGCGCTCTGTTTTCGTTCCTCTCGATCCGTCCTCTTCGGCGATTCGATTTCGACGTTCTCTTGAGTAGTATTCGTGGGGATTTTCTCGTTCTCGTTCGTCTGTCGCAACGAGTGCCTTTGATTCATTGCGACTCCCATCTCCGAAAAGAACGAAACGAAAAGAAACGAACAAACGAGGTCAACACTCTTTCTCTCTCTCTCTCGATTATACTCTCTCGCTCTCTCCCTGTCTCGTTTAAAAGGAACGATTTTTTATGTGACGTTAGTTGTTATTCCCCTCTGTTTTCCCTAAAACCAAAATTTTTCTTTTCCGAGATTTATTACCGCGCGCGGAAAAAAAACGAATTCCTAAACGAGCAAAGACCTGAACGCGCGTGCGAATTATAAACACGCAAAACTCGCGCGGAATTGAATCAGGCGATCGCTCGCGCGTTCTTTTGATACGCTTTTTCGTAAGTTTTGGTGAAGATCTGTGATACAAGCGCGCGTTATTTCTAAATTGAACACGTCCAATTTGCCCCGACTGTAATGCGAGAGTACAAAAAAATTGTACACACGCGAAAGAACGCTACACCGACGCGACGATGGAATAATAAAACGAAGATCGAAATCTATGAGAACTTACTCGCTTCTGAATTACTTCCTCTCTTGTTTTTGATTACACGGTACCAATACTAAGCTCTGTGCGAGTATATTATGTATAATATATGCGCGACGGGTACTTTTTCTTTTGCGTTGCCTTTGGACACTTGCTGGAAAAAAAACTGCTGCTGATTGGGATTGGCAGATTGGGGAAAAACAGAGTTTGCTGAGAGATATTTATTCCTATGATAATAACTTCCTCTTTTACTCATCGTCGTCATAGAAATAAAGAAAGTAAATAGAAAGGAAGGATAAACACACACAGAGAGAGAGAGGGAGAGTGCTCTTCGTTTTGTCGCGAGAAATAATAATGACTAAAGAGGACGAAGAGCGAAAACGATATTCTGTCATAGCTCCAACACCATCAACAACATTATCATCAACACCATCGTCGTTAGCACGACAACAGCAACGACAACATGTCCCGGATGACCACATGAAGTCGAACAAAATAGGACCACCGGAAGGGTCGAAGACGCTCGGGGTCGAAAAGTTAACGCTCGAAAGCGGCGTAGTAATGCGAGACGTACTCGTCTGTTATTCAACCTATGGGAAGTTGAACGAAACAGGGACGAACTGTGTACTCGTTGGACATTCGCTGACTTCGAATTCGAACGTAGATGAATGGTGGTCCGAGTTTCTCGGCGGCGACGGCGATGAAGAAGTGTGTTCGTTGAATCTTTCGAAGGATTTCATTGTTTGTATAAATTATTTAGGAAGTCCGTATGGAACCGCTTCGCCGGTTTCGGAAAATCCCGCCGATGCGAAAGGACAACATTACGGAAGTTCGTTCCCGACCCCGGTGACGATTAGGGATAACGTGAATTTACAAAAAATGACTTTGGAAAGACTTGGGGTGAAAAAATTAGCGATGTGTATAGGTGGGTCCATGGGCGCCATGTTAGCTCTCGAATTCGCTGCCAGTTTTCCAGATTTCGTCGATAAATTAGTTCTCATCGCTGGATGCGGGAAGCATACTGATTGGGCGATTGGTATCGGTGAAGCGCAAAGACATTCGATCATTTCTGACGCAAACTTTTTGGACGGTGATTATGATATTATTAATGGCGGTCCCAAAGATGGTTTAGCGACATCGAGAATGATGGCGATGTTGAGTTATCGAGCGCCAGTTTCTATGGATGAAAAGTTTGCGAGAATGAACGTTTTAAATGGCGAGTTACATCCAGCGCGTTCAAAAATTAGTAATAGTATTGAAAATAACAACAACAATGAGGATGATGGTGAGGATAATAATAATAAAAATAATAATAATAATAATAATAATAAATATAATGATAAAACGGATGGCAATAACAACAGTAATAGTCTACCGTATTGGCAAGTCGAGAGTTATTTGCAATATCAAGGCCAAAAGTTTATTCAACGATTTGATGCAAACTGTTACTTACAGTTAACGTATACTTTAGATTCGCACGACGTATCGAGAGGAAGAGAAGGAGGTGATTACGAACGAGTGCTTTCGAAATTGACGCACGACACTTTGGTCGTAGGCATATTATCCGACGTCTTATACCCGTTCGCTTTACAGCGAGAGCTCGCAGATTGTATGCCGAACGCGCAGTTATATACGATAGATTCGCCACATGGCCACGATTCGTTCTTAATTGAAATTAAGTCCTTGAACGACGTCATTAGGAGGTGGCGTTCGGGTGAAAACGTAGAAGTTCGTGATCCGTGCGAACAAGAAGATTTTGATATTCGCACAGATACTACTTCCGATGCCGAAACGCTGAAAAGAACCATTCGCGCTCTTCGCGAAGAACTCGCGCGCGTGCATGGAAATTTACGAAGAGCGCGAACTAGAGCAGACATATATTTACAAAAGCTTCAAAGCTACGGTGATACTGGCGGTCTTAATAACCTTCCGCACGGTGTCGTGCAGTTAAGCGATCCTGCTTATTTAACCGAAGGTTTCACTAAAGTGCCGAAGAAGGGCCCAGTTTTTGGCGAGCTCAATAAGAAAACGAGTCATGCGGGAGTATGAAAATAATAATTTTATACATGTGTACTTATAGGAAATATCTCCATAATAATAATAATAATGGTCAATCAATAAAAGCTGACTACTGATTGTATGTACGTACTAAACTAACCAGTAGCTATGCCCCAAAGCATGGTTAACAAGAAAACTTGCAATACAGCCCTGAAAACATGCATCGGCGGCGTCAACACCATCATCTCCTCCGTAGCATTTGGAGGTAGAGGTCCAGGTGAATTATTCGTGAACATGTACGTATTCGCCGGAGTCACTGCAATGGTCAGCAAAAACAGACCAAACGCGGACGCTTTACCTATCTGCGAATCGTGATTGAACAACAACGACAAAGTTCCTAAACCGCCCACGATCTCGGCCACTCCAGTCCAATTAACGTGAAATCTTTTACTACCGGGCAATCGCCATAAACCTCCAAAGGCTCCTTGATGAGGTACCATTGCATCAAACCCATCCGGTACAAGAAAATGTGCCGCGCCGGCTAACACGAACGTAGCGCCGAGTACCGGCCACGTTCCTTTCGAGAACTCGAACAGAAAATCAGGTAACACGTCTTCAACAAAAGGTCCAACTGTCGTACACGATAAAAACGTGAGCGCTAATAAACTGACCCATATGGTTAAAACTACTGCTATTTGTATACTTTCTGTTTGTTTTGATACCCACGCCCCCTTGTATCCCGCTGAAATCCACGGTGTTCGATCTTCTTCCTCATCAACTGTATCTTTTTTTATATCCGAATCAGTGGAACTTCTTAAGCGCGATGGTGTGATAAAAACGCGAGTCTTATTCGATCGATCGAGTCGATTTCTGAACAGGGCAGAACGTCTTATTAAGGTTGATTCAGTCGATTTTGAGTGCGTATTTGTCGGTAGTCTTGATAATGTCTGCGCTACAGTAAACATCGTTTTTTTAGTGAAGAAACATTCGAGCATCAGGTATATCAAAATTTCAAATCAACAAATGTATAGTTGTATACACACGGGATATAATATTATATCATCTGTTTTTCTACTCTTAATATAGGACAGAGATCATTAGAGAGAGAAAGATTACTTATTTCTTCTTTTTTTATTTCCCTCCGATTGCACTTTCTTTCCAACGCCGTTCACGTTCGCGTTCTTTTTCAAGGCGTCTCGATGCAAAGATTTCTTTGCACCGTTCCTTGGCCCGGAGTGATGGTCTCCTTGAATCTTACGCAGTTGCGCCGGGGTCATTTTTCGTTTCTTTTTCTTTTCATTCTCTGCTAGTGCTACTAATAAGGCTTCGCTCGTTTTCGATTTATCTCTATCATTATTGTTGTTAGTACGCGCGTGTTTTTCCACGTCTGCTGCTTTGTTATAACTATCGCCGTCATCTTTCTCGAGCTGCGCGGTCAAATGCGTCAACACGGCTTGCATTGGATTCTCCTTAAACTGCGGGTGTTTCAAAACCATCCTCATCCTCTCATTCTCAACTCTCGCGATAACTTCTCGTTTCTTACTCGTCGTCTTCTTCATCTTCGTCGTCGTCTTTGTACTAGATTTTAAGTGCTCTAACGAAGCGCCTAAATCTTTCGCAAAATCGGCTAACCCGAATTGCATAGCGCTCGTTTTCCGTTTCTTCCTCGTAGACGACACTTTCTTCTGTATCTTATTGTTCGTATTCTTCAGCCTCTGGAGCGCATTCAACGAACTCGTCGTCTCTTCTCCGCTTTTCCGTATCCCTGTTTTCATTAAAAGGAAGAAAAGCCCGGTCTCATTCAGTCTTAAAGTTCGTTTAGGCAAGATGGGCAAACAATAAAACAACATCACGCGACAACGCGCACAAAAATCGATCGCATGATCATCAAAAAACGCACTAAAAACGTACTCTCCAAAAACTTCGCTTTCTTATCAGCTTTCTTCATTGCATGTTTAGGTACTCCCCTCAACACGTCAACTACCACGACATCTTCTGTTTCATCTGAGCCATCATAATCTGCAGCGCCGTCGCCTCCAAAATCTTTCACCTCGTGAAAAACAAGAGCACGACCAACTCTGCTTCGTTCGTTCGTGTTCGTCTTTCTTAACCTCGCGTCGCTTTTCTTTGGCATTCGTTTCCTCTAACAATTTGATTTTTGATTGGATTAATTAATTGTGAATTAAAAAATATCCGCCGGTATAATTTATTACGAAGCCGATGGCATATCCAATCCAAAACTTTGCATTTGATGCGTTACGACATTACGACATTACTTAATCGCACGAAAAAAAGAGTAAGAGTAAGAGCGCTAGAACGCGATATCCGAATGCTCAGAGCACTCGCGAGAGGCATGCAAAGGCAAAGACCTGAACAGAGACTTGTACAGGAAGCACTGGACAAGCAAAGACTGTTCTTTCTGGTGCGATTTCGAGACCTGTTCAATGCAGAAAAAAATCGTACTCCTGATTCGAAGGCAATGATTGCGAAGGAGGTTCTGAAGACATACGATGAGCTCGACGCAGAAGCGAGGAAGGTAGTCGTCCATGCGAGCATGCAGAGGCAATTGACGGAGATCGGATTAGGATTAAGGGCTTCGAATGATGAGAGCGATTGTAGGGACGTGCATGGAACGCATTGGAAAGGGAACGAGGTGAAGAAATCTGTGTCGATCGAGACGAAGAATAGGGACGATGAAGAAGGGGTTTTCGTGAGCGGTGATAGGGACATGGGCGATGTCGTTTCGTTATATCCAGGGATCGTGTACGCGAAAGACGCGCTGAGGTTCATGAGAGGGTATCCGAACGTAGCGCGGGAGAACGAGTACTTAGTCGCGAGGTTCGACGACGCCGTCGTAGACGCGAAGCCGTGGGAAGATGCGAGAAGGAAAAGTAGTACTAGTGGTAGTGGTAGTAGTGGTGCTGGTAGTGGTGTTGATAGTAATTGGCCTGGCTTTCCTTTAGTCACTGGAGATTGTGATGGTGATGAGGGAAAGAATAGAGAGATCGTCGTCGGAGCTTTGAAGAAGGATTGGGTAGAAAAGCTTCCGAAATGGTTAGAGAAGCTTTCGAGGCCAATTTTAAACGAGCGCATTAAACGAGCGTGCTTGAATGTATCGAGAGATTTAATTGATTTGAAGAACCCGTATGCATTCGCACATAAAGCGAATCATCCTCCGAAAGGTGAATTGCCAAACGTGATGATATGCATGCACGACTACGACATAGAAAAAGGCGTCGAAGAAGCTTTTAGAATCTTAAGCAGGGGAATAGGTGATTACGAAGAAAAAGATGAAACGAAACGCGATAGAATGCGGAAATCTTTGCGAGCGGCGATACCAAACGTGTATTTAAGCAACGATATACGTGATTACGAACGGTTTGATAGTTCAAAAAATAGGAATTCGTTCAAATCCAAGTTCGCTGCGCTCTTCGAAGACGGAAACGATTCGGTGAAACATATGAGCGAGAACGAGATTATGAACATGGTCACGAAAGCGGCTCCGACGATAGTATTAGTAGCAACGCGAGAGATAAAGCATGGCGAGGAACTCTTTCTAGATTATCGATTATCTTCACACGTGCCTCGCCCAGATTGGTACGTACCCGTCGATAGCGATGGTGAAGAACGAAGGTGGAGTTGAGTGAGTTCGTTTTGAGGTACGCGCATCAATTATTTTCGATTCGCAACAATTATTTCTTTGCGCAAAACATAGTGGTATGATTAACGGATAATATTTGTATATTGATATATATCATACATGTAAATAATGTAAATAAAAACTCACACGGATCGGCTATTTATATCTTCTATTACTAATTCTTGATCCAAGCTTATATTATCGCTGGAGTTTGTTTTTTGCGCAGCGGCTGGGAAAGCGCTCAAAAATGTATGTTCGAGCTCCTTTGCCCACGCGGGAGTGATACCTTTTTCGTCGCCTAACATTATTGAGCATATCGTGACCGTGACGACTACGCCAGTGACATCCATGACGACTTGGACGACTGTCCCAGCATGACTCGGATCTGCACCAATTGAACTCAATACGAACGGTAACGTAACGCCAATAATAGTCGAAGAGAACACGATCACTGCTAAACAACACGTCAACGCTAAAACGTTTAAGAATCCGTTGCGAGCGCGACCGTGTGTGACAAACGCGCGAATAAAACCTCCTATTGATACAAAAACACACAAAAACACTCCAACTATGCACTCTCTGTGCATTTCGGAAAAGAACGATCCAAACGTGACCGTGATTTCGCCTAGAACGATCTTCTCTATGATTTTAATCGCCGATTGATTGCCAGCGTTCCCACCTGCTCCGACTAACATCGTTAAGAACACTGCAATAACTACATGTCTCGCCAATAACTGCTCGTACCTTTGCAAAACGACCCCAGAAAGCGATTGCATGACTAACAAACCTAACAACCATACGCTCCGTTCAAAAACTTCGTCGAAAATCGTTCTGCCTCCGTATCCGCCCATGGCGCACGCCCTCATAACGGTCGCATCTCTTTGCTGCAACGCGGCTAAAAAGTGATCAAAATCAACCGCGGGATGATCATGCGATTTCGGTTCCCCAGCTTTAATATGCACAAACTCACTAAAATCCTTCACGTACCCTTTATCTAAATTCATTCTCTCGGCGTACTCCTTCAACTCGTTCATCGAAATTTTCCCATCGCGGTCAACGTCCATTTGATTAAACATAGCCCTTATCCACCCATGCACGACATCATCAGGGTTCTTACTAATAGCCATTTGTTTCAAATCTCTCTCACTCTGTTTCATCTTTTGTTCGCGCGTGCGTTTTTTCTTATACCTCTTGCGCTTCAGCGCTACGCCGTCTAAAAAATGTTGCGTCGTCGTTGAAGCTATTGCATCACCTACTTCATCATCATCATCGAGATCTTCTTCTTCTTCTTCGTCGTCATCGACGCCGTTCCTCGTGCTACTGCTCCTCTTCGGTAATTCGAAATCGACTAATTCCTGTAATTTCTTTCTCTCTCGTTCACTTAATCTCCTACTGTGTTCTCTTCTTTCCCTTTGTTCGTCTTTCAAGTTCTTATTCGACCCGTTTTTGTTCATCCCGTTTTCCAAAACGTTCAGTTTCCGCTCGTTTAATGTCAATCGAGCGCTCGCACTTTGATCGGCTGAATCCAGGAAGAACAAAGAGTATGCGAATATCACGATCGCGATCGCGAACACTGCGACGCGCTTGTTCGAGATGGCATCCGTAATCATGACTCTTTTTTTTTGTATGGAGGTTGTTCGTCTTTAAGTGAAGGTACTGGTGAAGAAGAAGGAAGAGGATCCCTCTACTGCGGTCGCGGGTGAAAAAAGCGCGACGTTCAGAAAGTTTTAGCGCGCGTATTCTAAATTCCCGTAAATAATCTCTCTCTGACCTGTCCGCGTGTACGCATGTCAGCGCGTGTCTATTTTTCTATGCTTATGATTCTGTTTTGAATGTTTGTGTACTCACTGCTTTAGAGTGCGCCGATCTCTCGCGAAGACTTTACGTCCGCTAACCCACGTTTCGAAAACAACCGTGCGGTTGTTAATGATTTCTTCTTCTCCTTCTGTAGAGCGTGCGTTCGAGTTAGTAGTGCTCGTAGTGTCATGATCGTCTACATCGTCGTTCGTTTTAGCGAGGACGACGAAATCGAGAACGGCGCCTTTGAAGAAACCGCCAAAGGCTAATTCGTTGAACGACGCGTACGCTCCGGCGATCGTTTGCGCTTTTAGAGCTTCGTTGACCGTGAGCGCTTGTTTTTCGCGTTCGTGCGAGCGTTTGGATGACGCGGCTAAGATTGCTTCGACTGGGTCCGCTGGTGCGATTGGGACGTCAGAACCAAACGCAATTTGCGTGGAATCACTTAACGTTTTATACATGTGCGTGCGTTCAGCACGTTCTTTGCCGAGTTTTTGAACGAGCGTTTCTTCTGAATCTAACGCCAAATGTAAAGGTTGTACTGAAGCGATTGGTTTCAAGCGTTTCGCGCGCGATTCGACTGTATCATCATCTTTTTTTTGTAAACTTGAACTTAAATGTTGCATGTGCTCGATGCGAAATCTTCGGTCTCTTGGGCCGTTTATTTTTTCGAGAGCTTCTAAAATGTCCAACGCGGCATCGACCGCGGCATCACCAATCGCGTGAACGGCTATTTGAAGCTCTGCTTTATCCGCTTTTATGGCGAGTTCTTTCACTTGCTCCATGTCTCTAACAAACATTCCAGAGTTTCCAACTTGCGTCCAACTGTTTTTACTATTTTTGTAAGGCTCGTGAAATTTTGCCGTGTTCGCTCCAAGAGAGCCGTCTAAAAAAACTTTCACTCCAGCGATTCGAACGTTCGATCGTATCGTTTGATCTAAATTTAATTCTTTTTGTCTCAACTCGTTGCCTTTGTAACCAGTGTAATGGAAAAATGCGCCGTTGCCGCGATCCTGTTCTTGAGAGGCAAACTCCCAATCGTCTAAAGGTAAATAACAATTTATACGGATTGGTAAACCATGCGGTCGCATTTCGTTATCTAGCTCGCGCATAATCATATAATCACTTCGGGAGAGTTGGAAATCGTACGCCTGTAAAGCATCTATTGCTCCAAAATCGCTTATTCTCGTTATACCTAATTTCGAAAGAGGTAAAATCGCTTTTTTCAGAGCATTCTTGCGCTCGCGCTTTGTCCTTTTCGGAAGTACTTTTTGAAACAATTGCAACGCGTCGTCTTTCACTTCTCCGCTATCAAAATCAATATAGTCCCTGAAACGTTTATAATAGTCATGCGAAGTGTTCTTTTTCACGTCGACCCAACGAACGTTCGCTGCTTTAAAGCCGGCTTTGTTCACAATAGCTACGTGCATATCCGCTCGAAAGCAAATGACCGGGTTCGAAATATCATCGATCCATCCTTTAAAAGGTAAATCTGGTTTCTTCGTATGCGCGTGCTTAATTTTCTGTTCATCGTACCCTTGCGCGATAATCCATTCGTTTCGAAACGATGGAAACGGCGCCCAATTCCGCTCCTTAATCTTCAACTTCAACACAAACTCCTGTTTCGTCTTCACATCCGCTAAATCGATCTCAAACTCCATCTTCATTCCTAAACTCATCACGTGCGTGTGCGAATCATGAAACCCGGGGACGATTACTTTCGCGCTCAAATCATCGTCATCATCGTTCTCGTCGTCGAAGACGATAACGTCCTCTATAAACACCCCAGCATTCCTAAACGTCTCTTTCATCTTCCTCGCATCTTCTGTGCTATCGGCGATAGCTATTATCCTCTTCGTTCGATTGTTCATCGCAATACTGCTCTTAAACATGGCCTCTTCCATGAACCAAAATTTCCCGTGAAACATCAAGACGTTATCGAATTTCGCGATTTCATTCTTCCTCAAAACCGGTGGCCCGAACGCGTTCCTCTCTTCATCGATGTCGTACGATACGATCTTCGGGTGCCACGACGGTAGTTCTACATCTTCTTCGTCCACATTTCTTGAATCATAATGTTTTGCCTTTAAAGTATATCCAAACGGGCACGTTGTGCCAGTTTTGCTTTCTTTCGATGTTTGTTCGCGCGCGTCTTTAATGAAAACGCTGAAGAGGATCGGGCACACTATTGCTAAGGAGAGAAAGAGTAACGCGAGTTTATGTTCGAAGGCGAGGATTGGGAGCGTGAACGATTTATTTCTTCGTTGTTTTATTTTGGGAGGCATTTTTTGTGAAAGGTCATCGAAAGGTCCTGCTAAAAACGACGTCGTCAAACGAGATGACGTGAAGCTAGCGACGGTAAGAAAGCGATGAATTGTTAGTGCTGATGTATATACTGATGTATATGTATGTAATTTATTTACAATGAGCGCGTCTAAGCTCGAAGCGGTAGTAGAGGACGAGTTGAACAGACATTTAGACCTGGCGAGTCGACGTTGGATGGACGAGGCGCGGACTCACTCTATAGGGGTAAAGAAGCTCGCATAAGTCCTCAACGGTATATTCTTTACCGTCTAAGGTTTCAAGACCGCGCAAAGGAACTGTCGATCGCAGACGAAGTTGATTGCCACAGCCAGTGCAAGAGCATCGGGTCGATTAACTTAGCCTGCGATTGCCAAATTTCACTCGCTAGGTAGTCAGGGCGCGCTTGAAAGTATTTCAACGCAAAATACATCGTGGAAATAGTAGAAGAGGCAACTTTTCGATATCTTCTTCCGCTTACACCTTTTTCTTCTCTCTCGTTTCGTTCTTTGAGAAGAAAAGTTATGTAAACTTTTCCGAAAAGAGATTTCATCGTGCATGTACTGTTTCCCACGATTTCGCGTCAAATTACTTTCATTTCTTTAAACACGCGTTCTCTGATAAATCATTATGTCTTGTTATTTTTGTGCAGCTTGTTCGTTCATAGTTCTCAAAGCGGCGACTTGAGAGGCGTCGAATACTTGTTGCTCTTCGCGTTCGTTCCATTTTAGGCAACGGCGTAGACTTGAGATAAAATCTCCAGTTTGATTCTCAAAGTTAATCGTCGGCACTGGGTATTCGCTCATTTTAACGAAAACGGAGTCGCCTCGGCAGAGTTCGCATCGTTCGCGTCCGTCGAAGGATACCCACGCGCTATTGCGCGCGTTTTCGGATACGCGAAGTTCGACCTCGACTGAATCGGGGAATATCACAGGTCTAAACGATAACGTATGCGGGCAGATTGGCGTCATTAGGATTGCTTGGACGTTCGGGTGTACCATGGAACCGCCCGCGGAGACCGAGTATGCCGTACTTCCAGTGGCAGTGGCTAACATAACGCCATCGGCTTGGATGGACGTGATCAGTTGACCACGGTCGTAAGCGTCGATTTTTGATAAGAAAGGCGAAGGACCTCTATCGACCAAGACTTCGTTCAGAATCGTGTAAACAAAAGATGACTTGCCAGAACCACCGTTCTCAATTTTATCCGCATACTTGAACACTTCGCATATAAGACGCATGCGTAAAGTTATCGGAACACCTCCTGAAATATTCGCAACTGGAGGGCCGCGGCCTAACGCCATGAGTAAACTCGGAGCCATATCATCTCCTGGATGATTAGTGAGAAAACCTAACGATCCTAAATGAAATCCTAACACTGGCGGCATCGGCCCTTGAAACATTTTACTCGCGTGTAAAATGACACCGTCGCCGCCGAGACAAACGCATACATCGATTGCTCCAAAATCTCCTTTTGGAATTTTCCCCTTTGAATCTTTATCGATCCATAAAGCCTTCGTGCGCACTTCCGTACGATTTTTCTCGTCTACAGTTTCAAACTTTATCGATGCATCTTCCAATTCTCTCTTCACATCGGTGTCCAAGACAACATTCATTCCCATCGTCATGAGCGCGTGAGCGACTTCGACGAGTTGCGGAAGCAACGCGTTGCCAATCTTTTTTAGCAAAAAAATCGTCTTTGGTGGTTCGCGCCAGACCAAGATCATTTGTTGCGTCGACGGATGCGCAATCTTTAACTCTCTATTTTCAACCATCTCTCTCGTGCACGAAAATCCATCCGTACGAATTAAATACATATCAGGCGCTTGGTCTAAACTTGAAAACTCTCCAGATGCGGCGACGCTGCCCATTGCGGAACCCATCGAGCTCGCATCCGTGACGTCGCCCATGCTCCCATACTCGTTCACTGGGTCATACCCGGCTCGTAATTTTGGAGATGTCTCGAATTTCGAGTTTTCGACAGCTTTTTCGAACTTCTTCCTCTCTTCCTCGTGCTTCAACTCAGCCGCGAAATCTCTCACGAATTGTTCTTGCGAAATTGAACCGAAATCACATACGAGTCCACTTTCCATTCCCAACGCTTCTTCGAGATCGACGCCTCTTGAAATGCGCCAACACGCGACCAAGCAACCTGTCCGTCCAATGCCAGCTTTACAATGTAACAATAACTTCTCCTTTGGCTCTCCCGGTTTCTTTGTTTTATTCTTTTCTAAAACGTCGTTCGCAATTTTAATGAACTCTTTAACTTGTTCCATCTTAGGCACGTCCATATCGCGAATTGGAATAGACATCGTTTCGAATTTCTTGTTTTGATTGAACGACCCTTGACCTTCGCCACCGCCGAACGGCTTAACCCATTGGTTATCGCGATCTTCGCCTCTTAAATCTACGACTTTCGTGAACCCGTTTTTGGCGAGCCAAGCGCGTCCTTCAACCGACGGTTGTCCTCCTCTATAAAACGCAACCTCTCTTTGCGAAACCCGATTATCTATATCAACATTATTCTTATTATTATCATCATCAACACTATCAGTAACTGCAACATTACAATCGCACATCGGTACCATAACAGCCTGTAAGTTCGGTATCGCCGTACCCGACGGCCCCTTTTTCAACCTCTTCCTTGGATGTAAAACATCCATCGCCGCGCTCCTTAACGTTTCAAATCGATGCCTAACATTCAAAGAACACCCCCCTTTCGTGGCACAATAACTTTCAAGGATTACCCTCAAATTCCAAAGCGCCGCTCGCAACCTACTCAACTCCTTGTTCCTTAAATTCACCGAATACTTACTCGCGACATCGGCCGAGTTACATAAAACGACGACTTCGGCGAGTTGCTCGGTGACCTTATTCGTACACTCCTCGAACTCGTCTTGATCGTAATCTACTGCACACTCATCGAGTGCTAATTCATCGGCTAAATCTCGCACTACGGCGCGTTCGAGCAGAGTCGCCAGAATCGTTAGTTTTATTTGGCCCGCGACGACGACGACGTCTTTCTTCTCCTCCTTCGCGCTCGTCTTTTCTAAACCTCGTCGCCCTGTCCTCCCACGTTCCTCGATCGCTCTCGCCTTCGACATCATCGGCGCAATCGTCGTTCGGCTCCTTCGCGCATTTCTATTGACGTTATTACTACTCGCACTTTGTTTTTGTCCTCCTGAAATTGAACGATTACTCGCAATCATCGTCATTCGTAATCAACGAAATGATTACTGATATGAATTGTTGGATATCTTCAACCGCTCTTCGCGAGTGAAAACGAAACAGATCTGGCCAATAAAACGAGAAGTTTGGACCCTGAATCGACACTGACGCACGAAAAGCCACGGAACGGATCTAGGGCTTGGAACTTCTCTTAGCTCTCTCTCGTCTCTTTGTTCTCCGATTCTCTTCGAGCAAGATCTGCGTCTAATAAAAGTTTGTTTGCGCCTTAGGTGTCCTTCAGTCTGTCAGTGCTCCCTGTTTATTGCGGGGAAACGGGCAATTGGTCAAAAAAGCCCGGGCATGGCGGGCACCCTTTTTCGGGTTCAGGCATCGCACGCTCGCGCCGTTGCTTGCACGGAGCTGCTTTCGAGCGCCCGCTCGTATAGGGCTGCCAACTTAAAAGGGAATTTTGGAGAAAGCGTTTTGCCACGTGTACCGCTAATCCGTTTTACTGCTGATGAGGAGCTAAATGTTTCTGATGTGCGCACGTGACTAATCAGCTTTTAAACGATTCCTGAGCAAATATGCAAAAACAGGCGGTGCTATCAGAGGTGAGTTAAAAAGTTAAAGTTATGTGTATACGTGTGTGTGCGTGTGTGTGTGTACTGTGTACTATTTGTGTATGTGTTCGTGCGCGAGCGTTGTTTCTTTTGTTGGATATCTTCCGCGTTCCGATTACTGTTTTGGATTTTTATATCCGAAACTATATCCATTCATGGATATGGAAAAGATGTTTACGTATAGCGTTGAGATCGAAATATACTGACACGAATATGCACGCGTGCATGTCTTCTTCTTCTTCTTCT
>Ga0115001_10000109_pt1 | contig 51231 bp, 49 predicted proteins | sample ArcticOcean_MG_C_12_FD_89869 | JGI IMG/M metagenome (GOLD analysis project Ga0115001, IMG submission 89869) | Marine microbial communities from western Arctic Ocean - ArcticOcean_MG_CB8_130 | ecosystem: Environmental > Aquatic > Marine > Oceanic | place: Arctic Ocean: Canada Basin | collected... | reverse complement strand
TCAATACTTACCTGTAAATTTGCCTGTGCTGAAACAGCCAAGCTGAGTGCAGCAGAAGCAGCTTCCGCAGCGTCAGAAGCAGCCTTTACTGTCGCATCTGTTTGCGACTGATCAATGCCTACCTGTCGCTCTGCCTGTGCTGAAACAGCCGAGCTGAGTGCGTTAGAGGCAATGTCTTTATTCTCTTCAATCAGATTTGAATTGTTTCCAATCCAAGAAGTTTGAGCACTATTAGTACTACCTAAAGAATTGATTAAACCAGCATTAATTTTAATACCCGATTCATTGGCATCAATATCCGTGTCATTGGTTACAATATTCAATTCGTTTTTTTCAATATTTGATCCATTGCCTCCAATCAGTCCAGTATTGTTTAAAATATCCGTAACATTGTTTTCAGTGCCTAATACTAGATTATCAAAGTTTGCATTCACATCGGCGGCAACGGCAATATTGCCACTTTCAAATACTACCATCGGCGCAACAGCTTCCGCTGCAGCTGCATTGGTCATCAGCATTGTGGTACAAATACCTACGGCGATGAGTTTGGAATTCTTAAAAACAAGTCTTTTTTTCATGTGAGTATCCTTTATTTTTGTGTTAAAAATTAAATAAATTATTAAATATTTCGATTAAAGCTTATCTATCATTAAACGGATCGATAGCCGTTTCAGGGGCACTACCCCAGGTAGAAATACCCCAGGCCAAACTACCCCAGTCTGAACTTCCTAGAGCGACAAGGGTTTTGCTGAAATGAGCTTGTGCTGTCGACTCATCCACGAGGAGGACACTCATCGTGTTCAATAAATTCGTGACACCCGGCTCTGTCGACAGGTCGGCTTTAAAGTCCACCACCAAGTTGACTGCTTTTTCTATAACAGTAGGGTTAATGGTTATGCCGTTGTCAGGATCGCTATCACCATCCAGAGTCATCAGAAAGCGAACAATATTGGTGACTTGCAGGTTAGTTTCGTCTATCGCTTCCGATACGAGTGACAAGGGCGTCACGACCCCATTGGCCAGAGTTGAACCGAGCACGATACCACCAATAAAAAAGGTGACGCTCTCTCCTGGAATATAATCATATTCGCCCAAACTGTTCGTAATACCGGACTTTGTGGCTGTTTTGTACTGTAAGCCTTCGACCCTACTATCGACAAACACACCAGTTTTGGTCGCATTTACTGGCTCTATTATTGGCTCTATTATTAAATCGGTGGTGACTGGAGGTGTGGCTATTGTCTCGTTACCGCCGTCACAAGCAACCAAAGAAAGCGTACTCAACAACAGTAGGCCGCATTTCCAGTGGTTGAACTGTCGTTTCAATTGCACATGAAACGGTTGTGATAAGTCACAATGACTAAACCTGGGTTTACTAAAATTTGACATGATAATTGGCAACTCCTTACGGCTGACGATGCAGTAATGATGGGTTAATATTATGTTGGACGTTAGCTATGATGGTGCTCACCCACAGCGCATTTTTTAATTGGTACTAATCCTTATTAATTTGTTATTTTTTATCAAAATAACTTGATCACCTAACAGACACGGGAGCCTACGCTTAATCTTAAAAATTAAATGTAAGCAAAAGAGTCAGTTTTTGTAGGATGTTGATTACGGATTTTGCATAAAGTAAGATTGAACTTACAAATTTCTCATAAAGGTAAGATTAATCTTATAAAAATAGATTTAAGTCAGATTTAACTTACAAATATTATGCTTATAATTAATAATCGGTCTTTACAGACCGTGTTCGATTAGAGCTCAGTGACTATTAATTGATTAACCGGTTTGGCAATTTTAGGGGATAGCGATGGATGTTGAACCCTGGGTTCAATGAATGGCTTGCGTCAAGAAGTTGCTGCTGCCGAAGATCAATCGGTTATTCACAAGATCCTGTTGCATCTCAGGTAGAACGGTGGGCTAACACTCCCTCCCATCGGATTTTTAGAGGACTTGTAACTATATGGATAGCATGAATATCAGAATATAAAACTATTTTTCAAAGGTTCAATGAGTCAGTGCTACCTTGTAATGATACTGATTTACTGCTGACCCATAACCTACTTCAAAATTTTCTCAACAAACTTAAGGAATGTATTACATGAGAAAATAACACGACTCCCAACACTTGGATGAGCTAGTTAAGAAAATTCAAAGCAGACTTTAGACGCCGTTTGTAATTGATATTGTGGAACAAATTAAAACCTGTCTTTCGGTATGAAGTCATCAGTCAGTTGAATAAAAATAAACGCATAGTCACATATTTTGCTTCCCTTATTCTCGCTTTGTTCTCTATAATGATTGTATGACTAATATATCAGAACTGTGGAATCAGCCAGCCCATCCGACACGGGTCCCGTTACCCTTTTATTTGAATCCAGTGCAGGCTGGATTCCCCTCCCCGGCCGAAGATTATGTCGATGCGACGTTAGATTTAAATGAATTCATGATCGACCGCCCTTCTGCCACTTACTTTGTTCGTGTATCGGGTGATTCGATGATCAATGCGGGGATTAATTCGGGTGACATTCTCATTGTGGATCGGTCAAAAACCGCACATCACGGGGCTATTGTGGTCGCTCAGGTTGACAATGACTTCACGGTTAAGCGACTGCAATATGACAATGGCAAGGTTAACCTTTGTCCAGAAAATGATGCCTTCAAAACGATTACGATCGCTGATGATCAGCTGGTGACTATGGGTGTCGTTACGGGCGTTGTGCGGCGGCTTTAATGTGATAGCGTTAATTGATATTAATAATTGCTATGTGTCTTGTGAACGAATTTTTCAGCCTGAACTGAACAATAAACCGGTGATTGTGCTCAGTAATAACGATGGCTGTGCTATCGCTCGTAGCAATGAGGCGAAGGCACTTGGCATTAAAATGGGACAGCCACTGTTTCAACTAACCGATATTATCAAGCGCCATGATGTTCGTGTGCGTTCTGCCAACTTCACTTTGTATGGTGATATGAGCCATCGAATTATGACAATAATTGCAGAACTAACGCCCAAAATTGAAATCTATAGTATTGATGAGTGCTTTGTTGATGTCACCGGTATGCCAGATGTTGAAGCTTGGTCAAAAACACTGAGAAAGACGATATACCAGTGGACAGGGCTGCCAGTTTCTATTGGCATCGCACGGACCAAAGTATTGAGTAAGCTGGCTAACAAAGTGGCTAAATCATGTTCGGGAGTTTATCTGATATCAGCCCATGATGAGCGAGACATTCTAGCAGTGACGAAGATAGATGATTTATGGGGCATCGGTAAGAAGCTGTCAATTCGGTTAAAATTAATGGGTATCTATACTGCAATGCAGCTTGTTAATTCACCGGATCAATTAGTCAAAGATAAATTTTCAGTGGTACTTTCAAGACTCCAAAAAGAGCTGCGAGGCGAATCAGTGTTCGCTTTAGATGACCACATTGAAGCTAAAAAACAAATTGTTTGTAGCCGATCATTTGGCCATTTAATTACTGATAAGGATCAACTACATCAGGCGTTATTACGGTTTGTTAGCCTCGCTACAGAAAAACTGCGGCGTCAAAAAAGTGAGGCGCGTTGTTTGCAAGTGGTTATCAATACGAACCCCTATTCAAAAAACGCTAAGCAATACCATCGGTCTGCTTGCGTGATACTTCCAACGCATACTGCAAATACAACCGTCATTGCTCGGTATGCAACTCAGCTTTTAAACCAGCTATTTAGACCCGATTATGAATACCAACGAGCCGGCATTATGCTCATGGATATCGCACCCGCTCAATGCCACCAGTACGACTTGATTGAGGCTCCATCGAATGATCCCTTAGACGAAGTGAAGGATATGATCAATCGTCGATTTGGCCGTAATAAAATAATGCCAGCGAGGTTAGTTGCTAAGAAGCAGCCGTGGGAAATGCGTCAAGATATGTTGTCAAAAAAGTTTACTACGCGCTGGATTGACTTACTAACAGCAAAGTAACTGGCAACGAATGATCCTCTATTACTGACTATTTTCTTTCACTATGACTGATCAATTAGCACCGAGTTACAGTAGTATTCAGTAGTTAGGCCAGAGAGGGACATTTTTCTCCTCGTGACTACAAGAGCCTTTACTTATCTGTGCGTATAATTAACTCGTAATATGGAATGCTCTGTTGTTTGCCATATCGATCATTAGGTTATTTGAGAGGATTTCCATATGCCTGAAGGCCCAGAAATACGTTTAGCCGCCGATAAAATCGCTAAAGTGTTGGTGCAAAAAGACCTGACCCGCGTTGAGTTCACTTTTGATCATTTGCGTCAATTCGAGAAAACACTATCAGGTCTAGTGGTCACCTCTGTGGAAACACGGGGCAAAGCAATGCTGACCTACTTTGACGACCACTGGGTTATTTATTCTCATAACCAATTGTACGGTCGATGGCTTGTCGCCAGTAAAGGAACACGGCCTGACACGAATCGGCAGTTACGCTTGGCGATTGAGACTGAGGATAAGGCTGCTCTGCTATACAGTGCGACTGACATCAGTGTGATGCGTAAAACTGAACTCAGTAGCCATCCCTTTTTAGCCAAGATTGGCCCCGATATTTTATCGGAGCAACCCGATATTGATACGATAGTCGCTAGATTATTATCACCCACTTTTGTCCGGAGACAATTAGCCACGCTGTTGCTGGACCAACATTTTCTGGCGGGGCTTGGCACTTACCTGTGTGCCGAAATTTTGTTTTTCTCTCAGTTACACCCTAAAACGAAAGCGTCAAAATGTAGCTCCGCGATGCTCAGAAAGCTGGCTAGTAATATACTCAGCGTCACCCGACAGTCTTATAAAACGCAGGGTATCACTAATCCCCCTGAGCTCGTGGCCCGGCTAAAAGCCAACGGCATTACTAACAAAGAGGGTTATCGGTTTAGTACCTATGGGCGCGCTGGCAAAGCTTGTCATACATGTGGTCATTCTATCGAGAGAAATAATATTGGCGGACGGCCTATATTTCACTGTCCTAACTGCCAATCACTCTAGCCACAATGGTGATGCAGAGAGAAATATCAGATCCGCTATTTTAAGGGCAAACCCACACACAAAACCTATTTATTACGGCGTAGAGCTCAAAACGACCACTGGCAAGTCCGTCCTCGAAAACACAACGGCTAACCATTGCCCTCTCATCATCAATGGCAGTTCAATACCCGTCACCATCACACGACGGTACTTTATCAATCTGTGCCGCTGCCAAAAGCACACAACTGACCAGAAGCGCCAAGGCTATGACCATATATATAACGTATTCCATAGCCTCATCATATACATTAGTGATGACAGTAATCGCCAAAAAAGACTGTTAGAGACGGCCTTAATTCACGAGACTGTTTGGCGTTGACCGATCAGCATACCTGGTTTACTTTACAGTTTGTTCAGTTGAACCATAACAGATCGGATTGTATTCACTATTGATTATGCCGCCAGGTTCAACGCCAGGCATAAACTTTTGAAAATCACCAGAGATCATGGTTTGACTTGGGGTTAATCTTGCACCGTCTTCAAAATAGGTGGTGGCCAAGGCCATACGGGATTCACCCGTCATATTGGCGCCAGCTGTATGAAACGATAAGGCGTGATGAAAACTAATTTCACCTAGCTCAAATGCATCGTCATGAATAGGAACGTCATTATCTGACAATATTTTCCCTAATTGGATGTCGTAGCTCGAGTCAAATTTATTAAAGGGCAAGTGATTGACGAGCTTGTAGGTTTCCATACCGGCGGCAAACGCTAGTGGACCCATCTCCTTAGGGATGGGTTGCAACGGAATCCAAGCAGTACAAACGTTCAGGCTGTCGATCGGGAAATGATGATGATCATAGTGCCAAGGGGTTCGGCCACAGCCCGGTTCTTTTGATAACGCATTGTCGTGATAGAGTCTAACGGCATCTACCTTCAAGAGCTTTGTCGCAATCTGAGCTACCCGTGTACTGAGAACAAATCGTCGAACTAGGTCATCTTGCAGCCACATCATTTCGTCACTTCTAAATGCCAAACCGGGTGTGCGTCCTAGAACTTCTAACAATATTGAGCTGATGCGCCATCTCAGCAGTTTTAATGCACTTGGATCGATAACATTTTTGAGTTTGATATAACCGTCTTTTGCGAACTGATCAATAGCGTCTTGGCTCAGATCATAAGGGTCCAAAAGCGTCTGTTGAATGCGAATAAGTTCACTCGGGTCTATTTTGACATCAGGCTCTGCTTGATACACCGCAGGCTCATTTAATGAGCAGTTTTTTTCGGCCTCATTATCGGCCAAAGTCATGTACCAATTCCACCACTGCTGGTTGTCTTGGTCCCATTCAGATTCAATACCGTCATGCCCTTTATGGGCGTCTGACAAATAATCGGTTAATGGCGATGTTGGAGAAGTCACTATAGGTTTTGACATGAGTATTACTTCCAAAAAAACGAAAAGGCTAATTCAGTTTCAGATACCAAAGACCTGACAACTTGTTGGAATCCGTATGTTACGTCTTGATTAGCACTTTTAATATTGAACAAGGCAACTACGCCTCAGATTAACTCACTATATACGGTCTAGAAGGTAGGTTTCAAGCGTCGATCGGTCACGTGCAAGGACACTACCTGGCATCGTATAGGTGTAAAAACTATTCAGACCCTGTATAATTAGTCTTAAGTTTACAAAATTATTATCAAACGTAACATAATGTTTGAGAGCATGAATAAATTTGGTCATATTTTTTGATTTCATATCGAAATTTGAACCTTCTCAATATATAAAAAATCGGGTAAAAACAATCAAATTAGATTTTTCTGAGAATACATCATCAATTGATAACGATGACGACAACTCCTTCATTCTTAATAATAGCAATAGAAGATTGAACCTGACAACAGATCTTTATACTTCAGATCAATGCACAATCATCGACTCTATTGATCGGTCAATCGGTAACCTTGAGCAGGTGCATGCACTCAGCAATAAAGATTACGCTCAATGTCTTGAGGTTTTTGAGGCCAACAGTGATCAACGGTTCAGGATTTTGGATTGGTTAGAAGAAAATATCCTGACTCATATGTTAAAAAGTTCGAATTCTATTTTAAGTGTTGGCTGTGGGGCTGGGGCTTTTGACGAGCATGTTTTAAAGTATCTGAACGGTCGAATGGAGCAAGTTAAATACCTCGGCATTGAACCAAATCCGCTTGAGGCCACCGAGTTTCTAAAACGAATGCAAGCCCAAAGTGTGGGTCAAATGGCTGTTGACACTTCTGTTTTGGTTGAGAAATTTGGAGAGCGTTCATTGGATGCGGCATTTGATCTCATTCTTTTCGTTCATTCGATTTACTATTTGGATGATCGTAATGAGGCTATTGATGCCGCGCTAAGTGCGTTGAAGCCAGGTGGCGTTCTCATCATCGTAGTCGCACCCGATGAATCTCTAAACGTCATTGCGAACCTAATCTGGCAGCGTCAAATGGGCCAAAAGAGCTTTTTCTCAGATGACCTGAGACGCCATTTTGACGCTCGTGGAATTGATTATAGTGAAACCCGCATTGCTGCCAATTTGGATGCGACCGCTGGCTTTAACTCGACGAGTCAAGAAGGTAGAGATATTATCGACTTTACAGTACAAACAAGAATGGCGCTTTTGCCAGAACCCTTACAACACGATATCTCTGAATTTTTATTATCAACGTCTAAGATTGAGGACGGTAACACCTATCTGCCTCACCCTGTCGATGTTTTTTGTTGTAGAAAAAGCTAGCAATTGAATATCTGTCAAGACCCGATCCGTGGCCTTAAAAGAAAAAAGTTGATCTGTTTTTTTACTTGAGTACCCGCTAACCATTTTTCCCTATGTGTGGTCTGCTGACAATTCAGTGGTCTGTGGTTAGTAAAAGTTAAATGACTAATTTATTATTGGAGTAAATGATGCCTGCTACAGCAGAAGAACTATCCAACGTCTTGTTCGAAGATCAACAGCCGGCACCTGACGATAATCGGGCTGAGTTGATCGAAGGGTTATCACGCGGACAAAAACAAATTAACCCCAAATACTTTTACGACCAAAAAGGTTCGGAATTATTTGAACAAATTACTCAACAATATGAGTACTACCCGGCTCGAACCGAAAAGTCTATTCTCATCAATAATGCCAGTGAAATTGCTACTTACTGTGGCGAAGATTGCGTCTTAATAGAACCCGGTAGCGGTAGCTGTGAAAAGGTCCGACTATTACTTGAAAAACTAAAACCAGCGGCTTACGTGCCTTTGGATATTTCTGCAGATTTCCTTTATCAATCCGCTCAAAAATTAGGACGCGAATTCCCGTGGCTCAATATCCATGCTATTTGTGCCGACTTTTCTGATCAATGGCAAGCCCGTACTGAACTCAAAAGTGGTCGGCGCGTGGTTTTTTATCCCGGCTCTACTATTGGCAATATGGAGCCAAGATTTGCACAAGCATTCTTGTCGAACTTACGCGAATGGATTGGTTTTGATGGCAGTGTTTTAATTGGTGTGGATCTGCAAAAGCCCGATCATTTGCTTAACGCAGCCTATAATGATACTCAAGGTGTTACTGCAGAGTTTAACTTGAACGTATTGAATTCAATCAATAATATAGTCAACTCAGACTTCAATCTTGATAACTTTTCACACCAAGCCTTTTACAATAGTGATCAAAACAGAATAGAGATGCACCTTGTCAGCAAGAATTCACAAACAGTCACTATTGATGGCAATACGATTCAATTTGAGACGGGTGAAACAATTCACACTGAAAACTCTTATAAGTACAGCCTTACGAGTTTTACCGAGTTATCTGCTGCCGCTGGATTTACATTAGAGAAAAGCTGGCTTGATGAAAACCAATTATTCAGCGTTCATTACTTGAGCGTTAATAACACGTCAAAATAGCCGTAATGCCTAGAATGGAAACAATACAGCGCAATTAAATTTTAAAACTACTGGCGTTTAGCCGCTATATTAATTATTAAAGTGCGTTATTGGCAATGAACTACCCAGAGCTTCAACTCACCTTGGGGCTTTTTAATGGCCAATTTTTAGTTTTACTATTGCCAGCTGCCCTGCTTCACCATAGTCTCCTAACGTGAACGCTGAATGGTCACCCGCTGGCTTATGCTTTATATTTTTTTTGAGCGCTCGTTAGAAGCGCTATCAAAGTTAATCAAATATAATGACCCCAACAAAAATCCAGCACTGAGCCACATCATAGTCGTGACCTGTTCTGAAAATAACAACATACCCCAAAAAACGCCACTGACAACCATGACGTAATTCGCGTGAGAGGTAAAGATAGGCCCTCGTAACCGAATTAATTCAAAATAAATATAAATATCAACTAATGCAATAACGGCCATAAAAAGTAAGGCACTGTGACCATCATTCCACGATTGAATATCACCAGAATCCCAATAAAAAAGAGACCCTACGACTAGGATTAGGCTTGCAAATATTGCTTCACCACAAGCCACCTGATAGGTATCAGAATCATCGGGCCAGGCTTTTGCAATGTAGTTGTGATAGATGGCGTAAGAAAGAGGCACAACTGCAGCCAGAAACAGATATGGCCAAGTAATCTCTACCTGGTTGCGGACATCAGGTAATAAAACACCAAATATTGAAATTGTGCCCAATAGCATGCCTAGAATTCTAATCGCATTAATTCGATCAGTCTTCATAAGCCAAGCAATGAGTAAAGTTAAAACTGGCGACAGACTCACAATTAATACCAGCACACTTGCGGGCACTAGCCCAATAACCTGTAACTCACAAAGCATTGGAATTAAATACCCCATCAGTGCGCAGATAACGTAAAACTGAATATGTTTAAAGCCAAACCGTGGAAACTTACGCCGAACCAACGCAATAGCGACCATGCCAATACAAACGCCCAGAGTCGATAATGTTGCTATGCCAAAGTAACTTAATCCGGATAGCACAGCAATTTTCAATAACGAAAAGTATAAGCCCCAGCTAACACCCAGGATCATAAGAAAAGCGATTGGTTTTTTATTGGACATAAACAACAATGATGAATCTAGGTTGAAAATAATGGGGAAGAGTGTACATCAAATCTTTAATATTCAATGGTTTCAATTTCATCAGTGCTCGTTGTGTTAAGCGAGGTTTTGATTATTAATTTATCATCTTTTATACAATAGACAAGTGCTCAGACATACCGTCAGATAAAATTCATGATAGAGACACTTTTATTTAACTTACCTAGAAGTTTTAAGGTTACTTCATTGATATCTGAACGAAATATTGTTTCCAATCACCTTGCTTCAGGGGTACATTTGTTTAATTTTGATACGCAAGTTATGTTTAGTCTTAATCCGTGACTATGCTTAAACATGGTCGCCACAACAAACCTGCCATTGCGATTGCCCTTTGCCTAGCCTCGATGACTTTGTTCTCCGTGCAGGATGCTTTTATCAAATGGCTGGCCAGTGACTACTGGCTATTGCAATTGTTATTTGTGCGAAGTCTAGTCATCGTAATTGTTACCGGTTTCTATATTTTGCTCAACCAAGGCAAAGTTGGATTTATTACCCGTCAGCCGATTGGCCATTTGTATCGAACTGCATTTAATTTTTTAGCATTTTTTACCTACTACATGGCGGTCACGCAAATGCCGCTGGCTAACGCTACCTCTATTGGTCTCACCGCCCCCTTATTTATGACCCTACTGGCTGGACCGCTACTTGGTGAACCCGTCGGTTGGCGTCGAATAATGATTCTAATGGTTGGCTTTATTGGCGTGCTAATTGTCATTCAACCGACGGCCCAAGATCTCAATCTCGCGGGTAGTCTTTATGCGTTAACGGGGGCGTTCTTTTTTGCTATGTTGGCAATTCAAACTAGGAAAATGGGCAAAGATGAAAACAGCGAACTGATGGTATTTTATGCCGCTCTGGCTTTTTTAATTATCACGGGTGGCTTTATGCTATTTCACTGGCAAACACTAGACTTACCAGCCTTATTGTCGATGATATTGCTTGGCTGCATTACCGTTTTTGCACAATATACTATTACTCACGCTTATCAATATGCTCGTGTACATGTAATTGCACCCTTTGAATATATCACTGTGATCTGGGCGATATTGATCGGCTGGTTTATGTTTGACGAGCACCCCAGCACAACTATGTACACGGGTGGTATCCTCATTGTTTTGGCAGGCATTGGTATTAGCTGGTATGAAAAAATCGAACACAAACGGGCCACCACAGCACTCATCAATTCCGCCTAACGCTATTGATAACCGACCAACAATGTGGATCGTGTTGGGGTAAAAATATAAGCCTATAACGCTTTTGCTTGAACGATGAACTTCCCAACAGCAACCCCAGTTACTTCAACTAGGGTACCTGCTGACAATTCTTTTTCGCTACTGAGATTCCAATCGATACCTGAATAACGGTACGCAGGGTTTTTAGTCATGGACACAGCTTCATTTAAAATGAAACTGTGTCCAACCAAATCACTCGTCACTTTTTTACTTTCTACGTTACCTTGCATAGACTTTAACGGGCGCCACAAAAAGATAGCCAATAAGGCGGTTAATACTCCCACACTGGACAATGCACTAAGCATTGAATCGGGAACAATACCAACGGTCATAAGCCCCCCTGCTACCACTGCCGCAAGACCAACAAAAAACAAGACAAAAGTTGAGAAACCCAAAACAACGACTTCGAGAACCAGCAATGCTAGACCAGCCATAATCAAACTTTCAGACAAATTATTGCTGATCCAATTCATTTTTTAGCTCGCAACGTTTTTATTAAGCGTATTTATAATCGTCATCGCCTGAGCAACCATGCTGGCTGCATCTGTGCCATTGTCGGGTAATAAGACCACTGACGACTCTTTCGCTATAGCCAGTTTAGCTTCTATTGCCTTGGTTGCCAAATCAAGCTGTACTGCCTTCTGGCCCTCTTCAGTTGCCGCTGCTTGACCTACTTGTCTTAAAGATTCTGCCTGAGCTGATGCAATAGCTACAATCGCCTTGGCCTCACCTTCTGCGCGTAAAACCTGTTCTTCTTTTTCTGCTTCAGCTGCTAGTACTACCGATGCTTTTGCCCCTTCAGCTCGATTAATAGCCGATTGTCTATCACCTTCTGACTCCAAGATTTGGGCACGCTTTACCCGTTCAGCCTTCATCTGTGCTTCCATAGCTTCCATAACTGATTGAGGTGGCACAATGTCTTTTATTTCATAACGAAGTACTTGAATACCCCATGGACCTGCAGCCTCATTAATCGCAGCGACAATATTTGTGTTTAATATGTCACGCTCTTCAAACGTTTTATCAAGCTCCATTTTACCCAATTCAGAACGCATCGTGGTTTGGGCCAACTGAGTTACGGCGAACACATAATCGTCTATGCCATACGTCGCTTTATATGGATCAAGCACACGAAAATAAAGTACACCGTCAACTGACAGCGAAATATTATCTTTCGTAATAGCGCTTTGCTCCGGCACGTCGACGGCTTTTTCTTTCAGTGAACGATCAGCCGATATTCGATCGATAAAGGGTAGGATGAAATTTAACCCTGCTTCTTTTGTCGACTGGTATTTACCAAAACGCTCGATTACATAAGCACGATTTTGTGGAACAAATTTAATTGAGCTTTTAAGTCCAATTATAATTAAGACCAATACAAGTGTCTGCATGGTTAATAAATATTCAAATACAAAGTCCATTGTTTTCTTCCTGAGTGTGTTATTAATTTAATAAATAAAGTTAGAGTAATAGATAAATCCTATCTGTATTCCCTTTATTTCCAGTTGTAATTAAATGGGGTAATTAATTCAACTATCAAGCTGTTTAAAGCTTAATTAGCATTCTAAAATCTACGGATCATTTATAATAGAACACGCATTACCCCAAGTATTCTCATAGAGAATCTCATCTATCGCTCTTCGTGAATCCCATTCAGCTTGTTCAAGCAATGGTTTAGAGTAAAACTCTTTAACATGACCAATACAGAGCACCGCTGCCGGGTAACTATCTGCTGGCATTGATAAAAGACTAGCCAGATCATCTGGTTTAAAAAATGAAACCCAACCCATACCAATACCCTCCGCACGGGCGGCTAACCAAATATTTTGAATTGCACAGGACAATGAGGCCAGATCCATTTCTGGCATGGTACGGCGTCCAAGAATGTATTTATCTCTGCCTTCCATTAATGCAGCGACCCAAACTTCAGCGCAATCTTTTATACCTTCAAGCTTGAGGGTTGCGTAGATTGTTTTCTTCTCTTTGAGCTGCTCGCCCGTTAACTTAATTTCGGCTTGAGCTAGATCATAAATTTGATCTCGAATAGTCGAGTCCGTAATACGAATAAAGCGCCAGGGCTGCATAAAACCAACGCTTGGTGCAAGCTGGGCAGCATAAATTAATTTTTTAAGAATTTCAGGATCAACGGCTTCGTGAGTGAAGTGCCGCATGTCACGGCGTTCACTAATGACGCGATAGACTGTCTCTTTTTCTGCTTCACTGTAAGAAGACATACCGACTATTTCCAATGCTGGTGGCACTTATTATTTGGTTATTTTACCGGTTATGGACAAAATTCAAAGCACCCATAAACAGATAAGAACAATCATTCGATCTGTTACAAAATGGGAACGTTGTAACGATCCATTCGACGATTATGACGCCTGATGTGAAATATAAATTTTTTTAGCGTCTTGCTTGGAAGGTAGGCAATCAAATTAAAATCAGTGCGCCTAACTCACTAGAAACTTAAGTGAAATACACCAGCGCGTAGACCGTTAGAAGCACTACAACCCAAAGTGCCGTTGTACCAATTGTCCAGGTCCTTGAAAATACGCCAAGCGACTCTGGACTATTACTTGAACTCAAATGCCTTTTTGCCAAAGCTGCAAGATTGCCTGCTGTAGCTTGAGCTTTAGTTTCGAGTCGAGACCCCACATATGCAACCGTATTGAAGGTCGTTTCTCCAATTTTTCGAAACATTACTCGCCACAACCAATCCGTATCAAGACTAATGGTTAAAGTCCTTTTCATTAATGGCAATAATAAGAAGAAGGCTAATCCAGAAAACAATAGTAACTGAACATAAAACAACACTTTACCCGCCTTATAAGGGACATAATTGTTCTCGTAAGGCAGCAATTGGTAAAAGGTCTCAGGAAAGATTCCAATGAAAAGGCATAACGCAGAAAATATAATCATAGCTACGGCCATATTCCAAGGCGCATCTTTTGGCCTTAAGCCTGAGTCTTTTTGGAAAAACACAAACCAAGGGAATTTAATACCTGCATGAAGAAAGACGCCGGCAGAAGCCGCCGCCAACAACAAATAAACCGTAATCATACCTTCGTCTGCAACTGCTTGAGAAATCATCGTCTTTGTTGTAAATCCAGACGTTAATGGGAAACCGGAGATAGATAGGGCACCGATGATTCCACAGATTGCGGTTAATGGCATTGTTCGGAACAGACCACCTAAATCGGTACATTTACTGAATCCCGTTCTATAAATAACGGCACCGGCACACATGAATAATAAACCTTTGTAGATAATATGCGCGAATGCATGCGCAGCCGCCCCGTTTAAAGCCATCTCGGTGCCTATACCCACCGCGCAGACCATAAAGCCAACTTGATTGACAACTGAGAAGGCCAAAATTCGACGGATGTCATTTTCAAGCAGAGCGAAGATGATGCCGTATATAATCATAAAAATACCAATCCAAACCAAGATACCCTCACCTGGAAACAATAAGATCAACGCTAACACTGCGGTTTTAGTTGTAAAAGCAGAAAGGAAAACAGAGCCCGTTGGGCTGGCTTCAGGATAGGCGTCTGATAACCAAGCAGAGACGGGTGGAGCAGCAGCATTGATTAATATACCGATCAAAATCATCCACGTATCAAAGCTAGTAGCCAACATCGGCTGAATATCAAATGATCCAGTATGGACACCAACACCTTCAATACCGACTTTTAAAATAATGCCACCAAACAAATGCATAATCGCGTATCGCATACCGGCTGCACGGGCAGCTGCCGTTCCACCACACCAAACTACGACAGTAGAAAACAGAGCCATTAGCTCCCAGAATAAGAAAAGCGTAATGAGATCTCCTGCAAAACAAACCCCGATGGCGCCTGCTGCATAAGCATAGCCAGCTGCGAGTTCATACCATTTGGCAACACGAAAGGCGTAGAGTCCACCGACAAGGGCCATAACGGCAAATACAGTAGCAAATAAACGCCTTAAAGCACTGCCCTCAACGGGCTCAATGGTGTAATTGAGGAAAGGCATGGTGGTTACAACACCATCTGGCACTTGCCAAATTGTCCATAGTGTTAATAGTGGCGCGGCCAATAACACAAGCGTACGAAAATGACCCTTGAAAGGGCCAATCAAGATTGCCGCAGCTATCAGGATTAATGCGGGAGGTAACATCTCAGTCATCTTTAAGATCCTTGAGATAGTATTCCTGATCACGCTTGAGGAACATGCCTAATGCCTTTGCGAATAGCACCATCAGCAGACAGGATATAAAACCAAATACAGCACCAAAACCAATCCAACTATCAAAGCCAAACGATCCCTTTATCTTGATCACTAATTGGGCCAGAACGGTAAGCGTTAGAATCATCCAAAAAAAACGCCACAGTATCCTGATAGACGAAGGCCTGACTAGCCAGGCATCTTGTTGTTTTGGGTCCGTCATTTAACTATCCCCACAATTTGAGACTCCAGTGCAATCAGCGGTGCATTAAATAGGAAGAGTCCAATCGTCAAAGCAGCGGTAATTGAGAGCGCAGTAACCATCGGCCAAGGCGCTTCACCATGGTCAAGCTTTTGTTCAGGGTCTTCGCGACTAAACCAAACCGCAAAAATAATGGGTAAAAAATAAGCGGCATTTAAAACTGTACTGCCAATAATAGTGGCAATGGCAACGTAATTATCCGACTCAAAAGCACCCGCAAGAATAAACCATTTAGACACAAATCCGCCGGTGGGTGGCACACCTATCATGCTGAGAGCACCAATCGTAAAAGCAGCCATAGTCCAAGGCATCCTTCTACCTATGCCTTTGAGCTGCCACACTTCAGTTTTTTTTGCGGCGGTGTAAATTGCACCTGCTGCAAAAAACAGCGTTATCTTACCGAAGGCATGGGCAACAATATGCATTGAGGCACCGACCTCTGCCAATGGTTTTAAAATGGCTGCAGCCATTACGACATAAGAGAGTTGTGCTACCGTTGAATAAGCCAACAAGCGTTTAATATTGGTTTGTTTGAGGGCCACAATACTCGCAACAATAACGGTAAAAGCCGCTGCATAAAGCAACCAGCCACTACTGGGTTCTGCAAACAGATGTTCAACACCAAAAATATAAACAATCACTTTGATCACGGTAAAGACACCCGCCTTCACCACGGCAACGGCATGCAACAGGGCGCTCACCGGAGTTGGGGCTACCATTGCTGCCGGTAACCATCGGTGAACAGGCATCACTGCCGCCTTGCCAATACCAAAAACGAATAAACCCAATAACAACCCCAGCGCTGGACCTTCTAGGTTACCCTCAAGAATACCGCCCGGCGTAAAATCACCTGTTCCAGCAACAAAGTAAGTCCAAAGTATTGCGGGTAATAACAGGCCAATCGATGTCGTTAACAAAACGCCTAAATAAATTCTAGCTGAACGAATTGTTTTTGCGTCACCTTTATGTGAAACGAGAGGATAAGTACATAGCGTTAACACTTCATAAAATAGAAACAGTGTGAACAGGTTTGCAGAGAACGCTATACCGATAGTAGCCGTAATTGACAGAGCAAAGAAAACGTAAAATCGGGTTTGTTTGTTTTCCTTGTTAGCGCGCATGTAGCCAATTGAATAAATTGAATTGACAATCCATAAACCCGATGCCAAAGCCGCAAACAGCATACCTAATGGTTCTATCTGAAAACCAAAGTCGATCCCAGGTAAAATCTCAAACAGTTGTAATTCAGGCCGACCGCCTGACATCAGTTCGGGTATCAGGCTCCAAACATTAATCGCAAGCGCTACTGCAGTTGCCAGTGTGACACCTTCGCGAAGGTTGTCACTGACCCGAGATGCGGCCAGAATTAGCAGTGCACCAACTATCGGGATTAAAAACGATAGCGCTATTGTCATTTCAGAACTCATGGAGTTTGGCCATGTAGAAGTTCCGCTGCGCCAGTCGCTAATTCAATTGGAACACCTGGTGCAAAGCCAAAATAAACATTCATTAACACCACAACCCACGTCATTAATAATAAAGGTATAGGGGCTTCTGTAATAACCAAGTCCTCCTCTGGCTGACGAAAATAAGCCGACTCAACTATACGCCAAATGTAAACAACGGCCATTAACGAACTGATCAGAATGATAACAACCAGAGCAATGCCCATTGCCCCTGATTCAAAACTTGCCGTAATCAGATACCACTTACTGATAAAGCCAGCGGTTCCAGGTACGCCGATTAAACTCAATCCGGCTAATACAAAGGCGGCCATCGTCCAAGGCATTTTTTGAGCTATACCCGCAATATTGTCGATACGCAGCTGAGCAATTCGCATACCAAGACAAGCCATCACAAGGAACAACGCACCTTTAGCTAACGAGTGATTAAAAATATGTAAAACACTTGCTGTCGTTCCCGACACGCTCAATAGGCTTGCACCCAAAGTGATGTAACCAATTTGTGCGACAGACGACCAAGCCATTAATCGTTTTAACTTCGGTTCAAAAATAGCAACACTGGATCCAACCAGAATGGCTAAGAGCGATAACGGTAAGAGGAAAAAAGTAAATTGAAAGTCATGTCCAACCAGGTTGGGTTGAAAAACAAAAAAGTCAAAACGAAGAAGAACATAAATCGCTACTTTAGTAGCACAAGCGGCAAGAAATACAGTGACCATATTTGGCGCGTAGGTATAGGCATTGGGCAGCCAAATATGAAGTGGGAAAATGGCCGCTTTAAGCGCAAGTCCGATCGTAATAAAACCAGCCGCTAGTAGTATTGGGGTCTGGTCAGCAACATCCTCAATCCTGAATGCCATATCAGCCAGATTAAGCGTTCCCGTCATCATATAGATAAGGCCGACACCAATCAGATAGAAAGTAGCGCCAATGGTGCCCATGACTAGATATTTAAAAACTGCCGGTAATGCCCGTTTATCAGGACCACCAGAAATTAATACGTAGCTGGCTAGTGAGGATATTTCCATAAAAACGAATATATTAAACGCATCCGCCGTTACCAAAATGCCAGCCAAACCTGATAGTGCGAGTAACCAAGCCGCATAAAAAAGGGGTTGCCGATGATGCTCGATGTCTTTATCAAGACTCTGAGCACCGGCTAATAAAGCAACGCTTGAGGCACCCGTAACAACCAGTAACATGAGGGCACTGAAAGCATCGACTGCCAGCTCAATACCCCAAGGCGCAGGCCATGCACCGAGGGAATATTGAATTGTCTGTCCCGCCATGACGCTCATGGCCAAAGTCACGGCAATCGCAAATGCACACAGACTAGCCGCAGTTGCAACAATCCAAGGCAAACGTTTTTGGTTCAGCAGGATAACCAAAGGTGCAGTTAACATTGGCACAATAACCTGCAGCACTGGAAGGTGAGAATGAAACGCAGTCACTACTTATCTATCTCCTGAATTTCATCTTCTTCAATGGTTCCGTATTCTTCCTTGATTCTGATGACAATACCTAATCCTAGCGCCATGGTAGAAATACCAACGACGATGGCTGTCAGAATTAATACCTGAGGCAAAGGGTTTGAAAACAAACCATTGGCATTAGCATCTGTAACAATCGGTGCTGTACCGCCTTCTAACTTGCCCATAGTGATATAAAGCAGAAAAACAGCAGCTTGAAAAAGAGAAAGCCCAATCAGTTTTTTAATTAAATTCAACTTTACAATGACCGCATACAATCCGATCATGAGTAAAATCGCAAAAACCCAATAATAGTAGAGTCCCAGTAATTCCATTAAAACTTACCTCTCGCCGCAAACGCGTGGAAAATACTCAATAAAACGCCTGTCACCGTGATACCAACGCCCGCTTCTATGATTAGAAGACCCATTTGCTGACCTTTCACTGGGTTTGATGAGAGCACTGAGTAATCAAGAAAGTTACTACCCAGAAAAATACCAAAAAGACCAACCACACCGTATAACAATGCGCCTCCTGCAATAAGCCCAATAAGGACACTTCGCGGAATAACTTTTAAAGCACTATTTTCGCCTTCTAGCAAAGCGAAGAGAATAATTGCTGCCGCAATAAGTGCACCCGCTTGGAAGCCACCACCCGGACCGTATTCACCGTGAAATTGGACATACAGTCCAAATAACAAAATAAAGGGAATTAGCATCCTGCCAACAACTCGAGGAATGAGGTAATGTCGAAGCCCTTTTGGATCAGTAAGTTTGAAGGGGTTACTTTGCGCGAACGGTCCGGGTTGTGTTCCCAGTAGAAATAAAACACCAATTCCTGCAGTAAAAACAACAAAAACCTCACCTAAAGTATCGTAGCCTCTAAAACTACCCAATACGGCGGTAACGACATTTGGAATATCGATTGCTTCGGCAGTTTTATCTAAATACCAGGGAGCAACATGCTGATGAACTGGCGCATTGGGATCGGCAAACTGCGGGTTACCTAATGTTGCATAAATCAGTACTAGAGTCGCTATTATAACAATGATCAATGCCCCTACTCGACTAGAAGATGGGGCTTTTTCGTGTTTAGCTGTAATCGCTAACGCACTTAAAAGCAACACAGTCGATATGCCTGCACCAACAGCTGCCTCTGTTAGCGCAACGTCAGCGGCATCAAGTAGAAAGAAATTGACCGCCAGTAATAAACTAAACATACCGCTTAACATGACAGAAACAAACAAATTTTGTGACTGTACTATTGCGACCGCTGTAATGAGCAACAAGGTCAGTAGGAAAAATCCAAATATAACGGTCATTCTTCACTCTCAGGCACTGCAGTGGATTTGACTTGCTCAGAACGATTACCCGCTAATAATGCGGCACTTGCTAAAGCATTTGATGCGGTAGGACCCGTTAGCAAAAGAAAAACAAGAATGGCAAGCAATTTAACGCTGGCCAGTGTTAAACCTGCCTGCAACATGAGACCTGGGATGATTAAGATTGGTGCAATGCTATCGGTAATGCCCGCAGCGTGCATACGGGTGTACAAATCAGGCATTCGTAAAGCGCCAAGCCCACCAATAAAAACAAACACACCACCCAAAGACATTAATATCCAACTGGCTATGTCGAGAAACAATTCCATTGTTAGGGCTTTTCCTCAGGTTGCTTTGCCGCCCTATTGCGAAAAAATTCCAGTACAGCGAACACGCCGATGAAGTTAATCAATGCATAGGCTAGAGCAAGGTCAAGAAAATCAGGCCGACCCATCAGAAAAGCGATTACGGACAGAAGTAAAACTGTTTTGGTTCCTAACATGTTTACTGCTAAAACTCGGTCATAAACGCTGGGACCTAGGATCGCGCGCGTTAGGGCTAAAGCCATTGTTATAATCAATGCGAATGTGACGACATAATACATTTTCTAATTTCTATCCAACTCTATTCAGACCGTTTAAAAGCTAAAAACAAGTTAATTCTTACTCAACTGGGCAACCCGTTTATCCATTTCACCCGACAGCAGGTCAGTTGCTCCAGCTTCGGTTAATGCGTGCACCTTAATGACTCCATTGTGAAGATCTAAAGCCAATGTTCCAGGAGTCAAAGTAATGGAGTTAGCCAGTATCACTTGATCAACAGGGTGCTGTGCCGTTACTTTTATCTCAATAACACGTGGGCTGATTGGCAGACTCGGGCTGAGTACAATGCGAGCAACATCAATGCTAGAACGAATGACCTCGCGTCCTAACCATAGCCAAAAGCCAAACAAACGAAAACTGAAGTGCAGCGCAAAAAATTGATCATTGAAATATCCCATGCGTTTCACAACTACATAGGTCAAAAAGCAGGAAAAAATACCGAGACCCAGCAATAGCGGTTTAAAAAATCCAGACCACAGTATCCAAGCAGCAGCCAAGGTAACGAGCAACACGAGCTTCCTGCGAAGGGTATATTTAGAATGAACTTCAATCATTTTGGGGATTTAATAAAAACCTGTGGTTGATGTTTAATTCGTTTTAATCTCAATTTATTTCTGACAATTCTGATCACAGAGAAAGCTTTTCTTTTGAATACTAAATCCTTTCTCAGCCTTCGTATTGTTTGCTTTGATCTTTATTGTTGATAATAAAGTCTATCTAATTATTTACGCGAATAATTTGAATTTTGCGATCAAAAAAAACAAGGAAATCTAAAAGACTTCTCTCAAATATAATTAGTCATCGTTGCTTGGTCAGCACGTATCATCTTAAACGTGATCCTCATTGCTAAGCTTCATAATGTGATAATCCACAGCAATCAAACAAAGCTTTTTATAATCTGTAGAACAATTAAAATAGTATCAAATTTTTTAGATTTATTACCACAATTTTATCTTTTTATTCGAGTAGGATGCATACCCGTCTGTTTTTTTCAACCAATGCTTTAGGTCAAAAATTTAAATTGAGACTCAACATTCTGGCTAAATTTATTGATTAAGCCTCTACGCTTATTATTATTTAGAGGCCTAAATACATCTTGGTATACAATATACCAAGAAATCTTAACGCTACTCAAAATAAATGTAAAGCTTTAATCTCCGATCATTCATTCACACTGATAATCGAAGTACTCCTAATATAGACAATCACCAGCAGTTTGTTGTTGATCATAAAAAATTAGGTTTAAAAAAAGAAAAAACTACCGTGAAAACATACACTGGGAACACTGCTTCAGCAATGCTAATTCGAACGTTCTTGGCAATTGGTAATAATTTTTATCAGATAACACTACAACGAATACCGTAGAGTCTATTGTTTTGCCAGATCATCCAGTCAATGATATCAAACTGGCGCGATTTTTAATTCTTAGCCGGTTCTCCAAACGATGTTTATGAATCAAAGAACATTGATAGGTCTTCTGATAAAATATAAATCATAATGTTGCCAAGTAAACAATAACGATTGAACCAATTAGCAACCAACCTAATAAGCTTTTTTCAACCAAACCTATTGATCGTTTAATATCAACTGTAATCGCTGCTTTACCGACACCCAAATAAACTTTATCGACAAACACACCCTCATAATGGGTTGGTCCACCAACGATAACGCCTAAAGCGCCTGCACCACTGGCCATCACAAGCCCCGCATTTGGGCTTTTATGCTGCCCCATTTGATTACGCCAAGAAAGTAAAGCCCCTTTAGAATTTTCGCCACAAAGCGCATAACTCAATCCTGTCAATCTGGCCGGTAAATAACCAAGCCAGTCATCTAACTTTGCGGAAAACCAGCCAAACTGACAGTATTGTTCATTTTTATAACCCCACATGGCATCAAGCGTATTGGTCAAGCGGTGTATTAAGGCCCCTGCAGGCCCCAATACTATGAACCAAAAAATTGAAGCAAAGACGCAGTCATGGCCATTTTCAAGAATAGACTCGATGGTTGATCCCACAATTTGTGATTCATTCATTTGACTGGTGTCACGACTGACGATCATTGATAAATGATAACGTGCTTCATTCAGGTCGCTATTGAGCAATGGGTTAGAGATAGCAAACGTATGCTGCTTCATGCTTTGCCAACCGATAACAAAATACAATACCACTATATTTAACATTGACTGCAACCAAATATTCGACAGAAGCAACTGAAGATAAACCACCCCTGAAACAGGTAAAGCCATCACTAAAATAGCAGCAATTAAACCATTAATACGAGATTGACGATTATTCAGCCTCCGTTCCAGTGAACTGGCTATATTGCCAAAAAGCACTAACGGGTGATATTTTGGCTCTCCAAATAACCGATCTAATAGCAGTGCGATAACGCAACAGCCTATCGGTAACAAAGCAATAAGCATTAAATAGAAACTGCTTTATTCAAAATCACTTCAGACCAATATTGGCAGCTAACAGGTCAAAATCAATTTCAGTTTCAATCATAGTGGCAACACGATCAATTTCACGTTGTCGTAGAACCTGATAATCAACACTCGCATCTGCATCTAACCCAGCCCAGTTTAACAAGGCATCACAGGCTTCATGATGATCAAATAATCCATGGAGATAGCTGCAGAGTATTTGACCGTCAGGAGAAATGGCACCATCGGTACGATCGCCGAAATCAATGGCAGGTCGAATTAAATCGGGTCCACTGGTAATACCCATGTGAATTTCATAGCCATCGACTCGAACTTTTGAGTCAAATAAATAACCAGTTACTTGAGTCAGTTGCTTTATAGGTGCCAGCGTTGTTTCAAAATCCATTAACTGTAATCCTGGCTGAGATCCTGCTTCTCCTTCAAGCCCTTCAAAGTCATGGATTTGTTGACCGATCATTTGGTAGCCCCCACAGATACCTATTAACTTGCCTCCATAACGTAAGTGTTTTTTAATTTGTGCTGGCCATCCATTATCGACAAGCCAATTAAGATCATTGATGGTGTTTTTACTACCTGGCAAAATGATCAGGTCGGCTGCAGGTACGATCTGTCCTTCTTCTACAAATGTCAGGTCGACCTGAGGATGTAAGCGTAAAACATCAAAGTCAGTATGATTACTAATCCGGGGGATTCTTGGCACTATCACTTGAAGGCGTTGCTGCGCGTCTTCAGTCACATTATTGTGTGAGCGATGGTCAACCGCATCTTCAGCTTCAATATGTAAACCTTTCAAATAGGGCAATACGCCCAGGGTCGGCACATTGGTTTTATCCGTCAGCCAGTCAATACCGGAGTCAAGTAGCGCCTTGTCCCCACGGAACCTATTGATTAAAAAACCTTGCACTAGATTGCGCTCATTTTGACTCAAACAATCGAGGGTGCCCGTCAAGTGTGCAAATACACCACCCCGATCAATATCGGCAACTATTAAGACCGCACAGCCAACCGCCGTGGCAAATCCCATATTGGCAATATCATTTTCCCTTAAGTTTATTTCAGCAGGGCTGCCTGCACCTTCAACAATGATCAAGTCATATTGCTCTGCCAGACGATAATATGACTCTAACGCAAAAACCATTGCCTGCTTTTTATAGGCATGGTATTCAATCGCTTCCATATTGCCTATTGAATGCCCTTGAATAATTACCTGCGCCCCTTTATCGCTATTGGGTTTGAGTAATATCGGATTCATATCGGTGTGCGGTTCGATACCACAGGCGAGTGCCTGTACTGCTTGCGAGCGACCTATTTCACCCTTATCGATCGTTACAGCACTGTTAAGCGCCATATTTTGCGGTTTAAAAGGTGCGACTCGATAGCCTCTCGAACTAAACAGTCGACATAGCCCAGCAGCAATAACGCTTTTACCGGCATTAGAAGTAGCACCTTGAATCATTAATGTAGGAGTCATATTTATATTTTATCTCGCCTTAAGCCTGCATGAGAGGCCGTAAACGACCTTAGAATAGTCTGAATGCGCCAACAAACCCTAGTTCCCAGTGGCTCTCAGATAGGAATCACCGTGTTCAAATCATTATTTTTTGCTCTTGTAATTTTGTTTTTCAACACGCAAGCTAATTAATATCATTTACGTTAGGTCATTCAGATGCTTAAAACTGCAGTCGAATTAATTAAAAAAGCACAACAGGAAATATCCTGTGTTGATGTTGCATCAGCAAAACTGTTGTTTGAGGGTGTTAGTTGTTCTTTTCTTATTGATGTGCGCGAGGCAGAAAGTGTCGCAAAGAGTAAAGTCACGCAGTCAATTCATATTTCGCGAGGTTTGCTTGAAATGGAAATTTCTCAGCATTGCCCTCATGCAGACTCAACCATTTTGGTTCATTGTGCTGGTGGTGGTCGAGCTTCACTCGCCGCATTGACATTAAAAAATATGGGTTATAAGCAAGTATATGCAATTACCGCCGATTTTAATGATATTAAGACCGCCTTCGATTCCGAGTCAACAGCCAAACGGTCTGTTTAAAAGCTCTAATTTATTATTTCGTTTTACTGATCGATAGCGTCACTTCGTTTGTCAGAGCGTTTCTATCAATGGTTCCTGTCTCGATATATAAATCGCCTGGTTGAGCCACTGGGTTTCCTGATTTCGACACCCTAGCACCGATGATGATATCTTCAAAAGAAGATAGCATCATACTGGGCATCATCGCATCAGCATCACTCAACTCAACCATGACGGGTAGATCACTTACAGCCAAGCGTTTGACGGCTAATGGCATTGGCGGTCCACTAGCGGCCTTAGCATAAATAAAAACCACGTTATCAGAAACAACTTGTGTCTTAAATTGATCAGCAAGACTCACTGAAATCTTAACACTAGGATTTTGTATTGACTCTTTAGCAAGCAATACCAGGGTGGGGTCTTGATCCTTTAATAAGGCAATGAATCGCTTCACCTCTGAAGTGGAATCAGCACTATTGGCTACCAGTGGCAACAATGTGACCATATAACCGAAGGATGCCTTATAGTCTTGTCGCTGTTCAGCGGCAAGGCCTGCCAACCAAAGACCGGTTGGGTCTTGCGGCGACACTTTCAACCCTTGCTGAATAATTGCTTCAGGCTCGCCCATCATAAGCCCATCATTTTTCATCGAGAGTGCATCGGCTAGTGAGAATAAAACATGAGACTCTTGATACCCGGTCAGATCGAGCGTTCGTTGAAAAGCAGTGACAGCTTGATCAAAATTACCTTTTTCCATCATTGTCTTACCCAGAACAAACCAACCTCTGGCATCATCCGGATTTTTTTGCAGTCGTTCTCTCACCACCTCAACCATTTGATCAAGTGTCATATCGATTTGGGGTGTTTGATTATTAGGTTGCGCAATCGCTGCCAGAGCTGGATTTTCGATTACTTGATACTCACCGACCTTGAAATAAAGCCCAATACTCGCCATTGGGAGAGCTAAAGCTAGCACCCATAACACCCACTTACCCTTTTGGTTTACTTTGCCAAGCTCTGACTTTTCAAGATCAAGTGCAAGCGATGTCTGTAACTCAACTAAAGCATTGTCGTATTCAGCTTGGGTTAAGCTCGCATCACTCAATTGGTCGTCTAGGCCATTTTTTTTATCTCGTGCTATATTGATGTTTTGTTGCTGCCTGTCCGTCGATAACATATCTTTAGGGGCACTTAAAACAGGCAAAATGACGCACGCCAACCCGACCAGTAGCAAAGCCGCCACCACAATCCAGAATATCATTACTTTTCCTGTGGCTCCGAAAGGAGCTGTTTCGCTTTTTCCATTGCAGCCTGCTCGGGTGCCACTAATACTTGTTTTTTACGCATTTTCACAAAAACTAAAACAATCACCACTAGTAATAAGACAAAAGGCCCAAGCCAGAGTAATAAGGTATTATTTTGTAAGGGTGGTCGATAAAGAACAAAATCACCGTAGCGAGCCACCATATAGTCAGCTATTTGATCCGGACTGTTACCTTCCATTAATAGCTCATGGGTTTGTCGACGTAAGTCTTTAGCAAGGTCAGCATTTGATCCAGATAAATTTTGATTTTGACAAACCAAACAGCGAAGCTCTCCAATCAACTGATTGTATTCGGCTTCCATTTGAGGCGACTTAAATTGATAAGACTCAACTGAAGCAACACATAGCCCACTAAAAGCTAGTAATCCCATAATTAAGGATAATCGCCACTGCCTCATTAATATTCGTTTAATTAGCATAAATTTAACCCAACAATGCTTTTATAGCTGGAATCACTTCTTTCTCAAGTGATTCCTTAGTTACAGGGCCAATGTGTTTATATTTAATATTGCCATCTTTACCAATTACAAAAGTTTCAGGGACGCCATAGACACCCCAATCGATACCCACTCGACCATCGATGTCCATCAAACTGGCTGAATAAGGATTACCAAACTGCTTTAACCAACGACGTGCATCTTCCGGTTGATCTTTATAATCTAGTCCTACAATTTTAACTAGGTTCCTGCTCGCCAAATCAGTAATAAAAACATGCTCGGCACGACACGACACACACCAAGATGCCCAGACGTTCAACACCCAAACCTGACCCAGAAAATCCTTTTTGGAAAGCATCTCATTGGGTGCATATAACATATTCAGCGAAAACTCTGGTGCAGGTTTACCAATCAATGGTGATGGTATTTTCTTTGGGTCAAGCGTCAAACCAAAACCTAGCAAGCCAACCATAAATATAAAAGCGCCTAGGGGCAAAATAAAGCGCACTAAACAACGACCCCACTGTTGAGCTCAAGTTTTTTCACTTTTGTTGACCTTGATTCCTGACGATAGCGCCTATCGCTGGCCGCAAAAAAACCACCCAGAGCCATGATAATAGCACCCAACCAAATCCAACGAATAAAGGGTTTGTAGTAAATCCGAATCGCCCAACTACCCTTATCGTCCAGTGGCTCTCCGAGTGCAATAAATAAATCGCGGGTAAACCCAGCATCAATTGCGGCTTCCGTCATGGGTGATTGCTGAACTCTATAGATACGTTTTTCGGGTGTTAGCTCGACGCGGAAATCATCCGCTTGAGACGTTACCGTAAAGTGTCCTCGTGTCGACACATAGTTTTTGATGTCTTCTTTCTTGACACCATTAAATTGGAAGTTGAAGCCTGCAATAGAGTAAATATCACCAGGAGCCATACGCAAATCTTTTTCTTGGCTATACAGACTGGTTAACGTAATACCAACAATAAATACTGCAATACCAATATGGCCTAAAATCATGCCATAAAACCCACTTGGCGTTGCCCGCAATCCAACCATTATTGGCTTGCCTTTGAATCGTTCATGCACCGCAATAATGGCTGTCACGGCAATCCACAAGGACATAGCCAATCCTGCAAAAGCACTCCAGATCCATTGCGGCAAAGTCAAACTAATCAAGAATGCCACGATTAACGCCGCAATAGCCGGATACTTCACTCGAGAGAACAGGTTTTGAGTCGTATCTTTGCGCCAACGGATCAACATACCTATGCCAATTAATATACCCAGTGGTGCCGTTATGCTTAAGAACACAAAGTTAAAATACGGAGGGCCAACTGAAATTTTACTGCCCATTGCATCTATAGCGATGGGGTACAGTGTGCCAAGTAAAATTGCCGCTGTTGCCACAGTGAGAAAAATATTGTTAAACAACAAGGCCATTTCTCGTGACAGTAAATTAGTTTGCGCGGCACTCTTTAAACTGGGGGCACGCCAGGAATATAACGCCAGCGATCCACCCACAACAATCACTAGAAAAGCGAGAATAAAAACACCCCGGTCAGGATCACTTGCAAAAGCGTGCACCGAAGTCAATACGCCGGATCGTACTAGAAATGTGCCTAACAAGCTGAGTGAAAATGCAAAAATTGCCAGCAAGGCTGTCCAGGCTTTAAACGTGCCTCTTTTTTCTGTAATCGCTAACGAATGCATCAGTGCTGTGCCCATTAACCATGGCATAAACGATGCGTTTTCTACTGGATCCCAAAACCACCAACCACCCCAACCGAGTTCGTAATAGGCCCACCAGCTTCCCAAAGCAATCCCAATAGTAAGAAATAACCAAGCAATATTGGTCCAAGGCCGGGCCCAACGAGCCCAAGCAGAATCTACTTGTCCAGATATTAGTGCTGCAATTGAAAACGCAAATGCAACCGAAAAACCCACATAACCGATATATAACATGGGTGGATGAATCGCAAGGCCAACATCCTGCAACAAGGGGTTTAAATCGCGACCTTCTAATACTGCGGGGAACAGCCGATCGAAAGGGTTGGAGGTAAGCAATATGAAGAGGAGAAAACCGAAGCTAACAAAACCCATAACGCCCAATACTCTGGCACGCATAACGGGTGGCACGTTAGGACTAAAGATCGCAACCGCCCCAGTCCACAACGCCAATATTAAAACCCAGAGTAATAGAGAGCCTTCATGCGCACCCCAGACACCAGATATCAAATAAATAATGGGTAATTCAGTATTGGAATTAGAGGCTACATATAAAACTGAAAAATCATGCTGTAAAAAAGCCCACGTTAGACAAGCATATGAAATAGCAATAAATAATAATTGCGTCAGCGCTGCGGGTTTAGCCAATGCAACCCAACGAGAAATACCAAGCGAGGCTCCTGCTAATGGAAAGACGGTCTGCACCACAGAGAGGAATAAAGCGATAATAAGAGCAAAGTTACCGATTTCTGGGATCATAGCTTAGGTATCATTCAATTTTAAGACAACAATATCTTTAGAGTGTGCGAACAAATGAAATAATCAATTAATCCAGTTTAACCGCATCAGTTTTAGCTTTCATCGCCGCCGCAATTTCTGGTGGCATATAATTTTCATCATGTTTAGCCAATACTTCCTGCGCAACAAATGCACCGTTACTATTAAGCTTCCCATTGGCCACTATTCCTTGTCCCTCACGAAATAGGTCAGGCAAAATCCCGGTATATTCTACCGTAACGCTTTCGGCATTGTCAGTCAGATCAAACACCACCGTTAAACCTTCACCTGGACGACTAACACTGCCATCAACCACCATTCCACCAAGACGAAACAGGCGATCTTGTGGTGCCTTACCGTCAGCTACTTCGCTGGGAGAGAAAAAAAACATAATGTTTTCATCAAGGGATTTCAATGCGAAGCTGAGTCCAATGGCAACACCTGTCACCATTAATATAATTAGACCTAACCGCTTCTTACGTGCCGGAGTCATGCTATTTTTCCCTGTCGAGATTTAATTTTTCTGAATGACGCCGTTTCAATTCGCATAACACTTGTTGATGTGTCCGACGGGGTAAATACCAATTTAACCACAACACTATTGCCGCCAAACCATAAGACGACCAAACAAATGATGCGTAGCCACCCATGGCAAAAAATTCAGACATCATTACCTTCACTTAGTTCAGCTACCCACTTACTGTTACGCTCACGTTTTAACAATTCACCTCGACAACTTTGAAACAGCGTCAGAACGTAATAAACTTGAAATGCCAATGCCATTAATAAAAGTGGAATTAACATACTCCAATGAATAGAAGGTTTGTCAAATTTGGTAATCGTAGGGCCTTGATGTAATGAACTCCACCATTCAACTGAATAATGAATAATCGGAATATTAACAACGCCAACAATGGCTAAGATAGCAACAGCCTTGGCTGCGATACGTTTATCATCAATAGCATTGTACAAACCAATCACACCAAGATAAAGAAAAAGCAAGATAAGTTCAGACGTCAATCTGGCATCCCAAACCCACCAAGTGCCCCACATCGGTTTACCCCAAATTGATCCAGTGGCTAATGCTAAAAAAGTAAAGCTAGCGCCAATTGAAGCACTGCTGATCAAAACCACCTCGGCAAGCTTCATTCGCCAGACAATAATAATAATGCCACAAAAAGCCATGATGATATAAATCAACAAGGACATCCATGCAGCTGGAACATGAATAAAAATAATGCGATAGCTATCACCCTGTTGGTAATCCGGTGGTGCCAACACTAATCCACCATAAAGTCCCGCTAACAGTAACAACAGGAATATGCCTGTTAGCCACGGAATCCATTTACCGGCAATGCGATAAAAGTGCGGTGGAGAACCCCATTTATGGAACCATAAAAACATCGATCTACCTGACTAACGAATACACTAACTCATGCTCATCTTGAGCGCCGATGCAGTCGCAAGTGGCGATAAAGACAATGCAAGAAAAAAAAATGACAACAACATATAAAGCTGCGCCGAAACATCTAAACCACCAGCAGCCCCTTCAATTGCACTGGAAGCGAATATAAGGACAGGTACATACAGTGGCAATATTAAAAGTGACAATATGATACCACCTTTCGCTAAACCTACCGTTAAGGCCACACCAATAGAACCAATTAAACTGAGTATGGGTGTACCAATTAAGATTGTAAGCAGTAAAGTACCCAGTGCCTCTGAAGGCATACCCAACATCAATGCTAGTAGTGGTGATAAAAACAACAGGGGTAGTCCCGTCACTAACCAATGTGCGGTCACTTTAGCCAAAACCAATACCGGCATAGGATGAGCACTCAACAGTAATTGCTCCAAAGAACCATCATCAAAGTCTGACCTGAAAATACTATCGAGTGACAACATAGCGGCCAGTAAGGCGGCGACCCAGATAATGCCGGGTGCAATGCGAGACAATAAGACAGGTTCAGCACCAATGGCGAGTGGAAATAACGTAATCACTAAAATAAAAAATAACAGTGGATTGGCAAACTCAGCACGATTACGAAAACACAGTGTTAAATCACGCTGTAATAAATAAAGATAAGCTTGAGTTAATGAGTATGCTTTCATATCGAACGTTTCATGCAGACAGATCTAATCTGATTAAATTGACTGTGGGCATTTCTATATCATGATGCGATGTCATGACAATAATCCCCCCTCGCTTTAAGTGCGCTTCAAAGATCGATTGAAATAGAGCCATACTTACTTTATCGAGCGAAGTATAGGGTTCATCTAAAATCCACAAATCTGCTTCTGTGACAATTAACCGCGCTAGTGCAAGCCTACGACGCTGCCCCGCCGATAGATTGCTCACAAGGGTATTGCCATAGCGGTAAAGATTCACTTGTTCCAAAGCATTATCAGGATCGACGGTCGATGGGTTGCCCATTGCCTGAACCAGACGTAAGTTCTCGAGACAGGTCAGGTCACGCTTGACCCCATCGTGATGACCCACATAGGTGACGCGTTCATGGTAGTCAGAGTTGTGTTCGGCTATGGCATTCTGATGCCAAAAAATATGACCTTCATCAGCCATTTTTAAACCCGTCAATATTCTTAACAAACTGGTTTTGCCACTACCGTTCTGGCCTTCAACAATCAGCATTTGTCCACTATATAACGACAAACTAAGATGCTCGAATAACACCCTGTCATCTCGAATACAAGTAAGATTATCAATTTTGAGCAATGCAGCTTTAGACATGGAGTAGTTAGGTAAAAAATTTAAATGCAGGCTAGCCAAAAAATGGTCGAAATACAATCCAAGAGTTAATAATGACCAAACAATCCACGTTTCACCCAGCAATTTTTTTCTGCGTAATTGAAACTTTTAGACATTACTGCAAAATTTAGTTCATCCAAAGCACCCAAAAGTCTATAGAGAAAGGTTCGAACTAGACGTTGTGACTTTATCAACCTAGACTGGAGCCAAGCTCTATCACTGCAGACCTTGTTGATTTTACATGGGCTCAAGGGCTCAATAAATTCATCATATGCCCAGCGCATGATTAACTATTGCAACCATCACCAAATCGCCGCTATATTGATGCACTTCCGCAGGTGAAGTGGAGAGTAAAATCGACTATTGCGAAGCTATCATTCGGGAGAGACTGGCGATTTAAATCTGGTCATTAAATATCTTAAGAATAAAGGTATTTTCCGTATTGCATGACTTGGATACTTACTCGAAGGCAATCAAATGATGAAGTACATGGGAGAAACTAAAACAAGTTCTGTTATTTGCTGCGCTATCGGCGTAACGGTCCCAATGACGCTGAGTATTTGTTCCTCAACAATGAATCAAGGCTTTGCAAAAATATATCAAACAGCTTTATTGGGCCGACTCATCACGAAACTAAATCTAAAGAAAACTTAATTGAGCGTAGTGAGCTGAGTTTTTCAGATCCAACAAAAATGAAGCACTTTCAACCGTTTGACGATCACTTCATCTCACCTATCCACGGATTCGACAGTGCTCATGAGTATTATAGACAATTAAGTTCAAGGCAATTTTTGATTAATGTAAACAAACCCTCGTTAATTATACTGGCAAAGGATGTTCCTTTTATGACAACAAAGGTATTACCCACAACTGAGGAACTATCAAAATCCGTCACATTAGAAAAAAGCCAACAAGGTGGGCATGTTGGATTTATTAGATCGAATGCTGTTTTACCAATATCTTGGCTTGAAACTCGTATTCATTCTTTTTAAAGGAATCATTCGAGTTAAAAGAAACCATTAATTAATAATCGAGTAAGCGAAATTAGCCGCACTTAGAAAGGTAATTTATCTGCATGTGATTAGCTCAAAACTTGGTAACTATCTATAACACGTTGAAGCTCTGCGGCTGAGGATGACACTTCTAAAGTGGATCGAGTAATAGATTGAATACTGTCAGAATTGTTACTCGTTATGTCACCAAGCTGCCTGATGTTAGTATTCATACCATCTGAAATTTCATTTTGAAACTCGGTGGCAACAGCTATCGAACTGCTCATATCATTAATTTGGGCAACAGACGTGGCAATGGTTTCCAATGAAGTACCCGCCAGTGAAGCTTTGGTTACTACGACCTGAGTTTGTTCTCGACTCTCATTCATTGCTGCTACTGCTTTACGTGCCCCAGACTGAAGCTTCTCAATGATTTGATTGATTTCTGCCGTTGACTCTTGGGTTCTACCCGCTAGCGTACGGACCTCATCGGCAACAACTGCAAAACCTCTACCCTGCTCTCCTGCGCGAGCTGCCTCAATCGCTGCATTCAGCGCTAATAAGTTAGTTTTTTCAGCAATACCCTTAATCACATGCAAAACCGTATTAATATTTTCACTGTCACGCTCTAACTCAGAAACAACCTCTGAAGTAGTGTCAATTTGTCGGGCTAAGTTTTCGATGCCATTAACAGTGTCCTGAACAATTCTCTGGCCACTATTGGCTTCTGTATTGGCTTTATTTGCAGCTCCAGATGCTCCAGCGACACTATCAGAAACATCGCGTACCGCAGTAATCATATTATCCATCGAATTTGATACTCGCTCCGTATCAGACTGTTGCTGGAGAAAATTAACACTAGTCTGCTGCATCGAATTCGCTACCTGTTCGGATGATTTGGATAATTGGGAAGTTGCTGATCCAATGTTTGATATTAGACTTAAAAGCGTCTTCTGCATTTTCACGATAGCCAATTGCAACTTGGTAATTTCGTCATCACCCTGAATAACAATTTGTTCATTAAAATTACCCTCTACAATTCTTTTCAATTGACCTTGAGTGTGATTTAAACGGTGAATTAAAGACCGAGAGATCAACCAGCTCAAAATCCCTAGAAATAGCAAAGATATAATAGCCAGAGCCATTATTACTTGTATAAAGTCCTGCCATAACGTTGCAGCTCGAAGGCCAGCCTGTTTGGTAAAAGCGTCAACTGAGTTTGACAGGCCTGTAAGTTCATCATTAAACCTTTCTTGCTCTTGTGTTAATTTGTTTTCTATTAAATAAGCGTCAGATCCTTTATTTTTTGTAATAAAGTCAAAGACTTGGCGTGCATGATCCTTAAAAAATGCAAATTCTCTCTCAAGACGCATCAATGATTCATTAGCACGTGCTAATTCAGACACACTAGGTAGGGTTTCATTGATTTCTAAAATACTTTTAACTACTTTTTTACTTTGATGAAGATCTGACTCAACCAATTCACTTAACGCATCGAACTGATTGATTTCCGATAATAAACTCAATTCGACCATTTCATCCAATCGAATCATATCGCCATAACGCAAAGCGCGTTCGAAATGAATTGACTGCTGGAGTTGATAGTTTGTAATTCGGGTCAGAATTTCAGTTAAAGGAATACCCGTTTCAACAATGGCTTTAAGCTCTTTGTCAGCTTTACTCATCACACTCCAAGAATAACCAGCAATCAATGCCATTATAATTAATAAAATCAATGGGTTAATTACAATTTTTGCAGTGACCGACTGATAGCTTAATAAATATTTCATGCTTAAATCCCGTTTTTTAGTAGTTACAGCTCTCTACAACTCGTTAAAATAAAAACTGATACTGGTTACTTTTTAAGTAATTTCGTATGTTCTACATTGTTGGATATATCGGACAGACCGCTATTTACTTAAGTTAAATTTAACCTAATTGATTATCGAAGGTTGAGAATGAGACTGCTGCTTTGGCTATAACTAAAAAGCGAGTTGGGAACCTGCTTCACAAGATTTAGAGCGAGCTATATGCCAGACAAAATGGTCAATATTAATAGAACCTTTCAATAGGAATAGTTAAATACCAACATATTTTTATCGATTTAGTTTCTCGTAAACACACTTTTCGGTAGTGTGAGGCAGTGTTAATATTGGCCTGAAATTAAAAATTCCCGAAGTTTTAATTTCTAACATTCTAATTTTACAGAACCATGAGGCTCTAAATTCAATATTAATTTATGACCAAATCTTGGATAGTAATTTAATCAACCTCATGTTTTTTTTCAAACCAAAAAAATAACGACAAAACACTGGTTGAAAGGTAATGCCCAAGCTTACCTCACGTCTAATCTATTTTAAAAAGTTTGAGGAGTACTAATAATTAGGATTCTAAAGGATCATCCGTTAGCAAAAAATTAACATATGGGGCGTAAGTTAGTACCGCACCTTGCAGAGGACCAAGATCAGCAAAAGCGTTAACAAGTTGGCTAAAACAAGATTCATTTTTAAGGTCTTTTTTTAATGCTTCAAGCGCAAAAATTAGCGGCCCTAAATCTTTCACATCAAGATATTGATTAAGCATCTGAATTGAAATATCGATACTCTCAACACATACTGACTTTCCAGAAACTTTTTTAACAGGCGTATCAAATTCCGGTGGCTCTTCATAAACATTACCAGCCATTCTATCTAGTTTTGAGCCAGATTTAAGTCCCGCAAAAGAGTTGAATTCTTCACGCGCCTGGGACTTTAACTCATTGACAAAATTATTGAATTTTTCGGGATTTGGTTTATTTAACAACAATGACAGAGTAGGTCCAGATTGAACACGACTATGAAACTCGAGTAACGTACCATTAATAACAGGGTCTGGATTGAGAGATGTGAGAATAACCGTAATTTTTTCTTCCTTGAATAGGGTCTTTATTCGAACATTAATGACATCATTATCAATTTCAAACTCTCTACTAGCCTTTAAAAACTGTTTTTGTACTAACTTAATAGTCATTACTGCAATGTCCTGATTGAATCCAGATCTATGGATTCATTACTTGATTAAAATATACACTTTACTTGATAATTTTAGGATATAAAGGTTTTTAAGGCCTTGTGTTTTAAAGGCAGTTGAAATGTGAATATATTTTAAATTAATGACAAACTTAATGGAGGTTCATAATGACATGGCTCATAAAATATAGTGTTCGGCACATAAAAAGGAGTAATAGGAATTCTATCGGGATATCCGTATAATGGAAAAAAAATGAACTGCATTACTGATTCTAGAGTATTTTAAATAACGCGTATGTTAATTCGTAACTCTAGGTGATTTTCAATGAAAAATTAATTGATATAGGTGATTTATGAGCGAGCCAACAAAAACACGGCCTATCGTTCCAGAAGGTAAAGCAAAATTTTTGATTACCCGACAAATGGAAGCCAATGAAAAAGGCTTCATCGGTTATGAAACTATTTGGGAACCATTCCATAAAATAGCTAAATACGAAACTCCAAAGCGCCCTTAAATCTTTTTTATTTATGGCCTTTTGATTCAGTTGCCTTTTAGGAATCAGCGTAAAGTTAAAGCTCATTGCGAGGCACTGTTAAAACTGGCCGCTATTTAGTCTTCGCCGGCTTTTTGATCGCATTAACCAATACGAAAAAAGCACATTACTTTTTTTAGACGCAATTTATTTAATCTAATTCAATTGTATAAAGCTTTTTTTGAGGAATAACACCTCGCACACCACCTTTGGGGTTTTCTACATCGCCCTGGTAGCGTGGAATAACGTGTATGTGTAAATGAGGAATAGATTGCCCAGACCACTTTCCTACATTGATGCCAATATTATAGCCATCAGGATTATGTTTTACGTCGACCATCGCTTTACCTTCGCTAACAAGCCTCCATAATTCTTGTCTTTCCTGATCATTGATTTTAAAGTAATCTGAAACATGTCGGTGAGGTATAACAAGAAAGTGACCTACGCTAGCCGGATGCAGATCCCAAGCGGCAAACCCGAATTCACTCTCAATCATAATTCGTCTACCCGCTGTTGATGAACAAAAGCGACAGATTTCACCGTCTGCAAGTAGGACTTGCTCAATCATAACTGGCTCACCGAACTAAGTTTGCTGCTGAACTGGTACCTGAGTTACCCCTTCTAACCCCTCAAGGTCGGGACCATTATCTATTTTACCGCCATACTCTATTTCTTCCTCTGATGCTTCACGAACCATCAATATTTCTAATCGAAAAATAACTTCGCGACCACACAGTGGGTTGTTACCATCAATGGTCACTGTCTTTTTATCGACTCGCGTCACCAAAAAACTTTTAGTTTGACCCTGCTCACTTTCCATTAGAATAGCCATCCCCACTTCTCGATATTCTTCAGGCACATTGTGGATACTGTCAGTAATCACCAGTGACTCGTCACGTGGACCATATAATTGGCTACAATCAATCGGCACCTCAATTACTTTACCCGCTTCTTTACCTTCAAGTTCAGCCATAACAGGTGGTGCCAAAACCTCATTTGTACCATGCACATAGCCTAATGGAAATTCTACTTGAGTGAGAACAGCACCCGAATTTTTGTCGATCACTTTATAAGTCAATTCAACATATTTACCATTTTCAATAATTTCTTTGTTCATATTTCCCTCTTTTTCAAAAAAACGTCTTTAAAAAACTGAAGCGGCAAAAATTTTAATTTCACCTCTTTCGTATCCCATAACCATTCGTCCAAGCCATTCCCCTTCTTTCTTAGTACTTCTCACCCTGAGCAAACAAGTAACATGCTCACCGCGACGAATAAAGCCAAAAAAGTCATATTCTGGTGATAGATTTCGCGTTAATTCACTTTTGGCAAATTGCTTACCAACTTCCATTTCATTCAGGCCAATTAACAGGTCATAGGAAAAGTTTAAAATGAATTTTCCATACTGTCCTTTGTTGGAATATTTAATCAAGTCATCAAAAAAGGCAAAGGCGATCTTCTTGAGTTCTTCGTCGGTCTTATCAATAATATTCATACAAACTCGCTAAAATAGTTTTGGTTCATCGGTCAATTGCTACACACCATAAAAAACTGATTAAACAGGATTTGCGGGAGAAAAAAAAGACCAACAAAGGAGTTGGTCTTTTTTAGAGCAGCGGCTAATTGTTCAGCCTTTAAATATCCATACTAGACAGTATCAATACTTCTTACTCGTCTTCATCAACCAGGTGATAAAGGGGTGCTTTTTCCATCGTATACTCGCCTGTCTTAGGATCACGACGTGAGACTGTCAATACATGCCAATCTTTATCGTTTAGCTTCATAGCATCACCACGATAGTAGTAACCAGGCCAACGAGTTTCTTTTCGGAACAACGTATGTTGAACGACCGACTCAGAGGTACGATGACGATGCTTTAATTCCCATGCACGAAGTAACTCATGAATGTTCTCTGCCGCTACTTTATCAAGATCCTCTTCCAGTACCGCTAACTTCTTAAGGCCAATTTGCAACAGCTTGTCATTCGTCATATAGTTAACCGTTACACCACCCGCATATTCGTCCATCAACTTTTGCAAGCGATCAAGACCATTACGTGGACTGATGTAATTAGGGTTAACACTACCCGCTGTGATTTCATTACGATAAAGCTTGTAGTGCTCAATTGGTTTAAAGATTTCAGTCTTGCGACCTTCTACCTGGTCCTCTGAAATACGAATACCTTCTGCTTTCCCATCGTCAATGTACTGACAAGCCGCTTTAGCTGCAAGACGACCTTCGGTAAAAGAACCTGAAGAAAACGCATGGGGTGTTCCACCAACAGCGTCACCAGCACCGAATAAACCTTCGATAGTAGTCATGCGGTTATAACCCCAGAAATATTCCTCCGGTGATAGGTCTTCAGGACCAGAACACCAAGCGCCACAACCGGTAGCATGAGAACCCATAACATAGGGCTCAGAAGTTGTTAACTCTGGATTTTCATATTTTGGATTAACGTCAGTTGCTGCCCACAATACAGCCTGTCCTACAGTCATACCTAAGAAATTGTGCCAGCCAATCTCTTCAAGATGCGGATCTTGGAAAGCTTCCATGGTGACCATGTGAATGGGACCACGACCTGCGTTTACTTCTGAAATAAAGGCATGATTACGCAGACAAGTTGGAATTGGTTTATGAGATAAATGTTGACCTTCTGTGTCCAAATACTCCTTACCCACCATTTCAGTCAGGCCAGGAAACCATTTAGATTCATACTCTTCACCGTTACAGTTTTGAGTATAAGTTTTCAAGTGCAGGAAGTAAGCTCCAACGGGTCCATAACCGTCTTTAAATCTAGCCAGTACGATTCGGTTTTCCATTTGAGTCATCTTGGCACCCGCATCGATCATCAAACCATAAGCCGATCCTGATGACCAAGGGGCATACCAAACACGCCCTGCGCCTTCGCCAACTGAACGAGGCTTAAAGATATTCGATGCACCGCCGGCACCAACAATAACTGTTTTAGATTTGAATACATGGTACTCACCAGTACGAACACTAAAACCAACTGCGCCTGCAACACGGTTTTCTTTCGCATCGTCCATCAATAAATGAGTAACACAAATACGGTTAAACACTTCATCTGCTGATTTCTTAGCCGCTTCAGCTACAATCGGCTTATAGGACTCACCGTGAATCATGATCTGCCAGCGACCTTCACGAAGATAAGTTCCACTCTTAGGATCGCGCATCAGCGGCAGACCCCATTCTTCAAACTGGTGTACAGTAGAATCAACGTGACGAGCCATATCAAACAACAAATCTTCACGAACCATTCCCATCAAATCCATTCGTGCATAGCGCACGTGATCTTCAGGATTATTTTCACCGAAGCGAGTACCCATGTAACAGTTAATGGCGTATAGCCCTTGAGCTACAGCACCAGAACGGTCAATATTGGCTTTTTCAGCAATAATGATTTTTTTATCTTGGCCCCAATAGCGCGCTTCAAAAGCAGCACCCGTGCCACCAAGTCCAGCGCCCACAATTAGAACATCAATATTGTCTTCTATTATTGTATTAGGCATTAGTAATAAACCCCTAGTTTCATCTTAAGTTTATTAGATTTCAGAGTGTGTATATCACCATCATCCATGCGGATGTACTTAGGCTCATTGAATAATAACTGACTGTCGCGCATTTCGTTAGAGGGACCAGGCACATCTGCTAGTTGAGGAATATGCTTACCCCAAGGCTTAGTTGTAATAGGTGCAAGCAAATTCATGTCCATCTCACCATTGCGAGATTTAACCCGCCAGGCAATGACACCTTTCTCTTCATCACGGATTACTCTTACTGAGTGACCGAGTGGCGCAAAGTCTGCATAACCGCGAACGTCAATTGCGTTTTGCGGACAAGCTTTAACACAAGAATAACATTCCCAACACATGTTAGGCTCAATGTTGTAGGCGCGACGTGTGGTTTTGTCAATATGCATAATATCTGAAGGACATATATCGACGCAGTTTCCACACCCGTCACAACGGGTCATGTATACAAAAGTAGGCATTTAATTCTCTCCGCTTGTCAGCGAGCTGACTATTTTTATTTTACTGACTGCTTTCAGCAATCAATTTATGTTGGTTAATAGTGGCGTGGCTTTTCACGTTTGATTCCAAGACCCATGTTCGGTGGGTTCTCACCCAAATACATCGGAAGATCAGGAAATTTGGCTTGTATCGCTGGATCATTCATCTCTCCAACATCGGGCATATTTTCTTGTGAACCATCAGCCTTTGATATTTTCTTTTGTAATGCTGCAGCAGGCTTAAAAAACATGTGCGAGAATTTTGACCAGGGTACACCACCGAATAAAGCAACGGCAGAAAGTACGTATAAACCAAAGAAAACCCAGCCTGTACCGGTCCCCTGAGTTAAAGACCAAAGCAAAGCAAAGGTTGTTGTTCCAACTAATGAAAGCACAAATAAATCAGCTCGTATGAGACGAAACGGAGAGTTACCTTCGGCTGAAACATCAACACGAATAAAAAACCAAAACCAATATCCACCGATACAGACGGACAGTGCACCCAAATGCCACAACATTGGCCAAATAGCTGCTTCACTACCAACAATTGCCATGGCTACAGTGGCAGATACGTGAGCAACAAATCCCCACATAGTCAGCAAGTGTGCAATTCTACGATCAGTACCACAAAGGCCCAACTCAGAAGAAGTAGCCACGTCAACCACTAGAGTTTCTATTGCCAGTTTAGCAACCTCACCACTGCCAACTTCTTTAATTGCATTTGAGTTTGATTTGCGCCAATTCTCGAAGAAATATTTTGCACTTTTCTTGTGAATAACATCAAATAAAGTGCCGGCAATTACCGAAAAGATCATCAATACGATAGCTATCTGGATTACTTCAGTAGAAATTGTATACGTAAGCTCGGCAAAAGGATTATTACTGAACATATTACTGCCACTCCCCTAAATTTTATTATTTCAAATTGTCGGGTAATGCTAGCAGCAATACAAAGCAGAATAATTTATAGCCATATAGATAAAATTGTTCCGCAGGGGGAACAATGGAGAGTATAGAGATAATTAGTCCCTATCTGATAAAAATCTTGTATGTGCTTTAGAAACCGTTTTATCAATAAAACATATGGATTTTATGCCCTACCTTTTAAATAAATATATAAAACCTCTCAGTTATATTATTGGTGGTTAGTCTAATTAACAGGTCTCGAATTTGAAAAAATTAATAAATATTAGATCAATGTATAGTATTCCAATTTAACGCGAATGTAAATCAGAATAATTCGCATTCAGTAATTCAGATGTAGGTATCGTCGTATAATAACATTAATTAAATTTAATAGCTGATTACGGCTCTCAAATAGGGATTAGATCTATAAAATTATTTTTAAATTTAAAATTAATAGGATAAATTTTCTGGAAATCTCTTGATCCTCCCAAACACTAGAATTTAGGTCTTTATCGGACCCAACAACTTAATGAAGAATAAGCCGCACTTTTAACTAACTTAAAATTAAATAAATAAATCCCTAAAACTATATTTTAAATAGTCCATATTTAATCACTAAGCATATTAATTGGGTGTAGCACTAAAACAGTCATTAAAAAAATAGCTTTACCCTTTTCAGCCCATCGTGCTATCGGCAGGAAATATTACTAGGCGTCTTTTTTAGATTAAATAGTGGCAATAAAAAACACCGGTGTTTATTTAAGAGGAATAGTTGCTTGGAAATTAGAAATCAGTGTTGTTTAGATTCAGCCTCAACATTAGGCTGAGAGAAAATGCAGGCTTCTACGATCCATTCGTTATGGTTTGTATTTAATACTAAACAGCGAGGCCCGCCTTGATTGCGTACAAATCCAGCCGCACCAGGATTAAGCACCCACGGTGTACCTGACTGATCAATCAGCTGTTTATGGGTATGACCATAAACGATGGCCCTCGCTTCAGGGTAGGCAGCTATCAGGTTTTTATGATCAGGCTGTGAAAACCCAAACCGATGCCCATGCTCTACTGCAATAGTTCCACCGGGTAGTTGCACTAAAACGTTAGCCGGCAATTTTTTTGTAAAGCAGTTTTCACGTGAAGACCACAGTCCTTGCTCGTCATTGTTACCTGCTACCGCAATCGTTTTCAGCGCGGGGTGCATTTGCTCAAGCACACTATCATCCATCACATCACCTGCATGAATAGCAACATCAGCCGAGCGAATCAAAGCCGCTATATTTTCGTCCAGATAACCATGGGTGTCGGAAAGAATAACTAACCGCAGTTTTATCTGGTCAAAAATATAGGATTTGACCTCTACAGCGTTGGCTTTATCCGCCATCGCTATAGTAACCGGCTATTGGCCAGAATGACCTTCCAATTTGATTTTTACATTTTGGTCATCAGATAAACCTGCATAATATTTCTGCAAAATAGCAACGACTTCAGGCCGACTAAATTCTGGCGGTGGATCTTCACCTTCTGACAGCATTTTTCTAAGTTTGGTGCCAGACAGCAGCAAACGATCTTCAGCCTCATGTGGACATGTTTTCATTGAAGCCATCCCGCCACATTTGTAACACCAGAATGTCCAATCAATTCGGAGAGGCTGAGTTTCTAATGCGTCTTCAGGAATTTCATCAAAGATATGATGCGCATCAAATGGACCATAATAGTCTCCAACACCCGCGTGATCACGTCCTACAATCAAATGTGAACAACCATAATTTTGTCTGAAAAGTGCGTGCAATAACGCTTCACGAGGGCCCGCATAGCGCATATCTAACGGGTAGCCTGCCTGCATAACGGTATTTTCAACGAAGTGATTTTCACACAGGCTTGCAATCGATTCTGAACGCACATCAGCAGGAATATCACCTGCTTTTAATTTACCTAACAAAGAGTGAATTAACACCCCATCACAAATTTCAATGGCTATCTTAGCGAGATATTCGTGAGAACGATGCATTGGGTTGCGCGTTTGGAATGCAGCAATACGACTCCAGCCCATCTCAGCAAACTCAGTCCGAGTTTCAGCCGGAGTTTTAAATAATTTACCATAAGTCTCAGGAAACCCGCCACGGGATAAAACTTTAACCGGACCTGCTAAATTAACATCCCCTTGGGCCATTACCATGGCTACACCTGGATGCTCGGCATCGGTGGTTTTATAAACGGTGGAGCATTCGTGTGCTTTGTCGATGGTATATTTTTCATCAACTCGCATTGTCGCAATAAGTTGACCCGACTCGCCATCGTACAGACCCACTTCACTGCCAACACCAATTGATTCAGCACTGACTGTATCAGTTGAAAGCGTAATTGGAATTGGCCAAAATAAACCGTTAGACATGTGCATATTATCGCAAACACCTTGCCAATCGGCTTTTGACATAAAGCCATTAAGTGGCGTGAACCCGCCAATACCTAACATAATAAGGTCACCCGATTCGCGCGACGAAATATTAATCTTAGGTAAAGTTTCTGCACGCTTAGATTCTGCAATGAGTGCATCACCTTCAAGCAAAAGTGGTTTTAGCGATTCACCGCCATGGGGATTTACAAGTGTTACCAACGTAGCCTCCTCTTGCCCCCATCATTTGTGAGAACAATTATTACAGTTATAAGATTTTAGTTAATGACTATAAATCGTCCGCATGCAACTGCCAAATAGATAACGCTGTTGCACCCATAAAATTATTGAATGTATAAGCTTATCCGTTCTCATGCCTTTAAATAACCAAAGACGATGAAATAGTTGGCCTGAATGCTGATTGATTTAACTAAATGCTTGATATGACTGATTAGATCGAAACTGAGTGCGTGGAGAAAAGTTAGTTTGCTTAAAGTAAAGCCGGCCTCATTAATCAATAATTTCTTCAAGTGAATTAATAAGCTATTTTCGACTGGCAATAACTTATCCCCGTAAATATTCGTTTTTGGGGTCAAATAATGGCGTAAAATAGAGGTGAGCCGGTATCATTTCGCCCAATAATTCAATCTCAACCTGCTGTCCCTCTGTCGCGAGTTCATTAGGTAGAAAACCAAATGCTATACTTTTTTGTTTGTAGTGTGAGTAGCCGCCAGAGGTTACAAAACCCACTACATTACCACCATGCCAAATGGGTTCATAGGCATTCACGTCAGCATCTTGAGCATCGACAATAAAGGTGCATAATTGACGGTCAACACCCGCTTCTTTTTCCGCTAATACCGCTGCTTTGCCAATAAAGTTAGTTGCCTTAGTGTAATCGACAAAACGATCAAGACCTGTTTCTAAGGGCGTATAGTCGGGTTTATATTCACGCATCCATGAACCGAACGATTTATCTAAACGCAGGCTCATCATTGCGCGCATTCCAAAAGGTCTCAACCCTAAGTCTTTTCCTGCTTCACTAATGATTTGATAAAGTGCGACCTGGTGATGAACGGGCACAAATATTTCATAGCCTCTATCACCGGTATAACTTACTCGTTGCACGATAGCTTGGCATTGCCCAACTTCCATTTCTTTTACTGATAAAAACGGAAAAGCCTCGTTTGATATATCAGTACGAGTGACTCTTTGTAATAACTCCCGCGCCTTCGGACCTGCAATTTGAAATCCGATTCGTTGCTTAGAGATATTTTTAATGTTCACACCCTGCTCTGGCTGATTTTGGCAAAACCAGCGCATATGATAAGCCTGAGCTGTATAGGAAGCGGTCAGCTGAAATACGTTTTTGCGGACCTGAGCAACTGTAAAATCGCCGATTATTTTGCCCTGATTGCTGAGCATTGGATTTAAACTTAACCGCCCTACTTCTGGAATTTTACCTGCCATGATGATATCTAAATAGTCGAATGCACCGGTGCCTGACACTTCATACTTACCAAAATTATGTATTTCGTTAAGCCCTACACCGTTACGCACGGCCCTGCATTCCTCACCGATAATATCAAACGCATTGGAACGTCTAAAAGAAGGAATTTCGTAAGGCTCTTCGCCTTCAGCTGCAAAATAGTTGACTTGTTCCATGCCATAACCAGAGCCAAACACGGCATTTTTTTGCTGCCAAAGACCATAGGCTGGAGTAGTATCTAATGGTCGTGCCGCCGGCAGCTCTTCATTTGGGTAAGAAACTGAAAAACGCTTTTGATAGTTTTCACGTACTTTTAATCGAGTGTATGACCTCGTGCAATAGTCTCCAAATCTCGCAACGTCCATTGCAAAAACATCTCGAGAAGGCTCACCATTGATCATCCATTCTGCCAAAGTCAGTCCGACACCACCACCTTGACTAAAGCCTGCCATAACCGCGCAAGCAGACCAGTAGTTTCTTAAGCCAGGGACAGGACCCACCAGTGGATTGCCGTCAGGTGCAAACGTAAACGGACCGTTAACAATTGATTTGATGCCCGCTTTTGCTAGCACTGGATAACGATGAAATGCAATTTCCATCGAATCACTAATTCGATCAAGATTTTCTTCCAGCAATTCATGTCCAAAATCCCAACGCGTTCCATCAACCCCCCAAGATTCACAGTTTTGCTCATAAAAACCTATAACCAAACCACGGCCTTCTTGACGTAAGTAACTTTCGCCTTCAGGATCCATTACATGGGGTAGCTCAGTATCATGCTGCATCACTTCGGGTATATCGTCAGTTGCAAAGTATTGATGTTCCATTGGGTGCAAAGGCAGGTAAACACCAGCCATAGCGCCCACTTCTCTTGCCCATAGACCTGCCGCGTTAACAACATGCTCGGCAATAATAGTGCCTTGTTCAGTAACAACTTCCCAACTGCCGTCTAATTGTTGATTAGTTTCCAATACGGGATTGCGCAAAATAATTTCAGCCCCTTGCTTTTGAGCTGCCTTGGCATAAGCGTAGGTTGTGCCGGACGGGTCGAGATGTCCATCAAGAGGATCATAAAGGCCGCCAATGATGCCATCAGTATTCGTAATTGGGCTTAGCTTGCGGATTTCTTCAGGCGTGATCAATTCAGTATCAAGCCCCATATGGCGATGCATCGCTCTAGCTGACTTTAAAAAGTCCATTCGTTCTGGTGTTGCCGCCAATGTGATACCACCAACATGATGCAAACTACAGGATTGCCCCGTTATCTCTTCTAATTCACGGTATAAACCTATCGTATACCCTTGTAACGCCGCCATATTGGTATCCGCATTGAGCGTATGAAAACCGCCCGCCGCATGCCAGGTTGAACCTGATGTCAGCTCCGAACGCTCGATCAGCATGACATCTTTCCAACCCAGTTTGGTCAGGTGGTAAATAACACTACAACCGATAACACCGCCACCAATAACGACTACTTGTACATGAGATCTCATTGTTTACTTTTCCTTCACTAACCGAGCACTGAAAAACTACTGTCTTGATTAACTTCTCGCAATCGCGAATAAAAACCACTAGAAACCGTGCGGTCTATATACTTCAGATATAAATCGATCGGGTTACTGTCCTGATCATTACCTTGCTCACAGGCTTCGATAATATTGGCCATCATTTCACCTGCAATCGGTGCATTTTTAAACTGATTACCACTAGTGCCTATGGCCATATAAAATCCAGCTAAATCAGACTTGTCATAAATAGGAATCCAATCGTCGCTGACATCGTATAAGTCGACAACACCCTGAATTTTGTTCGGTACTTCGAGAGCTGGCACCCGCTGGCAGACGCGCAATACCTGAGTCCGCCATTGTTCTGTGAACTCGCGATTATAATCGTCGGGATCGACCCATTCGTGTTGATCAACCGGCGGATCTTCACTACCAATTAGTAAATTATTGCCGTGTTCAGGACGGGTATAAACACCAATGTCACTATCAGAGGTGACACAGGCTGTATCGGGATTGTAACCTTCTGGCAGAGGTACATGTGCGACCTCTTGACGTAACGCACGTGTCTTCACTTTCATGTTTTTTTCGACATCAGCCAGTTGATTTATTTTCGACGAATGAGGTCCAGCCGCATTGAGTACAACCGGCGTGGCGATCGTATCGCCATTATCAAGAGTAACCCCACAAACGCGGCCATTTCCTTGCCTAATTCCGACCACACTACGATTATAAATAAAAGTCCCACCCACCCGTTCGGCTGCCCGCATAATATTGTGTGTTGCTAATTGAGGATCAGTAATGTACCCCCCTGCTCGGAAAAGTATTGCGCCACCTAACGGTGTTTCGTTAGCAATACCAAATGCCGGATCATCCGGTAATTTAACCGGGTAGTATGATTCGGTATTCCATACGGGCAATTTTTCTCGAAGTTGTTCTGGGCTAAATTCATCGTATGGGCAGTCAAGTTCATCCATCATATCTAGACAGGGCTTAAGATTTTCATTGAGCTCCGTCTTCATCACCATCGATCCGCAGTTGACGTACTTGATTAAGCCACTTTCATCGAGCATTGTTTCGCTAGCGGATGCATCGCCTAAATAGTCTGCCCAATTCTTCCAATAAAAATGTGATTCATAGGCCATTGCAGAACCATCAATGGTGGAATAATAAGGCCGTATTATGGCGCAGGAACCAGAGGTGGAGCCATAACCACAAGCGGGAAGTTTATCAATATTAAGCACGCGCCAACCCTTTCGTCCGAGTGCCAGTGATGTGGCTGCACCTATAATGCCTGCACCAATAATTATGGCGTCGTATGATTGATTCATCTTAGCTTCTCCCCTGTTACTATATAAGCGTATTGTCTGAATTGCTTTTCTGAACTGGCTATTTACATTCTTTCGTTAGACTCTCTAGCGTGACTTGAATTTCATGCGGGTGGACTATCGCCATCCGAATTAAGTCGTCAAAGCGAGCCGTCAGCTTACGAATATGTTCAATGCTGTTGACCACTGCATAAAGGTTACCAATAAATAACGTCGCACGTAATGGCCCAAAAATGGTAAATGACGAAGAATAAGTTTCTTTACCATCGAATAGATACCATCGAAAACCAGGGTATAACTCTTGATTAAGTTCGATCATACGCTGCAATTGTGCTTTACGTTCAGCAACACCCAGATCTTTCCAGATGCCTTGACCATTGGCAAATAATCGAAGAGATTGAATTGTGGTGCAAGTTTCAAGCTCACTACCGGGATGGCGTTGTTGTAACAACAGTAATTGATTATCGCGAACGCTCTGGTTCACTTTACCAGAACCATAGCGATTGAATTCATATTCAGCAACCGCCTCTGTTTTGAGCAAGTCCGGAAGAGTTGTCGGCACATACCTTATTTTGTAACCCGTTGCCTCACGATGCCATTGCAAGTGTTTGTCAAAGATGGTGTCAGCAAAATCATCGACGTCAAACGCCTCTTCAACCATTTGAGTCGCTAGGGCCCCTTGTTGTGTCAGGCCAAGCAACCAATCAATACTAATTTGATGCACTTCAGCAATTGAAGCTATCGTGTCTGCTCGTGGCAAACGCACATTAGCAACCGAGAGTAGTTGAGAAAGAGTGGATCTATCGACTGATATTGATGTTGCAAATTTAGAGCGATTCAAACCACTTTGGGCAATCACCTGCTCAAGCCGGTTTTGAAATAACGTGACTCTTTCTTGCAATTTCATGGATGAAATCTCATCGGGTTAACTCCAACTCACGCCGTCTCTGCGATACATAAGACTCGAGTGATATTCTAATTTGATCGTCCATCGCCGGTGACTGAAAGATTTTTAAACGTTGCCGATAGACTTTGTTAGCTCGTTCAAAGGCTGTTTTTGAGCCATTTTCTTCCCAACTTTCAAAGTTACTCCAGTCTGACACGATGGGTTCATAGAAGGCCGTCTTGTAATTAGCCAGGGTATGGGTGGTTCCAAAGAAATGTCCACCATGACCGGCTTGTTTAATTGCATCCAGCGCTAATGTTGCCTCACTCACTTCTATTGGTTTTAAGGTTTCTGCCATCATTTGTAGCATATCAATATCAATAATAAACTTTTCAAACGAGGCACAAAGTCCCCCTTCTAGCCAACCTGCCGCATGTTTAATGATTTGAGCATGACCCATAACGGCCCCCCACAAAGACATTTGTGTCTCCCAAGCGGCTTGGGCGTCAACACAATTTGAAGCGTTAGGTGCGGATGAACGAAAAGGAATATTATAGCGTCGTGCCAATTGACCACTGGCTAATGCCGCCTTGGTATATTCAGGCGTGCCAAATGCAGGAGCGCCGGTACGCATATCAGCATTCGAGGTGAATCCACCCATCACCATCGGTGCACCAGGCCTAACCATTTGCGACAAAATAATTACACCTAGCGCTTCAGCGGTTTGCTGCGCCAACGCCCCTGCCAGTGTAATAGGACACATAGCACCCGAAAGCGTAAAGGGCGTAACAATGGTTGGCTGTCCGTTCTCGGCCATTTCAATTAGGCCATCCAGCATTGAGTCATCGACTAATAATGGAGAATTAGTGTTCACCACAGTAATGATACTGGGTTCATTCTTCATAGTTTCTTTATCAACGCCACGGGCAATTGCAGCCATTTCGATCCCATCATTAACGCGACCACCACCAAGACAATATAAGCTAAATGATTTATCGGTTAAGGTATAAGCGGCTAATGAGGCGTCTAAATGCCGTGTTGCAGGAGGTATATCAATGGGTTCTACTGGATAACCAGTAAGAAAGTCAATGACACCGGCACTTTGAGATAGTCGAAGAAAGTTACAATAATCTTCGAAGTTTCCAGTGCGCCGCCCGCCTTCAAGATCGGAACTATTGGGAGCGCTGGCAACCGAAGTGAAGTTGATTGCATTTCGCCCTATCAGTCGATTTCGATCCGGATTACGAGCGTGCATAGTGAATTCTGAAGGCACTGTTTGCAGTTGTTTCATAACAATTGAACGATCAATAAAAACGTACTGCTTATCCCAGTCTACCTTGGCGCCCTCTTTTTCATAAATTGCCAAAGCCTTTTTATTCATTACATGTAAGCCAATTTCCTCAAGAATTCGCATCGCACCATCGTGAATTAAATCAAGATCGTCCTCATTCAGAACACGGATGGGTGAATAGGGATTAAATAATTGCTGTGCATTAACACCCACTAGTTGATCAGGCGTGGTGTTACGTTTGCGAGATCTTCTGCTAGCCATGTGAAATACCCATTGGATTGACTTATTTATTAAGATAATATTATTGCATTTAGTATCAACTGGTCTACTTAGTAATTGTTGTTTTTTATAAACTACATTGTTAATTTAACAAAACATTTACATGCTTGCTTCAAACCCTTTCAATAGGATATGTTGTTAATGATTACCGGACGGCGATTAAAAGCCAAATTTAAACAAAACTCAGCATTAAATGATATCAACCAACGACCTTCAAAGCTTAACGTCTCCATTCATTAGCTGTGGCATGTATGCCTTTACAGATGATTTAAAAGTCGCGTGGCAAGCATTTTTTAAGCTCTTTAACGATGTAATCGACGACTCACTGGATTCAGCAATTCGCTTCGAAACAGACTCAATAACTTTATCGGATGACCATCTATATATAGGCCATACCTGCGGCTACCCACTGATGAAGAATTTAAAAAATAAACTGCGTCCGTT
>Ga0115001_10000108_pt1 | contig 51383 bp, 57 predicted proteins | sample ArcticOcean_MG_C_12_FD_89869 | JGI IMG/M metagenome (GOLD analysis project Ga0115001, IMG submission 89869) | Marine microbial communities from western Arctic Ocean - ArcticOcean_MG_CB8_130 | ecosystem: Environmental > Aquatic > Marine > Oceanic | place: Arctic Ocean: Canada Basin | collected... | reverse complement strand
CCCTTTACCCGCTCCAAGAATTTTAAGTTAATTGTAAATATAAAAGAAAAAGGAAAAAAAATGTCAAAAGAAAAGTTCGTACGAAACAAACCGCATTGTAACATAGGAACAATCGGTCACGTGGATCATGGAAAAACTACTTTAACTGCGGCTATTACTAAAGTATTATCGACAGCTGATGGATCTTCAGCAACTTTTACCGCTTACGACCAGATTGATAAAGCTCCAGAAGAAAAAGAAAGAGGAATTACTATTTCTACTGCTCACGTTGAATATGAAACTACCAACAGACATTACGCACACGTAGATTGTCCAGGTCACGCTGACTATGTAAAAAATATGATTACAGGTGCAGCACAAATGGACGGTGCAATCTTAGTTGTAAACGCAGCTGATGGTCCTATGCCACAAACAAGAGAGCATATTCTTTTAGCTCGTCAAGTTGGTGTTCCATCAATTGTAGTTTTCTTAAATAAAGTTGACACTGTTCAAGATAAAGAACTGTTAGAACTTGTTGAGGAAGAAATTAGAGAACTTTTGACCTCTTATAAATACCCAGGAGATAAAACTCCAATCATCAAAGGTTCAGCATTAAGTGCTGTTGAAGGTAAAGATGATGAAATTGGAAAAAATGCAATTTTGGAATTAATGAAAGCAGTTGATACTTTTATCCCTCAACCTGACAGACCTAAAGACAAACCTTTCTTGATGCCAGTAGAAGATGTTTTTTCTATCTCAGGTCGTGGAACAGTTGTTACAGGTAGAATTGAATCAGGTATTATTAAAGTTGGGGAAGAAATAGATATCGTTGGAATAAGAGAAACAAAAAAATCAGTTTGTACTGGAGTTGAAATGTTTAGAAAACTTCTTGATAGTGGTGAGGCTGGAGACAATGTAGGAATTCTTTTAAGAGGTGTTGAAAGAGATGATGTTGAAAGAGGCCAAGTACTTTGCAAGGCTGCTTCAATTACTCCTCATACTGAATTTGAAGCTCAAGCTTACATTTTGAAAAAAGATGAAGGTGGAAGACACACTCCTTTCTTTACAAAATATAGACCTCAGTTTTATTTTAGAACAACAGACGTTACTGGTGAAGTAACATTACCCGCTGGAACTGAAATGGTTATGCCGGGCGATGATGGAAAATTTACTGTAAAATTGATTACTCCTATAGCAATGAACGACGGTTTAAACTTTGCAATTAGAGAAGGTGGTAAAACAGTTGGAGCTGGAGTAGTAACTAAAATTTTAAAGTAAACGCTTAGGAGCGTAGTTCAATTGGTAGAGCGCCGGTCTCCAAAACCGGAGGTTGTGGGTTCGAGTCCCTCCGCTCCTGCCAAAATACTATAAAAATTATATGAAAAATCCTTTAAAATTTATTCAGGAAGTTAAACAAGAAGCTTTTAGGGTTACGTGGCCTACAAAAAAAGACACTCTAACTGGTGGTCTTATGGTCTTTGCACTTGCTTCTATTGCAGCGATTTTTTTTCTTATTTTAGATCAAATATTAAGATTTTTACTTAACATAGTTTTAACAATAAGTTTTTAAATATGAATTGGTTCATTGTTCAAGCATACTCTGGTTTTGAAAAAAAAGTAGTTGAATCTATTAAAGATACTTTAACCAAAGCAAAACTAGAAACGAACTTGGGTGAGATTCTTGTTCCGACACAAGAAATAACTGAGGTTAAAAAAGGAAAAAGAACAAAAAAACAAAAAAAATATTTTCCAGGTTATCTTCTGGTACAGCTTGAAATGAGTAAGGAAGTTTATCATGCAATCAAAAATATTCAAAAAGTAAGTGGTTTTTTAGGTTCTGGAGACAAGCCAACACCTATTTCAGATCAAGAAATACAAAGAATTTTAGGATCTGTTTCTGAAAGTGCAATTAATCAAAAAAGTGGTATAAGTTTTGAAATTGGAGAAAAAGTAAAAGTTTGCGACGGTCCTTTTGCTTCTTTTAATGGTTTGGTTGAAGAAATAGACGAAGAAAAATCTAGACTTAAAGTTTCTGTTTCTATATTTGGAAGAGCCACACCAGTCGATTTAGAGTATAACCAAGTAGAAAAAAATTAATATGGCAAAAGAAATAGCAGGTTTAATAAAATTACAAATAAAAGGTGGACAAGCTAACCCAGCACCTCCTGTAGGGCCAGCCCTTGGCCAGCGTGGAGTTAATATTATGGAATTTTGTAAAGCATTTAATGAAAAAACAAAAGCAATGATGGGTCAACCTATTCCAGTTGTTATCACTGTTTATAAAGATAAAAAATTTGATTTTATAATTAAAACTCCACCAGCCTCTCACTATATCCGAGAAGCAGCTAAATTAAAAAGTGGGTCAAAAGAACCAGGTCGTCTTATAGCTGGTTCAATTACAATGCAACAAGCAGAAGAAATTGCAAAAGCAAAAATGAAAGACTTAAATGCATTTGATATTAAACAGGCCACAAAAATAATTTGTGGATCTGCTAGATCAATGGGTATTGAGGTAAAAAGCTAATGAAAAAAAATTCAAAAAGATATAAAGAAATTAAAAAAAATTCAAAAGATTTAAAATCAAAAGATCTAAAAGAAATTTTAGAATTAGTTAAAAAAAATTCAACAGCAAAGTTTGATGAATCAATTGATGTTTCTTTGCGTATTGGACTTAAACAATCTAAGGGTGGAGATTTTAACTTAAGAACAATTACACAACTACCAATGGGAACTGGTAAAAAAATAAAAGTTGCTGTTTTATGTGAGCCTGACAAAACCGAAGAAGCTAAAAAAAGTGGCGCAGATGTAGTTGGTTCCGAGGATTTAATTGAAAAAATTGCTAGTGGAAAATTTGAATTTGACAAACTAATTTGCACACCAGGCATGATGGGAAAAATTGGTAAACATGGTAAAATTTTAGGACCTAAGGGCTTGATGCCTAATCCTAAACTAGGAACCGTTTCAACAAATATTAAAAAATCAGTTAATGATATAAAAACTGGTTTAATTGAAATAAAACATGACAAGGATGGAAATATTGGTACTTCAATAGGAAGAAAAAGTTTTTCTTCAGAAAACTTACTAATTAATTTTAAGCATCTAATTGATTTTATAAAAAAAGAAAAACCTGACGCCATAAAAAGTGAATTTATTAAAAATATATTTATTACTTCTTCTATGGGAATTTCATATAAAGTTAGCAGCAAAGGTATTTAACCATGATGAACAAAGAGACAAAAAAAAATTACATCGAAGAAATGAAGAAATTGTTTTCTTCAAACGAAGCTATTATGGTTACTCACTATCAAGGTCTGAATGTGATTCAACTTGATGAATTAAGAAAAGAACTAAGAGAGAATGGTATTTTGTTTAAAGTGACTAAAAACAGAATTACAAAATTGGCAGTTAAAGATTCTCCTTGTAAAGACTTAGAAAAATTTTTCTCGGGACCTACCGCAGCAGCCATTTCATCTGATCCTTTTATGTCTGCTAGAATTTTAGCAAAATTTGCAAAAAAAAATGATAAATTAAAAATTGTCGCAGGGTTTATGGAGGGTAAAGTCATAGATCAAGCAGAAGTAGCAAAAATAGCTAGTTTACCTACACTTAATGAAGCAAGAGCAAGCATTGTCGGAATTTTAAACGCATCAGCACAAAAAATAATTGGTATTTTACTTGCGCAGAGCAAAAAAATAGCTATTTTAGCGCCCGCAGAAGAAATAAAAAAATAATTTACAGGATAAAACATGCCAGATTTAAATAAAATCATTGAAGATTTATCAAAACTTACTGTTGTTGAAGCAGCAGAACTTTCCAAACAACTTGAAGAAAAATGGGGCGTAACCGCAGCAGTAGCAGCGGCACCAGCAGCAGCAGGAGCAGCAGCAGGAGAAGAAAAATCTGAATTCACAGTTTTCTTGTCATCCTTTGGAGAAAAAAAAATTAATGTTATTAAAGAAGTTAGAGCAATAACTGGTTTAGGGTTAAAGGAGGCTAAAGATTTAGTAGAAGCCGCACCTAAAGAAGTTAAAGCTGGAGTTGCTAAAAAGGAAGCTGAAGAAATGAAAGCTAAACTTGAAGCAGCCGGTGCAAAAGTTGAATTAAAGTAAACAAGGAAGTTAGCTACCTTTTACTAAAGTTTGAAAAAACTTTGATAAAATTTTTAAATTTTTAATGGATTTATCTTTTACACAAAAAAAAAGCATTCGAAAAAACTTTGGTAATTTAATCGAAGACTTGGCTATCCCGAATCTTATAGAAGTACAAAAAAATTCTTATAATGAATTTTTAACTTCAATATCATTTCATGAAAAAAATGATTTACTTACAAAAGGAATCCAAAAAACATTTCAGAGCATCTTCCCCATTGAAGATGGTAGTGACAAAGCAACTTTAGAATATATTTCCTATAAATTAGAAAAACCAAAGTTTGATGTTTTAGAATGTAAACAAAGAAGCTTAACTTATGCAGCTTCTTTAAAAGCAAATTTAAGATTAGTTGTTTACGATATTGACCCAGACACAAACACAAAACAAATAATGTCAGCAAAAGAACAAGAGGTTTTTATTGGAGATCTTCCTTTAATGACCGCAAGTGGAACGTTTGTTGTTAATGGCGTAGAGAGAGTTGTTGTAAACCAAATGCACAGAAGTCCAGGTGTTTTCTTTGATCATGATAAGGGAAAAACTCACAGCAGTGGAAAATTATTATTTAATTGTAGAATAATTCCTGGCAGAGGTTCTTGGTTAGATTTTGAATTTGATCCAAAAGATATTTTACATTTTAGAATTGATAGAAAGAAAAAGCTTCCAATTACAACTTTGCTTTATGCTTTAGGCATTACTAGAGAACAAGTAATTGAAACTTACTATTCTCAAGATCAATTTACGTACAACAAAAACACCAAGTTATGGAGCACTAAGTTTGTTCCAGAAAATTACAAACGTCCTATAAAATTAGCTTATGACCTAATTGATACTAAAACCAATAAGAAATTTTTAAATAAAGGTGAAAAACTTAATACAATTATAGCCAATAAATTAAAAGAAAAAGGTCTTAATGAAATTCTTATTTCTAGCAGTGAGATTATTGGGAAATACATCGCTCATGACATAAAAGAAAAGGATGGTGAATATATAATTAAATCTGGTTTTGATATTACTGAAGAGTTACTTGATAAAATTATTTTTAATGAAACTTATTCTTTAAAACTAATAAATATAGATCCAATTAACAAAGGACCTTATTTGTTAGAAACTTTAAAAATTGAAAAAAACATAGATAAAAGTGAAGCTTTAAATGATATTTATAGAATTTTACGACCTGGTGAAGCCCCTACGATGGAAGTAGCGGAGCAAGTATTTAAAAACCTATATTTTAGCAAAGAACGTTATGATTTATCGGAAGTTGGTAGAGTCAAACTTAACGCTAAGTTAAATCTTAAAACTGATATTAAAGATACGGTTCTTCATAAAGAAGATATTCTAGCAATCATTAAATTCATGCTTGATCTAAGAGACGGCAGAGGAGATGTTGACGATATTGACCATCTAGGCAACAGAAGGGTAAGGTCTGTTGGAGAACTTGTGGAAAATCAATTTAGAATCGGTTTACTTAGAATGGAGAGAACTGTTAAAGAAAAAATGTCAACTTTCCTTGAAATAGAATCTGCGATGCCTCAAGATTTAGTAAATGCCAAACCAATAACCACTTCTTTAAAAGATTTTTTTGCAACATCAGCGCTTTCACAATTTATGGATCAAACTAACCCATTGTCTGAAATTACTCATAAAAGAAGAGTTTCAGCTCTTGGACCTGGAGGTTTAACTAGAGAAAGAGCTGGCTTTGAAGTAAGAGACGTTCATCCAACACATTATGGAAGAATTTGTCCCATCGAAACTCCAGAAGGACCAAATATTGGTTTAATAAATAGTTTAGCTACTTATTGTCGTGTTAATAAATATGGATATATAGAAAGTCCATATAAAAAAATAATTAACAATAAAGTTTCAAAAGAAATCCATTACTTATCTGCAATAGAAGAAGAAAAATTTACAATTGCCCAAGCAAACTCTCCCGTAAATAAAGATGGAACGCTTGAAGAAGAGCTTGTTTCTTGTCGGCATAATTTAAATTTTCTTTTAGCTAATAGAGATAGTGTTGATTACATTGACGTATCTCCAAAGCAACTAGTTTCAGTTGCTGCTGCTCTAATCCCTTTTTTAGAAAATGATGATGCAAATAGAGCTTTGATGGGTTCAAACATGATGAGGCAAGCAGTTCCTTTGTTAAAACCAGAATCTCCACTAGTTGGAACTGGCATGGAGTCAGATGTTGCTTTAGACTCTGGCGTTACAATTGTTGCAAGACGAAATGGCCTTGTAGATAAAATTGATGGAAAACGAATTGTTGTAAAAGCGACAGAAGTAAAAGATTTATCGCAGTCCGGTGTAGATATTTATAATTTATCAAAGTTTAAAAGATCAAATCAAAATACATGCATTAATCAACGACCGTTAGTCAAGGTTGGAGATATAATTAAAGCAGGTGATATAATTGCCGATGGACCAGCCACAAAACTAGGAGAGTTAGCTCTAGGAAAAAATGTAACAGTAGCCTTTATGCCATGGCAAGGTTATAATTTTGAAGACTCAATATTAATTTCTGAAAGATGTGTCACAGATGATGTTTTTACTTCTATTCACATTGAGGAATACGAAGCAATGGCTCGTGATACAAAACTAGGAGCAGAGGAAGTCACCAGAGACATTCCCAATGTAAGCGAAGAAAGTTTAAGAAATTTAGATGAATCAGGAATTGTGTATGTGGGTGCTGAAGTAAAACCTGGAGATATACTTGTTGGAAAAGTTACACCTAAAAGCGAGACTTCTTCTAGTCCAGAGGAAAAATTATTAAGATCAATATTTGGTGAAAAAGCTACAGATGTAAGAGACTCTTCCCTTAAGCTTAAATCAGGTGGAGCCGGGGTTGTCATAGATGTTAGAGTTTTTAATAGACACGGCATTGAAAAAGATGAAAGATCAATTGCCATAGAACGCTCAGAAATAGAATTAGTTCAAGAAGACAAATTAGTTGAAGAGGAAATTCTAAATAGAAATATAAAACTAAGAACAATTGAGCTTTTAGTAAACAAAAAAATAAACAAAAACTATAAATCAATTATTGCCAACAGAAATATTCAAGCTGAAGAATTAAATGATTTAAATCTTAAAGATATATGGAAACTAACTTTTTCTGAAGAAGAATTAAATAAAAACCTTTTAAAACTTAAGAAACAATTTGATGAAGCTTTCGAAGATATTAAATTACGATTTGAAGACAAGGTAATTAAGATCAAACAAGGTGACGATCTTTTACCTACTGTAATGAAAGTGGTCAAAGTGTTTGTTGCAGTTAAACGTAGATTGATGCCAGGTGACAAGATGGCGGGTAGGCACGGAAATAAAGGAGTAGTTAGTAAAATAGTTCCAGTTCAAGATATGCCTTATATGACCAGTGGAAAACCAGTTGATATTGTGTTGAACCCTTTGGGAGTTCCTAGTCGTATGAACGTGGGTCAAATTTTAGAAACACATTTAGGTTGGGCATGTTCTGAATTAGGCGATCAGATTAAAGAATATTTAAAAAATTTTGATAAAACTATTGAAGAGCTTAAAAATAAATTAAAAAATATCTATGGAACAGAATACTACCAAAGTGTTGTTAGTAAATTAGAAAAAAAAGAGCTATTTGAACTTGTTAAAAATATTTCAGATGGTATTCCAATTGCAACTCCGGTATTTGATGGTGCTTCTACAAATGATATTAAAGACATGTTAGATTTGGCTAAATTACCCAATTCAGGTCAAACAACTTTGTGGGACGGTTTAACAGGAGAAAAATTTGATCGCCCAGTAACTGTTGGAATTATTTACATGTTAAAACTAAATCATTTAGTAGAGGATAAGATACACGCTAGATCTACTGGCCCATACAGTCTAGTTACACAACAACCACTTGGAGGTAAAGCTCAAATGGGTGGGCAAAGATTTGGTGAAATGGAAGTTTGGGCGTTAGAAGCGTATGGTGCATCTTACACTCTACAAGAAATTTTAACTGTTAAATCAGATGATGTTGCAGGTAGAACAAAAGTCTATGAAACCATTGTCAAAGGAAACAACAACTTTGAGTCAGGGGTACCTGAATCATTTAACGTTCTAATTAAGGAAATTAGAGCTTTAGGTTTAAATATAGAACTAAATTAATATGGAAAAAAATTTAACAAAACAGACCTATCATAATCACAGTAATAATTTAGCTGAAACTAACTTTAGCAGCATAAAAATTACTTTAGCTAGTCCAGAAAAAATTAAATCTTGGTCATTTGGTGAAATTAAGAAACCAGAAACAATTAACTATAGAACCTTTAGACCAGAAAAAGACGGACTTTTTTGCGCAAGAATATTTGGGCCAGTTAAAGACTATGAATGTCTGTGTGGTAAATATAAAAGAATGAAGTTTAGAGGGATTATTTGTGAAAAATGTGGTGTTGAAATAACAAAGTCCAACGTTAGACGAGAAAGAATGGGTCATATAGATTTGGCGTGTCCCGTTGCTCATATCTGGTTTTTAAAATCTTTACCAAGTCGAATAGCTCTTGCAATGGACATGAAGCTAAAAGACGTTGAAAGGGTATTATATTTTGAAAGTTTTATAGTTGTAGAGCCTGGTTTAACAACTTTAAGAAAAGGTGATTTAATAAATGAAGAACAATTAATTAAAGCTCAAGAAGAATTTGGCGAAGACGCTTTCCAAGCAGGTATAGGCGCAGAAGCAGTAAGAGAAATTTTAATAAGTTTGGATTTAGCAAAACTACAGAAAAAACTACGTACAGATCTTGATACAATCAAATCAAAAGTTACAGAAGAAAGAACTATTAAAAGATTAAAACTTGTTGAATCATTCATTGACTCAGGAAACAAACCAGAGTGGATGATTTTAACTACTGTTCCAGTTATCCCACCTGAATTAAGACCTTTAGTCCCATTAGATGGAGGTAGATTTGCTACTTCAGATCTTAATGACTTATACAGAAGAGTCATTAACCGTAATAACAGATTAAAAAGATTATTAGATCTTAAAGCTCCCGATATTATCGTGAGAAATGAAAAACGTATGTTACAAGAGTCAGTAGACGCTCTTTTTGACAACGGAAGAAGAGGAAGAGTTATAACTGGAACTGGAAAACGCCCTTTAAAATCTTTAGCAGAAATGCTCAAAGGAAAACAGGGAAGGTTTAGACAAAATTTACTTGGAAAACGTGTTGATTATTCTGGTCGATCAGTCATCGTTGTAGGCCCTGAATTAAAACTTCACCAGTGTGGTTTGCCAAAAAAAATGGCATTAGAATTATTTAAGCCTTTTTTATACGCACGATTAGATAAACTAGGGTTAGCCACTACTATTAAACAAGCTAAACGATTGGTGGAAAAAGAAGTTCCTGAAGTATGGGACGCTTTAGAGTTCATTACAAGAGAGCATCCAATTTTATTAAATAGAGCACCAACTTTGCATAGACTTGGCGTACAAGCTTTTGAAGTTAAGTTAATTGAAGGTTATGCAATAGAATTACATCCTTTAGTGTGTGCAGCATTTAACGCTGACTTTGATGGTGACCAAATGGCAGTTCATATTCCTTTAAGTTTAGAAGCCCAAATAGAAGCGAGAGTCTTGATGATGTCTACAAATAATATTTTAAGTCCATCAAATGGCAAACCTATTATTGTTCCAAGCCAAGATATTGTTCTTGGAATCTACTATCTTTCCCAAGCTGATGATAAAAATGAGGATAAACCTAGAGGTATATTCTCTAATATAGATGAAATCGGTCAAGCTATAGAAGATAAATCTATTAGTTTACATTCTAAAATTATTTCTATTTTCGAAACTATTGACGAAAAGGGAAATAAATTAATTCAAAAATACACAAGTACTGCTGGAAGGTTTTTACTAGCTAATGTTTTACCGAGACATCATAAAATTAAATTTACAATAGTTGATAGGCTTTTAACAAAAAAAAATGTTTCTGAAATTATAGATACTATTTTTAGATTTTGTGGTCAAAAAGAAACAGTTATTTTTTGTGATCGAATTAAATCATTAGGTTTCAAACATGCGTTTAAAGCTGGCATCTCTTTTGGTAAAGACGACTTAATAATTCCAAAAACAAAAACAAATTTAATCAATGAAACTAAAAAAAAAATTGAAGTATATGAAAAACAATATTCTGACGGTTTAATTACTAGAGGTGAAAAGTATAATAAAGTTGTAGATATTTGGTCCAAATGCACAGATACAGTTGCAAATGAAATGATGAAAGAAATTTCATCTGCCCAAAAAATCTTTCCTGATGGCAGAATAGAAACAAATTCTGTTTTTATGATGGCTGATTCTGGAGCTAGAGGTTCGCAAGCTCAAATGAAACAGTTAGCTGGAATGAGAGGATTAATCGCTAAACCGTCAGGTGAAATTATTGAAACACCTATCATGGCTAATTTTAAAGAAGGTTTAACAGTTTTGGAATACTTCAACTCAACTCACGGAGCACGAAAAGGTCTTGCAGACACTGCATTAAAAACTGCCAATTCAGGATATTTAACAAGAAGACTTTGCGATGTTGCGCAAGATTTACAAGTCACAATTAAAGATTGTGGATCTAAATCTTCCATTAATATTACTGAAATTATTGAAGGTGGAAATATTTTAGTTAGTTTGTCTGAGAGAGTTCTTGGTAGAACGCCAGCTCAAGATATCAAAAATCCAATAAGTGGTGAAGTTATAATTAAAAAGAAAAAACTTTTAGATGAGGCAGACTGTGAATTAATAGATGCTGCAGGCGTTAAATCTATCCAAGTTTATTCAGTTATCACTTGTGCGGCTGTAAAAGGTGTTTGCCAAACTTGTTACGGAAGAGATCTTTCTAGAGGCAAACTAGTAAGTATTGGAGAGGCTATTGGAATGATCGCAGCCCAGTCAATTGGTGAGCCTGGAACACAATTAACAATGAGAACCTTCCACGTTGGAGGAACAGCTCAAATTAAAGAAGAGTCTCAAATTATTTCTCAAAATAAAGGTAAACTAAAAATAATAAATAAAAATCTCATCGAAGATTCAAAGAAAAATACAATCGTAATGGGAAGAAACACAGAACTTTCAATAGAAGATGATAATGAAATTCAATTAGGAATTTATAAAGTAATTTATGGTTCAAAACTTTTCTTTAAAGACGGTGATTTAATAGAAAAAGGAAAAAAAATTGCAGAATGGGACCCGTATACTCTTCCTGTAATTGCAGAAACTAGTGGTATTGTAAATTATATGGATTTAGTTGAAGGAACTTCTTTGACCGAAACTATGGATGATTCAACTGGTATCTCTTCTAAATCAGTTACTGATTGGAAATCTCTATCTAAAAATACAGAACTTAAACCTAGATTGACGCTTAGAAATGAAAAAGGTGAAGTTATTAAAAAAGCAGATGGGAATGTAGCGAGATACTTTTTAGTACCCGACTCAATTCTTTCTGTAAAAGACGGTCAAAATGTTTCGGCAGGAGATGTTCTTGCTCGTTTACCAAAAGAAACTTCAAAAACAAAAGATATTACTGGAGGATTACCAAGAGTAGCTGAATTGTTTGAGGCAAGAAAACCTAAAGATAGTGCAATTATAGCCGAGAATGATGGTGTAATAGAATTTGGAAAAGAAATACGAGGAAAGCAAAAAATTTCAATTATTTCATCAAAAGGTGAAACATCTAACTATCTAATACCTAAAGGCAAGCATGTTAATTTTAATCAAGGAGAAAAAATTAAAAAAGGAGAGTATTTACTCGATGGCAGTCCGTTGCCCCACGATATACTAAGAATTTTAGGCGTAGAACGCCTGACGGAATATTTTGTTACTGAAGTACAGGAAGTTTACAGACTACAAGGTGTTGTTATTAACGACAAGCATATTGAAGCTATAGTTAGACAGATGCTTAAAAAAGTAGAGATTAAAGAACCGGGTGACACAGACTTCCTCTTGAATGAGACTGTTGATATAATTGATATAGTTAAAATAAATGAAGAATTAAAAAAGAACAACAAAAAACCAGCAGTATATGAAAGAATATTATTAGGTATAACGAAAGCTTCTTTACAAACTAAATCATTTATTTCTGCTGCATCATTCCAGGAAACCACAAGAGTGCTAACTGATGCTGCTATTAGAGGTAAAGTCGACTACTTAGAAGGCTTAAAAGAGAATGTAATAGTTGGTAGGTTAGTTCCAGCTGGAACTGGACTTACTAAAATGAGCTGGGACAAAGAAGCTAAAAAGCAAGATGACTTAAGACTAGTTGAAATTAAAAAACAACAACTCGAAAACGTTCCTATACCTGAATAATACTTAAAAAATAAAGTAAATTTTCCCTATTAAATATTGACTTTTGACTTTTCAATGTTAATTTAGCGCAATTTTGATAGTTAGAAGTAAGGTAGTATTTAACCTTAAACACTGACTTAAGCGTGCCCTGATAATCATATCAAGGCTTACCTTTATCTTTTTTCTTCAAAATTTATTATGCCAACAATTAGTCAATTATTAAGAAAACCCCGAGTAAAACCAATTGCAAGAAATAAAGTTCCTGCTTTGGAAAGACAGCCATTAAAAAGAGGTGTTTGTTTAAAGGTTTATACAACAACACCAAAAAAACCAAACTCAGCCTTAAGAAAAGTTGCACGTGTAAGACTGTCAAATGGATTTGAAGTTACAGCTTATATTCCGGGTGAAGGACATAATTTACAAGAACACTCTGTAGTATTACTTCGCGGAGGTCGTGTTAAAGATTTACCTGGCGTTCGATACCATATTTTAAGAGGAAATTTAGATGCCCAAGGAATTGCAGTAAGAAGAAAAAGAAGATCTTTATATGGAGCAAAGAAACCGAAATAATTAAATTATGTCTAGAAAAAGAAAAGCGCCAGTTAGAAAAGTTTATCCAGACCCAAAATTTCGCTCAGAATTAGTTTCAAAATTTATTAACTCTATTATGTATGATGGTAAAAGATCCAGAGCAGAGAAAATTTTATATGATGCTTTAGAAAAAATTAAAGGAACAAACAATCAAGATCCTCTGAAAACTTTTAATGATGCGATCAGTAACGTTAAACCAAATGTTGAATGTAGATCTCGAAGAGTTGGTGGAGCCACTTATCAAGTTCCAGTTGAAGTTAAAGCAAAAAGAGCACAAGCATTAGCATTAAGATGGATTAAAGATGCTACGAGAAATAGAAAAAATAAAACAATGGCTGAAAAATTATACTTTGAAATATTAGACGCATCACAAAATAAGGGTGCTGCAATTAAAAAAAGGGAAGATACACACAGAATGGCAGAGTCAAACAAAGCTTTTGCACATTTTAGATGGTAATAATTTATGACTGAGAAAAAATATCCCTTAGATAAATATAGAAATATAGGAATCATGGCTCACATTGATGCTGGAAAAACGACTACGACTGAAAGAATTTTATATTACACAGGTAAAAGTCATAAAATAGGTGAAGTTCATGATGGCGCCGCTACTATGGATTGGATGGAACAAGAACAGGAACGTGGAATAACAATTACCTCCGCTGCTACCACGTGTTTTTGGAACGAACATAGAATAAATATAATTGATACCCCGGGGCACGTTGATTTTACTATTGAGGTCGAGAGATCTTTAAAAGTTTTAGATGGAGCTGTTTGTGTATTTGATGGTGTTGCTGGAGTTGAGCCTCAATCTGAAACAGTTTGGAGACAAGCAGATAAATATAAGGTCCCAAGAATTTGTTTCGTAAATAAATTAGACAGAACTGGTGCTGATTTTTACATGTGTGTTTCAATGATTAAAGAAAGACTTGGATGCAAACCATTAGTTTTACAATTACCAATAGGATCAGAAGCTGACTTAAAAGGGGTGATAGATTTAGTTAAGATGAAAGCTATTGTTTGGAAAAATGAGGATCTAGGTGCAAAATTTGATCTTGTAGACATTCCAGCTGATTTAAAAGAAAAAGCTGACAAATATAGAAAAGAGCTTGTTGAGGCTGCTGTTGATGAAGATGAAAAATTGATGGAAGCGTATCTTGAAGGTAAAGAGCCTTCTGAAACTGAACTTAAAAAATGCATCAGAAAAGGCACTTTAGGTTTTAATTTTGTTCCAATAGTTACAGGCTCGGCTTTTAAAAACAAAGGTGTTCAACCACTTTTAGACGCTGTTGTTGATTATTTGCCTAGTCCTATGGACATTGGTTCTATTGAAGGAACTAAACTTGGGACAGAAGATAAAGTTAAAATGAAATTTGGAGACAACGAACCATTTAGCGCTTTAGCATTTAAAGTAGCTAACGATCCTTTTGTTGGTTCCTTAACTTTTATAAGAATTTATTCTGGAACTATTACTTCAGCTTCAAGTATTTACAATTCATCAAAAGAAAAAACAGAACGCGTTGGTAGAATGTTACTAATGCACGCTAATAGTCGAGAAGATATTAAAGAAGCAACAACAGGAGATATAGTAGCTTTAGCGGGACTTAAATACACAGTCACAGGCCACACACTTTGTGATGAGGATAAGCCTATATTACTTGAACCCATGGAATTTCCAGATCCAGTTATAGAAATAGCAGTTGAACCTAAAACAAAAGCAGACCAAGAGAAAATGGGTGAAGCATTAGCTAGGTTAGCTAAAGAAGATCCTTCGTTTAGAGTAACATCTGACGAAGAGTCCGGCCAAACTATTATTAAAGGAATGGGAGAACTACACCTAGACATAATTGTAGATAGAATGAAAAGAGAATTTAAAGTCGAGGCTAATATTGGAGCTCCTCAAGTAGCGTACAGAGAAACAATACTTAACTTTGCTGAAGTTACCTATATTCACAAAAAACAAAGTGGTGGATCCGGACAATTTGCAAAAGTTACACTTAGTGTAGAACCGTTAGAGCCAGGCAAAGGTAGAGAAATTGAAAACAAAATTAAAGGGGCGTCAATTCCAAAAGAATTTATACCAGGAGTAGAAAAAGGTGTCGAGTCAGTTGCGGAAAGTGGAATTTTAGCAGGTTTTCCAATAATTGATTATAAAGTTACAATATTAGACGGATTACATCATGATGTAGATTCAAGTGTTTTAGCTTTTGAAATTGCTTCTCGGTATTGTTTTAAAGAAGTTTGCCAGAAAGCTACATTAAAACTTTTAGAGCCAATAATGAAAGTCGAAGTAGTTACACCAGAAGATTTTATGGGAGATGTTATCGGAGATTTAAACAGTCGTAGAGGTCAAGTAGCTTCAACCGCACCAAGAGGAAACGTAACAGCAATTGAAGCCACAGTACCACTGGCTAACATGTTCGGTTATATAAATAATTTAAGATCTGCAACACAAGGACGAGCTCAATATTCAATGCAATTTAGTCATTATGATAAAGTACCTCAAAATGTTCAAGATGAAGTAACAAAGAAATTAGCTTAATATTATGGAAAAACAAAATATACGAATACATTTAAGAGCTTACGATAACAAAATCTTAGATTTATCAACTGAAGAAATAGTTAATACAGCCAAAAGAACAGGGGCTCAAGTTAAAGGTCCGATACCTCTACCTACAAGAATTGAAAAATATACAGTACTTAGAGGACCACATATTGATAAAAAAAGTAGAGAGCAATTTGAACAGAGAACTCATAAAAGATTAATTGATATTATTGAACCAACACCTCAAACCGTGGAAGCCCTTATGAAACTAGACTTAGCATCAGGTGTTGACATAGAAATTAAGATATAAAATATGACATTAGGATTATTAGGAACTAAAATTGGTATGACGAGAGAGTTTTTAACAAATGGTCAATCTGTTCCTGTGACTGTAATTAAAGTTGAAAAAGGCAGAGTGTTAGATGTTATCACTAAAGAAAGTAGAGGATATTCTGCCGTAAAAGTTGGGTTTTTTCCAATCAAGAGTTCAAAATTAACTAACCAGATGAAAGGTTACTTTACTAAAAAAAACACAGAACCTAAAAAAGTTTTAAAAGAATTTCGTTTAGATAAAATGGAAGAGATTAAAGAAGGTAATGAGTTTGGTTTAGAAATATTAAAAGATACTAGATTTGTAGATGTTAGATCAAAAACAATAGGTAAAGGTTTTGCAGGTGTAATGAAAAGATGGAACTTTGGTGGTTTAAGAGCTTCACACGGTGTTTCAGTTTCACATCGATCTCATGGATCAACAGGTCAAAGACAAGATCCCGGAAGAGTTTTCAAAGGAAAAAAAATGGCAGGCCATATGGGTGACAAGTTTAGAACAATGTTAAATTTAGAAATAGTAAAGTCAGATCCAGAAAATAATCTACTTTATTTAAAAGGATCAATTCCAGGTTCAAAAAATTCTAGAGTTTTAGTAAGACAGTCTATTAAAATCGTAAGAAAGAAAACATTAATTGAAAAAATTGAAAAAAAAGCAAAAGAAGCTGCTGCTGCTAAAGGTAAAAAAAAATAAAATGAAGTTTAATTTATTAAATCTTGAAGGTGGAAAATCTGAATCAATTGATGTTTCAGATAAAATTATGAATTTAAAATTTAATCATAAATTAATTAAATATGTAATTGATTGGCAATTAAATCATCAAAAACCTAGAACGGCGAAAACAAAACAAAGAAATGAAGTAAGAGGTTCTACAAAAAAAATCTATGCTCAAAAAGGAACTGGCCAAGCGAGACACGCAAGCAAAAAAGCGCCCTTGTTTGTTGGTGGCGGTCAAGCACATGGACCTAAAGGTGCGGTTTATAAAATTAAAAAAATAAATAAAAAAGTTAGAAAATTAGCACTTGCCCAAACTCTTGCTAAAAAAAATATCGATAAACAGCTACATATTTTGTCAGATGTTAAAAAAGAAGTTAAAAAAACTAAAGACTTTAATAAATTTTTACTAAGCAATAAATTGTCAAATGCTTTAATTGTTTCAGATAAAAATTCTGAAAAAAATTTTACAAAATCAGCAAGAAATATTAAAAACATTAAAGTAATTAGTGACGAAGGTGCAAATATTTATGACATGTTAAAATATACAAATGTAATCATTACTTCTACGTCAATAAAAAAAATAGAAACTAGGTTATTAGATGAAAAAAATTAATTCAACAGACTCTATAAGACAGCCTATTATCACAGAAAAAGCTACTATTTTGTCTGAACAAAACAAAACTGTATTTAAAGTTCATTCTGGAGCTAATAAAAATTCTATTAAAAAAAATATAGAGAAATTATTTAAAGTCACCGTTATCAAAGTTAATATAATTAACACAAAAACAAAAAAGAAAATTAAACAAGGGAAATTATCAACTAAACCAGGATACAAAAAAGCAATTATTACTTTAAAAAAAGGTCAAAGTATTGACCTCACCACTGGAATTTAATTATGGCATTAAAAACATTTAAACCTTACACAAAATCAGTTCGTGGCACAGTACTTGTTGACAAAAGACAACTATGGAAAGGGGACTCTTATAAACCTCTAACAGTTGGGCAGCACTCTACTGGAGCAAGAAACAATATGGGAAGAATTACTTCAAGACACAGAGGTGGAGCACATAAACATAAATATAGAATTATAGATTTTCACAGGTCAAAAAGAAATATTAAGGGTGTTGTTGAAAGAATCGAGTATGATCCTAATAGAACTAGCTACATTGCCTTAATAAAATATGAGGATAATGATATGAAATATATTATTTGTCCTCAAAAATTAGTAATTGGGGACACTGTTGAGGCTGGAAAAAATGTTGAAATTAAAGTTGGAAATTGTTTAGAGTTAATTGATATTCCACAAGGTAGCTCTATTCATAATATAGAGTTAGTACCTAACTCAGGTGGCAAGATGGCTAGATCAGCAGGTTCATCTGCCACTTTAACTGGTTTTGATGGGGATCATGCGATTATAAGATTAGGTTCCGGTGAAACAAGAAAAGTTAGTAGCAAATGTATGGCCACGCTAGGATCTGTTTCAAATCCAGATCAAAAAAATATTAAAATTGGTAAAGCGGGAAGGACCAGATGGAAAGGTCAAAGACCACAATCAAGAGGTGTTGTAATGAATCCAGTTGATCACCCTCACGGTGGAGGTGAAGGAAAAACATCTGGTGGAAGAAACCCAGTTTCTCCTTGGGGACAATCTGCAAAAGGTTTAAAAACAAGAAGACCACAACGAAGTGACAAAATGATAATTTCAAGAAGGAAAAAAAGAAAATAATTATGGCTAGATCTGTTTGGAAAGGACCATTTGTGCATCCAAGTTTACTTAAAAAGATTGATAAAATCAAATCTGGTGAACCAAAAAGACCTATTAAAACTTGGTCAAGAAATTCTACGGTTATACCTGATTTTGTTGGATATAGTTTTTTAATACATAATGGTAAAGCATTTATACCTATAACTATTTCCGAGGAAATGGTTGGACATAAACTTGGAGAGTTTGCAGCCACAAGAACATTTAGAGGTCATACACCTGCTGATAAAAAAGCAGCACCAGCAACCGCAGGAAAACCAGGAGGCCCAGGTGGAAAAAAATAATATTTCAGTAACAGCTGTGAATAAAAATGTTAGATCGAGCACTCGTAAAATTGCTTTAATTCTCGATTTTATAAAAGGCAAAAAAGCTGATGTTGCTATTAGAGATTTAGAATTTACAAGAAAAAGAATTGCTCACGATGTTAAAAAAACAGTGCAATCAGCTGTTGCTAACGCAGAAAATAATTATCAATATGACATTGACAGTCTCTACATTAAAGAAGCATATGTTGGAAAATCAATCGTTATGAAAAGATTTCGACCCCGTGCAAAAGGAAGGGCTAGTGCAATAAAAAAACCCTTCAGCAGAATTACAATTGTTTTAGGAGAAAAAAAAGAGACTAAAAAAGACATTAAAATGGGCAATAAAAAAGAAGTCAACAAAGAACAAATAAAAACAACTACTACTGAGGTTAAAAAATAATCATGGGACAAAAAATTAATCCAATTGCATTCAGACTAGGAGTCAACAGAGGTTGGGACTCCATCTGGTTTGCTAAGAAAAAAGAATTTGGAAAATATTTAATAGAAGATTTTAAAATCAGAAAATATATTCAAAAAAATATATTAAATTCAGGAGTATCAGATATCATAATTGAAAGATCTGGAAAAAAATTAATCGTGTCAATACATACTTCAAGACCTGGCTTTGTCATTGGTAAAAAAGGAGCTGATATTGAAAAAATTAAATCTAATGTTATTAAGATTTCGAAAGATAGTGAAGTTACAATAAATATTAAAGAAATAAAAAAACCAGAATTAAATTCTTACTTGGTGGCCGAAAACATAGCTACACAGCTTGTGAAAAGAATTGCCTACAGAAGAGCTGTAAAAAGAGGAATTCAGTCTGCGATGAGACTTGGTGCTTTAGGAATAAAAGTAATGGTGAGTGGTAGATTGTCAGGAATAGAAATTGCTAGAACAGAATGGGAAAGAGAAGGTAGCATACCGTCACACACATTAAGAGCAAATATTGATTACGGTACAGCTGAGGCCCTAACTACATATGGAATTATAGGAATAAAAGTTTGGATTTATAAAGGACAACTATTTGAAAAAGATGTTGATCAAGAAAAAAAAGAAAGAGTGAAAAATAAAAATGTTACAGCCAGTTAGAACAAAATATAGAAAAGCCTTTAAAGGTAGAATTCACGGGAAAGCAACTAGAGCTGCGATTTTAAACTATGGAGCATACGGTTTGAAAGCGCTCGAACCAGAGAGAATCATTGGAAAACAAATAGAAGCAGCCAGAGTTGCTTTGACAAGATATATGAAAAGAACTGGGAGAGTTTGGACAAGAATATTTCCAAATATTCCTGTTTCCAAGAAACCAACTGAAGTAAGAATGGGTAAAGGTAAAGGTAATATTGAATACTACGCATGTAGAGTTAAACCAGGTAGAATTATATTTGAAGTTGACGGAGTAACTGAAGATGTCGCTAGAATTGCTTTATATAAAGCTTCTGCAAAATTACCAATTAAAACTAAATTTATTAAAAGATAAAAATGCCAAAAAATAAAAAAGAAGATAAAAAATTAACTGCAGAACAATCTGTTAAAAAAATCCAAGCTTTAAAAAAAGATTTATTTAACATTAGGTTTAAAAAAATTAATGGACAAGTTGAAAATCCAGCTCAATACAATGAAATTAAAAAAAGTATAGCAAGATTGTATACAACAATAAATACAAAGGTCTCTAAATGAGCAAAAGAGTATTGAAGGGTAAAGTTGTGAGTTCAAAAAACAACAAAACAATCGTCGTTGAAGTTGTGAGAAAATTTCAACATCCATTTTACGGTAAAGTTATTTCTAGAACTAAAAAATATCATGCTCATGATGAAAATAATATGTTTAAAGAGGGAGACGTAGTTGAAATTTCAGAATGTGCTCCTATTTCTAAGAAAAAAACTTGGGAGGTAATGAAGAAATGATTCAAAATCACACTGAATGTTTAGTGGCAGACAATACAGGAGCCAAAAGAGTAGAGTGTATAAAAGTTCTTGGTGGTTCAAAAAGAAGATATGCGGCTGTTGGTGATTTAATAGTAATAACAGTCAAAGACGCCATACCTAAGGGTAAAGTTAAAAAAGGAACTGTTCATAGAGCAGTGGTAGTAAGAACAAGAAAAGAAATTTTTAGAGATGATGGGTCAAAAATACAATTTGATCATAACGCTGTTGTTTTGACTGATGAAAAAGGAGAACCAATGGGAACAAGAATATTTGGACCTGTTACAAGGGAACTAAGAGCTGCCGGCCATACTAAGATTATATCTTTAGCTCCGGAGGTAATTTAAGTATGAAAATAAAAATGGGAAACCAAGTTAAAATTATTACTGGAAAAGATAAGGGAAAAACTGGAGAAGTTATAGAAATTAATCGAAAATTAAATATGATAAAAGTTAAAGCTATTAATCTTGTGAAGAAACACCAAAAACCAACTAAAGAAAAAAAAGGTGGAATTATTTCAAAAGAAAGCTTTATTCATTATTCAAATGTTAAAAATTTAGATATAAAAAAAGAAACTGCAAAAAAATAAATAAATGATACCTAGATTAAAAAATATGTATGAAAAAGAAATTTTACCAAAGTTGATGGTAAAATTAAATTTTAAAAACAAACATCAGGCTCCAAAAGTAATTAAAGTAGTATTAAATGTTGGTCTGGGTGAAGATGCTGGTGATGCAAAAAAAGTTAAATCATGTCTGGAAGATGTAACTGCAATTGCTGGGCAAAAAGCTATTGTGACTAAGTTTAAAAAATCTATTGCTAACTTCAAGACAAGAAAAGGCTTTGCAGCTGGAGTTAAAGTTACGCTAAGATCTGTAAAAATGTACGAATTTATTGATAGACTTGTAAACATAGCCTTGCCTAGAATTAAAGACTTTAGAGGATTAAATGAAAATGGTATTGATAAATTCGGAAATTATAGTTTTGGAATAAAAGAACATATTATTTTTCCTGAAGTAAATTTTGATAAAGTTGATAAAATTAGAGGAATGGACATTACTATAGTTTGTAGCAGCAACTCGAAAGAATCTACATTTGAATTGTTAAAAGAACTTAATTTCCCGTTAACCAACATAAAAAAAAATAACTAGTTATGGCTAAAACAAGCGCAATACAAAAAAACCTTAAAAGAATCAAGCTTACGGCAAAATATTTAAAAAAAAGAACTGCATTGAAAAAAATTATCAAAAATAAACAATTACCTTTAGCAGATAGATTTGCAGCTCAATTAAAACTAAGTAAACTTCCAAGAAACTCTTCAAAAATAAGAGTTGTCAACCGATGTGAAATAACAGGTAGACCACATGGTGTTTATAGAAAATTAAAAATGTCAAGAATAGCTTTGAGAGATATGGCTTCAGCTGGAAAAATTCCAGGAATGACTAAATCAAGCTGGTAAGGAAAAAATATGACTTTAATGGATCCAATAGGAGATATGTTTACAAGAATTAGAAATGGTCAATTAAGACTTATGCCTAAAGTTGAAATGCCATCGTCGAACTTTAGATTAAAAATTCTAGAAGTGCTTAAAAGTGAAGGATTTATTACAAGTTACCATATTGAAAAAAAAGAAAACAACAAAGTTTCATTGATAGTAGACCTCAAGTATTACGAAGGAACACCCGTTATTAGAGAAATCAAAAGAGTCTCTAAACCGGGAAGAAGAGTTTACTCGAGAGCAACAAGCATACCTAGAATTCAAAATGGATTAGGTTTGGCAATTATATCAACAAACAAAGGAATAATGTCTGACATCGATGCAAGAAAAAACAATATCGGTGGAGAAATTATTTGTAGAGTGTTTTAATGTCTAAAATTGGAAAAAAAAATATACTTGTACCTAAAGACTCTTTAGTTAAATCTGAAAATGGTGTTGTAACTGTTTCTGGTCCAAAAGGTTCAAAAACTTTATCTATAAATGACAAAATCTTTTCAATGAAAATGAATGAAAAAAATGAATTTAATATTAAACCTTTAGCTAAGAATTTAGACACAAGAACTTCTGTTATGTGGGGAACATACAGAAGTTTAATTAACAATGCTGTATTAGGTGTTTCTAAAGGACATGAAAAAATTTTAGATATTACAGGAGTAGGCTTTAGGGCAAATTTAAAAGGTGAAATATTAAATCTTCAACTAGGATTTAGTCATGACATTAATTTTAAAATTCCAAAAGAAGTAAAAATGACAGTTGAGAAACAAACTATTATCACGATTACAGGAGTTGACAAAGAATTAGTCTCAAAAGTCGCATCTGACATTAAAGCACTTAAACCTATAGAGCCTTACAAGGGCAAAGGTATTAAAGAACGAGGTCAATTCGTCCTTAGAAAAGAAGGTAAAAAGAAATAGTATGAAAAAATTAAATAATTCAAAGAAAAGAGAACTTAGAAATAGAAAAAAATTAAAAAGTGTATCTATAAATAGATACAGAATATCTGTGTTTAAATCTTTAAAAAATATTTCTGCACAAATAATAGATGATAAAGAAAAAAAAACACTTGTATCAGTTTCTTCAATTGAAAAAGAAATTAAAGGTAATAAAAAGAAAAAAAGTGAAACTTCTGTTTTAATAGGTGAGATATTAGCAAAAAGAGCCTTAGAAAAAAAAATTATCAAAGTATATTTTGATCGTGGTGCCTACAAATACCATGGTCGTATAAAAATGTTTGCTGAATCTTTGAGAAAAAATGGATTGGAATTTTAAATGGCTGAATGGAAAAAAAGAGTTAGTGAGTATAAAGAAAGACTAGTTGCAATTAATAGAATTACTAAAGTCGTTAAAGGCGGAAGAAGATTTGGATTTGCTGCCCTAGTAGTTGTTGGTAATGAAAAAGGTTCAATTGGAGTGGGAGCTGGAAAATCAAAACAAGTTCCTAATGCCATTAAAAAAGCTACTCAAGACGCCACCAGAAATTTAGTAAAAATTTCTCTTAAAGATGGAAGAACACTACACCACGACGTTAAAGGTAGAAATGGATCAGGCAAAGTCATAATGCGTTCTGCGCCAGCTGGAACAGGTATTATTGCCGGCGGACCTATAAGAGCCGTTTGTGACGTTCTTGGCATACAAGACATTGTTGCAAAATCAATCGGATCTGCAAATCCACATAACGTAGTAAAAGCATCTGTTGCAGCTTTGTTATCTCAAGCTTCACCAAAATTACTTTCAGCTATGAGAGGAAAAAAAATTTCTGAAATAGTTTCTAAAAGAGAAAACACAAAATGAAATTAAACAATCTAGTAAAAACTAATACTAAAAAAATCAGACCTGGAAGGGGAATCGGTTCTGGAAAAGGTAAAACTGGTGGTAGAGGTATAAAAGGACAAAAATCAAGATCTGGCGTGGCTATCAAAGCATTTGAAGGTGGGCAAACACCCCTTTATAGAAGATTACCAAAAAGAGGATTTAAATCTTTTGCCCAAGATACTACTGCTATTATAAACCTTTCATACCTGCAAAAATTTCACGACAACAAAAGAATTGATCTTAATGTACCGATTGATCTTAAGTTCCTACAGGAAAAAAAAATAATCAATAAAAAGTATATAAAACTTAAAATTTTAGGTGACGGGGAGTTAAAAAATAAAACTAACATAACAGCAAACTTTGCATCCAAACAAGCGCTAGCTAAAATAGAAAAAGCTGGTGGAACTATTAATATTCTTAAAAAATTTATAAAAAAACAATCACAAAACAAAGCAAAAAAAGATGGTGCTTCGATTGAAATTCTTAAGAAATAGAAATCATAATGTCTAACGAAAACTTAAATCAAGGTGCTTTTGCAAAAGCAAACGATTTAAAAAGTAGAATTTTTTTTACTATAGGTATTTTGATTGTTTACAGACTCGGAACCTATGTACCTCTAGCAGGTATTGATCCACAAGCATTAACTCAAGTAATGAGTAACAGTCAAAAAGGTTTGCTTGGAATGTTTAATGTTTTTTCAGGGGGTGCTGTGACACGTATGGCCATATTTGCTCTTGGAATTATGCCTTACATATCTTCATCTATTATTATTCAGCTTTTAACTGGTGTTTCGGACTATTTTAAAAATCTTAAAGCACAGGGTGAAATTGGAAGAAAAAAAATTACACAATTAACTAGATACGGAACTGTCTTTATAGCATGTCTCCAGGGTTATGGGGTGTCGGTAGGTTTAGAAAATGCAGGTTCTTTAGTTCTTGATCCGGGTATGTCCTTTAGATTAACAACAACTATATCATTAGTTGCGGGCACTACCTTTCTAATGTGGCTTGGCGAGCAAATAACACTAAGAGGTGTGGGAAATGGAATATCGCTAATAATTTTTTCTGGAATTGTCGCTGAAATACCAAGAGCTCTAGCTTCAACTTTTGAGTTAGGTAGAACAGGTGCCCTTTCTGCTACATTAATTATAATTATTTTTATATTAGTAATAGCTACAGTTCTTTTTATAGTTTTTTTCGAAAGAGCTATGCGAAAAATATTAATTAATTATCCTAAAAGACAAATGGGTAATAAAGTTTACGGCGGAGACTCTTCTCATTTGCCGCTTAAAATAAATACAGCGGGAGTTATACCGGCTATATTTGCATCTGCATTATTATTATTACCAGTAACATTAACAAATTTCGGTTTTTCAAATTCAGATACATTTTTGAACATCTCTTCAATGTTTACGCAGGGTCAGCCACTTTATATGCTGCTTTACGCATCTGGAATAATTTTCTTTTCTTTTTTTTACACATCCATAGTGTTCAATCCAACAGAAACTGCTGAAAATTTAAGAAAATATGGTGGTTATATTCCCGGAATAAGACCCGGTGAAAGATCAGCTGAATATATTGCAACTATTTTAAACAGACTAACAACAATAGGCGCACTCTATTTAACTTTTGTTTGTTTGCTGCCTGAGTTTTTGATATCAAAATATCCAATACCTTTTTATTTAGGTGGCACATCAATTCTAATTGTTGTAGTAGTTGCAATGGACACAGTTACTCAAGTACAAACTAGATTGATGAGTTCTCAATATGAGTCTTTAATAAAAAAAACTAAATTCGGCAAATAAATCATTTAAAGATGAATGTTATTATATTTGGACCACCTGGAGCAGGAAAAGGAACTCAATCTGAATTTATAGTCCAAAAATTTAATCTTTTTAAATTATCTACAGGAGACTTATTGAGAGAAGAAATAAACAAAAAAACTGCTTTAGGATTAAAAATAACTTCAATTGTAAATTCTGGCTCTCTAGTTTCAGATGATATTATAAATAGTTTAATTGAAAAAATTGTATCAAACAAAAATTATAAAAAAAAAATAATATTTGATGGATATCCTAGAAACTTATCTCAAGCCGAAAACTTAAATAAACTTCTCATCAAGCACGACCAAAAAATTGATATAGTTATAAGATTAAAAGTTTCTTTAGATATTATTAAAAAAAGAATTACTGGCAGAGTCATATGTTCTAAATGTGGAAAAACTTATAATAAATTTTTCAACCCTCCCACTAAAGACGAGTCTTGTTGTAAAAAAGAATTTTTGCAAACAAGAGACGACGATAATGTAGATGTTGCTATAAAAAGATTTAAAACTTATGAAGAATCAACTGAACCAGTTTTGCAATATTACAAAAAAATGAATTTAGCTAAAGATGTAAATGGTGAAGCAGATATTGAGAGCATTTATAGGAGAATAAACGATTATTTGACCCTTATAGAGGGTTGACTTTCCAGAATAACGCCATATAACTACATTTTTTAAAACTTATACCTATTAACTATGGCCAGAATAGCCGGAATTAACATTCCTCCGAATAAGATTGTAAGCATAGGACTGACATATATTCATGGTATAGGCCTACATAGTTCAAAAAATATTTGTGACAAACTTAGTATCCCTCAAGATGTTAGGATAAATAACTTAACAGAAGATCAAGTTCTTAAAATTACAGAATATATAAATACAAATCATAAAGTTGAAGGAGATTTAAGAAGAGAAATTTCTCTTAACATTAAACGTTTAGTTGATTTAGTAACCTACAGAGGAACACGACATAAAAAAAAACTACCAGTAAGAGGACAAAGAACGCATAGCAATGCTCGCACTAGAAAAGGTAAAGCAATAGCAATCGCAGGAAAAAAACTTACTCCTCAAAAATAATAATTAATTTATGAATAAAAAAATTGATGAAAAAAAACCAACTAAGCTAGCAAAAGCTGAAAATACAAAAACAGAAAAAGGATCTGATAAAGCCTCTACATTTAAAAAAAAGAAAAAAGTAAAAAGAAATATTATTTCAGGTATAGCGTATGTATATTCAACTTTTAATAATACAATTATCTCAATAGCTGACGAAAGTGGCAATGTAATTGCCTGGTCTTCTTCAGGAGCGAAAGGATTTAAAGGATCTAGAAAATCTACACCATACGCTGCCCAGGTAGCCGCTGACGACGCGGGAGGAAAAGCTTACGAACAAGGTCTAAGAACGTTATCTGTCGAAGTGAAGGGCCCAGGTTCTGGTCGAGAAACCGCTTTAAGAGCATTTCAATCAAAAGGTTTTAAAATTATATCAATTAAAGACACAACACCTATGCCACATAACGGCACAAGGCCACCAAAAAGAAGGAGAGTATAATGCAAACGTTAAATAATATTATAGACAGTAACTGGAAAGCTTTAATCAAACCAAACAAATTAGACATTACTAGCAATGAAGATAAATCATACGCAACTGTAGTTGCGGAACCTTTAGAAAAAGGTTTTGGTCAAACTTTAGGAAATGCATTAAGAAGAATCCTGCTTTCTTCTGTGCAAGGTGCGGCTGTTACAGCAGTACAAATTGACGGAGTACTTCATGAGTTTTCTTCAATAAAAGGAGTTCGAGAAGATGTTACTGATATTGTTTTGAATGTAAAAAGCTTAGCAATTAAATCCTCAGTAAATTCACCCAAAAAAATTATATTAGACGTGAAAGGTCCAAAAGAAGTAAAAGCTAAAGATATAACCTTACCTTCAGAAATAGAGATACTAAACCCAGAGCAAGTTATTTGTAATTTAGATGAAAAAACTAATTTTCACATGGAGTTAATAGTAAATACAGGAAAAGGATACGTCCCTTCTACTAAAAATAAAGGTGAGGATAGTCCTTTGGGATTGATAGCAGTTGATTCCTTGTTTAGCCCAGTAAAAAAAGTTTCCTATACAGTTGAAAACACAAGAGCTGGGAGCACTTTAGATTATGACAAACTAGTTATGACAATAGAAACTAATAGTACTGTAAATGCTGAAGATGCGATTGCTTACGCTGCAAGAATTTTTCAAGACCAGTTATCAATGTTTGTTAATTTTGATGATCCCAAAGAAGTTATTAAAGAAGTTAAATCGACAGAACCAGAATTTAATAAAAACTTATTAAAAAGAGTAGAGGAATTAGAACTTTCTGTTAGATCGATGAATTGCTTAAAAAATGACAATATAATTTACATTGGTGATCTTGTTCAAAAAACAGAACCGGAAATGTTAAGAACACCTAATTTTGGTAGAAAATCTTTAAATGAAATTAAAGAAGTTTTAAGTACAATGTCCTTATATTTAGGCATGGAGATACCAAACTGGCCACCTGACAACATCGCTGAAATGTCAAAAAAATTAGAAGATAATAATTATTAAAAAATGAGACACGGGTTTGGACATAGAAAGCTTAATAGGACAGCAGAACACAGAAAAGCTTTGTTTCAAAATATGCTTAATTCGCTAATTAAGTATGAACAAATAACTACAACTCTACCTAAAGCAAAAGAACTCAAGCCTTTAATAGATAAAGTTATTACAATTGGGAAGAAAAATAATTTAAGTAATAAAAAAAGACTATTCTCAAAACTGCAAGATACGAGTTCCGTTGTTAAAGTTTTTGATGTTCTCTCTTCTAGATATCAAAAAAGACAAGGGGGATATTCAAGAGTTTTAAAAGCTGGGTTTAGATATGGTGATGATGCACCTATGGCAATAATTGAACTTGTAGACAGAAACACAGAAGCTAAAAAAATTGATAAACCTAAAAAAATTGAAACTAAAGAAAAAGACACCACACAAGTTACAGCAGCTAAGTAGTTTCCTTAAGATATTTCTTCTATGATCAAAAAGTTTGAGATAGAAAAAGATTTTCACAACACACGTTTTGATCGTTGGTTTAAGAACAATGTATTAGATATTCCCCAAGGTTTAATAGAAAAAATTATCAGAAAAAACCAAGCAAAAGTTAATGGAAAAAAAACTAAAAGCTCTTATCGCGTGCAAGAAAACGATATTATTGAAATTTTTAATATCGATAAAATTAAAAAAACTGAAAAAAATTTAATTACTCAATACATTCCATCACATACGGAAAGAGATAAATATGATGATTTTATTATTGAAAACAATGAAAATTTTATTGTTATAAACAAACCAGCAGGTATTGCTGTTCAATCTGGGACTAAATCATTTAAAAATGTAGTCGATACTTTAAGAGAAACAAAATATTTTGATGATACCAAGCCTTATATTGTTCATAGACTTGATAAAGAAACTTCAGGTATTTTAATAGTCGCAAAGACAAGAGAGTATGCTCAATTATTTACTTCTCTGTTTCGTATTAGAAAGATTCACAAAACATATTTAGCAGTAGTTTATGGAGAAGTTTCTAAAGAAATAAAAGTATTAGAGGATGATTTAGTATTATATGAAAAAGATAAAAAAATTGTTCAAAAAGCAACATCATATCTTAAAATTTTAAAAAATAGTTCTGATTATTCATTATTAGAATTAAGACCCATAACTGGAAGAAAGCATCAACTTAGAAAACAATTATATAATATAGGTAATTCAATAATTGGAGACGATAAGTATTATGTAAAAAGAGGAAAGGATTTTATAAAAAGTAAAAATTTAATGTTACATGCCTATGAAATAAAATTTATGATAAATAATGTAAAATATAATTTTACTGCTGATTTCAATAAAGAATTTAAAGACTTTCTTATCAAAAAAGATTTAAATATTTTTTAAATTTTCTATAAAAATATTTTTTAAATTTTTATTTATATTAGTTATTTTTCTTTTACTCTCATTTTCAATAGACGTAATTTTATTGTTATCAAGACCGCATGGAATAATTTTTTTATAGTGATCTAAATTATTATTTATATTAATCGAGCAACCATGATATGCAATCCATTGAGACACTCTTATACCGATTGCAGCAATTTTTTTACCTTTAACCCAAACACCTATGTTTTTTTTATCAGTATAGCTTTTAATCTCATAAAGTTTAAGAAATTCAACAATACTTACTTCAATTTGTTTAACTAAATTTCTAATATCTTTTTTTTTATTATTTAAGTTTAAAACAAAATAGATTATTTTTTGTCCAGGATTATGAAGAGTAATTTTACCACCTCTATTAGTTTCAATAATTTTAATTTTTTTATCCAATATTTCATTTTTTTTAGATCTGATCCCGCCTGTATAAGTCAAAGGATGCTCTAATATCCAAAGCAAGTCTTTCCCTTTTTGCTTTTTAAGTGAATTCACTCGTTTTTTTAGAAATTTAAACGCTGATTTATAAGGAATTAATTTTTTACTTATCTTAATTTCTAATGTCATTTTAAATTGAATTTTATCATTAGATCAACTATTAGTCTCACAAATAATGAAATAGGTATTATTATGAGTCTTATAAAATCGATAGGAAATAAAAAAGTCAACTTCGATTTTAATAAAAATTTTATTACAATTTTTAGTGATAAAATTAATAACAGCGATCTTGAGTTCATCAACCAAACATTAAAAGATTTACATCCCTCAGATGTTGCAAATTTAATTGAAAATTTGGAACTTGAAACACGTGTTAAATTAATTGAAATTGAGTCATTTAATATAGCACCAGAAATCTTTATCGAATTAAACGAGTCTATTCAAGGAGAAGTTTTACAATTACTTTCAATCAATTCAGTTTCTAATATAATTAAAAGATTAGAATCAGACGATGCTGTCGCCATATTAGAAAACCTTGACCTAGATAAAAAAAATTCAATTTTAGAAAAATTACCTCCAAAAGATAGATTCCTTTTAGAGGAAGGCCTTAGTTACCCCGAAGATTCTGCCGCACGTATTATGCAACGTGAATTTACGGCTATACCAAGTGACTGGACCGTAGGACAAACGATTGATTATTTAAGAGAAAGTAAAGATCTACCACATGAATTTCTGGAAATTTTTATTGTTGATAATGATTTTAAACCAATAGGTATAGTTCCTTCTTCAAGAGTATTGAGAACATCTAGAGATTCAAAAATGAATTTAATTATGAGAGAAATGCCAGTTCTTATATCTGTTAATATGGACAAAGAGGAAGTAGGCCATACATTTGAAAATTATAACTTGCTTTCTGCAGGTGTTGTAAACAAAAACAACAAGTTGGTAGGAATGATTACCGCAGACGATGTGGTTACTGTTGTTCAAGAAGAAGCTGAAGAAGACGTTCTAAGATTAGCCGGTGTAGGCGATGAAGAAATAACCGACACAGTATTTGTAAAAACTAGAAGAAGATTTAATTGGTTATTAATTAATTTAGCAACAGCATTATTGGCATCATGGGTTATTAGTATTTTTGGAGCTGAAATTGAAAAAGTTGTAGCTTTAGCATTCTTAATGCCAATCGTTGCATCAATGGGTGGAAATGCTGGAATGCAAACTCTTGCAGTTACAATCAGAGCAATTGCTACAAAAGAACTTTCAAGCAGCAATATAAATAAAATAATTATTAAGGAATTTTTTATTGGAGTTTTAAACGGGATAATTTTTGCAATTATCACAGCTGTTATTGTTCAATTATGGTTTAAACAACTAGATCTTTCTATAATTATTGCAGCGTCAATGGTTTTAAATATGATTGTTGCAGGATTGTTTGGGATTTTAATTCCAGTTACTTTGAAAAAAATGAATATAGACCCAGCTTTAGCATCAAGCATTTTCGTGACTACCGTAACTGATGTTATTGGTTTTTTATCTTTTTTAGGAATTGGATCTTTGGTTTTTTTATAGATTATCGATTAGTCTTATATTGTTCATATAATAAGCTATAAAAATATTAAAATTAGATCTTGTGTTTTTACAGAATTCAAGTTTTTTAAGATTAAGACATTCAATATAATCAACTTTTTCCGCACCAAGTTTAATTAATTTATTTAAAATTTGTGATTTATTATTGTTTAAAATTTTATCTAATATTAATTTTTTATTCTTTCTTAGATAGACATAAATTTTTCCCGCTTTTAAGATTTGATAACTTCCAAGCTTAGTATTTCTTGAAGACAAAGCTAATCCATTATTTTCTCTTATTGTTGGGCATGCTACTAACTTAACTTTTATCTTTCTCTTTTTTATATGTGATTTAATTAAAGAGAGTTGCTGAAAATCTTTTTGACCTAAATATATTGATTTAGGTTTAATGATTTCTAAAAATCTATTAACCACATCAACAACTGCTTTAAAATGACCTGGCCTAGACCTGCCACACAGTTTTTTACAGAATTTGTCTAAATGTATAGAATTTTTTACATTAAAAGAATATATGTCTTTTTCCTTTGGAATATACAAATAGTCAATTTTTTTTCTTTTTAAAATAATAATATCTTTATTAAGATTTCTGGGATATTTTTTAAAATCTTTTTTTGAATCAAATTGTTTAGCGTTAACATATATGGAAACCACAACTTGTTTAGATTGCTTTTTAGCTTTGTCTATTAAACTTATATGTCCATCATGCAGAGCTCCCATTGTAGGAACGAATCCTAAGTTTTTTAACCCTGAGATCTCTTGAATTAGATCATTTTTATTTCTAAATATTTTCATTTGTAATAATTGAGATTTGAAAGTAAAAGAAACTTATGGTAAAACAAGCAATAATTCCTTTAGCAGGGCTTGGCACAAGACTTCTGCCTCTTTCAAGCATCACGCCAAAAGAACTACTTCCTATAAATGGAAAATCAAATTTAGAACATATACTTGATGAGTGCATAGAAGCAGGAATTAAAGAATTTATCTTTATCATATCAAAAAAGAAAGAGAGCATAAGAAAATATTTTTTCAATGATCAATTTTATAAATCTATATTAGTAAAAAAAAAAGACAAAAGAATTCTTGAGACGTTTAACAAGCTTAAAAGCTATCAAAAAATGATAAAATTTGTTTATCAGAACCACCCTAGAGGAACTGGTGATGCAATTTTAAAATGTCAAAGACTTATAAAATCTTCTCATTTCTTAGTCCTTTTTCCAGATGACCTAATAGTTAAAAAAAACTGCTCAAAGGAGATGATACTATTACATAAAAGAACCAAAAGTTCTGTTATTGCAACTAAAACAGTGAAAAAAGAAACAGTCTCCAGGTGGGGAATTCTTTCAATTAAAGATAAGAAAAAAAATTATTTCAAAATTAAAGATGTCGTCGAAAAACCTAGCATTAAACACGCACCTTCTAATTTTGCTATTATTGGACGCTACATATTGCCTAGAATAATTATGAAAAAAATAAAAAAATTGAAGCCAGGGCATAGTGGAGAGATTCATATAACTGATGCCATTAAACAATTAATCACTGAAGGGGAAAGCTTTTATGGAAATATATTTAAAGGTAAATATTTAGACTGCGGAACATTAAATGGTTATATTAATTCAACTATAGAAATTTCTAAATTATTAAAAAAATGAAATTGTGTATGATAGGAACAGGTTATGTTGGTCTTGTTAGCGGAACTTGTTTTGCTGATATTGGGCACACTGTATATTGTGTTGATAAAAATATTATTAAAATCGATAAATTAAATTCAGGTAAATCACCTATTTACGAACCTGGTTTAGATGAATTAATAAAAGAAAACTCTCAAGCAAAACGTTTGTTTTTTACCACTAATCTTTCCGAAGCTTTAAATAAGTCAGATATTATTTTTATTTGTGTTGGCACCCCGAATAAAAATAAATCATTATCTGTAGATCTTAGTTACGTTTTTAAAGTCGTGAAAGAAATAAAAAAATTTTCAAAAAACAAAAAAATTATAGTTACTAAATCTACTGTACCTGTGGGTACTGGAGATTTAATAGAGAAATATTTAAAAAATAAAAAAAAATTTTCAGTAATATCAAATCCTGAATTTTTAAGAGAAGGTGAAGCGATAAGGGACTTTCGATACCCAGACAGAATAGTTATAGGATCAGACAAGCTTAAAGCTTTCAAAATAATGAAAAATTTATATTTACCTTTAATTAACAAAGGTGCAAAATTTTTTACCACAAACAGAAGAGGTGCTGAATTGATAAAGTATGCATCTAATGCCTTTTTAGCTACAAAAATTACTTTTATTAATGAGATGGCTAATCTTTGTGAAAAAACAGGCATTGATGTAGAGGATATTTCTTTGGGCATGGGTAGTGACGCTAGAATAGGGAGTCGTTTTCTAAGAGCAGGTCCCGCTTATGGCGGTTCATGTTTTCCTAAAGACACAAAAGGATTAGTTTTTATCGGCGACAAAGCAAAAATTGATTTATCAATAGTTAAATCTGTAATTAAATCAAATGAAAGCAGAAAGCTTTTATTGGTAAAGAGAATAGATGATGTTTTAGGAAAAAACATCAAAAATAAAAAAATTGTTTTTCTTGGCGTAACTTTTAAACCAAACACAGATGATATGCGTGATGCAGCAAGTCTATACATGATACCTCACTTGCTTAAAAAAAAAGCAATTATTTCTTATTATGATCCTTCAGGTGAAAAAAAAGAGTTTAATAAACTAAAAAATTGTATGTTTTATTCAGATATTAATAAAGCTTGTAAGAATGCCGATCTTATTGTTCTGCACACAGAGTGGGATGAGTTTAAGTCACTGAATTTTAGAAAAATAATAAAAAACAAAAAAATTATTCTTTATGATTTAAGAAACTTGTACAATACTGATGAAATGCGTAGAAAAAAAATTAAATATTTTTCAATTGGTAGACCGATTATTAACTAATTTCAAAAATGGCCTCTATTTCAACCGCGGCACCTAATGGCAACGAATTTACGCTTACAGCAGCTCTTGCGTGGTTACCTTTTTCTTCAAACACTTTTACCATTAATTCTGAAGCACTGTTTATTACTTTTGGCTGACTAATAAAATCATCTGTTGAATTTACAAACCCTGTAAGTTTAATACAATTTTTAACTTTATTTAAATCCCCATTGCAAGCCGCTTTAACTTGTGAAAGTATATTAATTGCACAAGCTTTTGCAGCAACTTGGCCTTGTTCAATTGACACGTCTAAACCTAGCTTGCCTTTAATTAACTCACCATTAGATTTAAATGAAACTTGACCAGATATGTACACAATACTATTAATTTTTTTGTAAGCAACATACGCACCAACAGGAGAGGGAGCTTGGGGTAATTCTATATTAAATTTCTTTAAATTTTCTTCTACTTTCATTATTTTTCTGAAGCTTTTTTACTAGGTTTTAATGCATTTGCTACATTCTTCAATCCTGCTACTGGATTAGGCAGTTTAAATTTTGTTTTCCCTGTCATTAAATCAGTTAGTTTTGAATCTGTGTTTAATTTAAATTTTTTTTTAGCTTTATTTTTCAGACACGCATGAAATTCAGCTGTGCCTTTCCCTAATTTTTTAAACCCTTCTAATTCACTACATTTTTTATGCTCTACAGCATACAGATTGACGCTGAAGAAAATACTAATTATAGATAATAATATTATTTTTTTCATTTTTATTTTTTATTCTTTTTTTTATTTTTATCATACTCTTTTCTTTTTTCTATAAGAATTAATGCTTCTTCCATATTTAATTCATTTGGATCTTTTTCTTCAGGTATGGTAGCGTTAAGTGATTTATACTTAATATAAGGACCAAATTGTCCCTTCATAACTCTAACTGGTTTTTTGTCCTCGGGGTGTTCCCCCAAATCTTTTATTATTGATGAAGACATTCTTCCTGGTTTTGCGTCAGCTATAAGTGTTATTGCTCTGTTCAAACCTATTGAAAAAATTTCTTCAACATTCTCTAATCTAGCTGATTTATTTTCACATTTTAAATAAGGGCCAAATCTTCCGGTGTTTAAAGTTATGTCTTGTCCAGATTCTGGGTTTTGACCTAGAATTTTTGGTAACGAGCATAGAAATTTTGCTTGACTTAAATCAACATTGTCGACTTCAATACCTTTAGGTATAGACACATTTCTCATATTATTATCATTTCTAATTTTCTTTTTTTTCCTTATTTTTTTAGTCTTCTTAAGTTTTTTTGAATTTTCTTCTTCAACTTGAATTTCTTTTTCATATTGTAAGTAAGGACCAAATCTACCATTCTTCAAATAAATATCTTTACCTTCTTCATTCTGACCAATTAATTTAGGCTCTGCAAGATTATATTGAGCAGCGGCCTTAGCTTTGGAAAGAGGTCTTGTAAATTTACACCCTGGGTAATTAGAACAGCCAATAAAAGCGCCACCTCGAAAGCTATTTTTTAAACTCAATTCACCATTGGAGCAAAGTTTACATTTTCGATCTATTACATCTTTTTCGTTTTTATCGAAAATTAAATTACCAAGACTGTCATTTAATAGATCTAAAACTTCACGGGTTCTTTTTTCTTTGACTAAATTAACGTTAGTATAAAAGTCTTTCCAAAAGTCCTCTAGAACTTTTGTCCATTCAATTTTTCCACTAGTAATTTCATCTAATTGATTTTCTAAGTCAGCCGTAAAATTATAATCAACATATTTCGTGAATAATTTTTCTAAGAATGCTGATATTAACTTTCCTCTATCAGTAGGGTGAAATCTTTTATTTATCTGTTCAACATAATTTCTAGTAGATAAAACTGAAATAATACTGTGATAAGTTGAAGGCCTTCCAATTCCAAGTTCTTCCATTTTCTTTACTAAACTTGCTTCTGAATATCTAGGCGGCGGGTCTGTGAAGTGTTGTTCATCTGTCAATTTTAAAATAGTAACTTCATCACCAATCTTACATTTTGGTAGAATGTTTTTAGCATCCTCATCTGACTCAGGAACTTCATAAACCTTTAAAAAACCTTCAAATTTAATAATCTATCCATTAGCTCTAAAATTAATTTTTTGATCTTCAGAAGAAATAGTAATGCTGTTCCTATAAAATTCTGCTGGGTTCATTTGTGAAGACAGTGCTCTACTCCAGATTAAACTATAAAGCTTGATCTGATCAGCATTCACATATTTTTTAATATCGTTGGGCTTCCTTGTTATATCAGTAGGTCGTATTGCTTCATGTGCCTCTTGAGCGTTCTTAGCTTTTTTACCTTCGTAAGTGTTTGGACTCACTGGAAGGTATTCTTTACCAAAATCTTTCTCAATCAAATTTCTGAAATCTACAATCGCTTCTTTAGAAATTTGAGTTCCATCAGTTCTCATGTAAGTAATAAGACCTGTTGTTTCACCTTCAATATCAACACCTTGATATAGCCTTTGAGCGATTTGCATTGTTCTTGAAGCTCCAAATCCAAACTTACCTGAAGCTGTTTGTTGTAGTGTAGAAGTTGTAAAAGGAGCTAAAGGATTTCTTTTATGAATTTTAGAGTTTATATCTTTTATCTTAAATTTTGTTTTGTTAATTGAATTTAAAGCTTTATCAATTTGAACTTTATTTTTAAATGTAAAGCGTTCAACTTTTTCTCCATTAAAAAGACTTATCTTAGAAAAAATATTTTTGTTATCTGTGTTCGTAAAATCCGAAGTAATAGACCAATATTCTTCTGGATTAAATATTTCTATTTCATTTTCTCTTTCGGTAATTAATTTTAACGCAACTGACTGAACTCTACCTGCCGATTTAGAACCTGGTAGTTTAGTCCATAGAATAGGTGATATATTAAAACCAACTAAATAGTCCAAAGCTCTTCTAGCTAAATAAGCTTCAACTAAAGGAATTTCAATTTGTCTAGGATTTTTAATAGCTTTTAAAATAGCATTTTTAGTTATTTCATTAAAAACAACTCGCTCTAAAATTTTATCTTTCAAAATTTTTTTTGAGACAAGGTATTCTTTCACATGCCAAGCTATTGCCTCTCCTTCACGATCTGGATCAGTAGCTAATATAATTTTATCAGAATCTTCAACAGCATCAGTTATTTCTTTCAAATATTTTTTTGAAAAAGAGTCAATTTCCCACAACATTTTAAATTTATTTTCAGGATCAACTGATCCATTTTTTGAAGGTAGGTCTCTTATATGTCCATAGCTCGCTAGTACTAAATAATCTTTTCCTAGATATTTATTTATTGTTTTAGCCTTTGCAGGACTTTCTACTATAACTAAATTCATCTAAACATTTATTCTCAAATCTCAGCAGATTTGTCAAATAGAACTAATTAAATTAGATTAAAAGGTTGTTAGGTCATGATTTTGTTTTCTTTTTTATTTCTAAGGCGAACTATATTTACTCTATGAGTATAAATTATAATAATAAGAATTATAAAAAAAAACACACTTTCATTAAAACTTTTAAAAATTAATGAATATACAAAAATTAATAAAGTTGAGATTAATGAAGACATAGATGAATACTTCGAAAAAAACAAAATTATTAACCAGCTAACAATAAAAAGTAAACCTAATTTAATCGAAAATGAAGAAAGTATTCCAAGGTAAACAGCAACCCCTTTACCACCTTTAAATTTTAACCAAACAGGAAATATATGTCCCAAAAAACAAAGTAGAGATGAAAAGTAAATATATTCTGGCAAATAATTTAAAGTTATAACAACTGAGAGGTAACCTTTTAATCCATCGAACAATAAAGTTAAGACACCTAAAGATTTTTTTCCTGTTCTAAGAGCGTTTGTTGCTCCAATATTTCTAGAGCCAATTTCTCTAAGATCTTTATTAAGGAAAATTTTTGTTAGTATTAAACCAAAAGGTATCGACCCCAAAAAATAAGAGTAAATAGATATATATACAATTTCTATATTCACGCTGACTCAAATACTAAATCACCATTTAAAAAAGTCATTAGAATTTTTCCTTGGAGCTTTCTCTCTTCTATTGCTGTATTTTTAGATTTAGATTTTAAAACATCTCCTTTTACAACCCAAGGTGCATCTAAATCAAATATACAGATATCCGCATCTGAACCTTTTTTTAGAGAACCTTTGTTTATTTTTAATATTTTTGCAGGGTTGATTGTTAAAGTTTCAATTATTTTTTGTAATGAAAGAGACTCATTGTGATACATTTCTAAGGCCAATGGTAAAAGAGTTTCAATTCCAATTGCACCTGTTGCTGCCTGTGCAAAAGGCAATCTCTTACCTTCTTCATCTTCTGGAGTATGATTTGATACAATTACATCAATTAGACCTGATTTAATTCCTTGGACTAGGGCCAACCGATCATCTTCAAGTCTTAAAGGAGGAGATAATTTTAAAAAAGTTTTAAAATCACCAATATCATTTTCATTTAGGGAAAGATTGTTGATAGAAACTCCAACAGTAAAATTCGTTCCATTTTCTTTGTTTCTTTTAATCGATTCGAGAGATTCTCTAGAGGAAATTTGATTAATGTGATACCTGCAAGGAAATTCATTTAACAAAGACAGATCTCTTTCAATAATTATTTTTTCAGCAATATAAGATATTCCTTCTAAACCTAGTCGTGTTGATACCTCTCCATCATTGATGCAACCATTTTTGGACAGCTCGTAGTCTTCCACGTGTTGCATGATTAAAACACCTATGTCTGAAGCATAGTCCATTATTCGTGCCATTGTTTCAGTATTTTGAACTGTTCTAATAACGTCTGTAAATGCAATTATTCCTTTAGCGGAAAGCAAACCAAATTCTGTCATTTGTTTGCCCTCCAATTCTCTAGTTAGTGTTGCACAAGGGTACAAATTTACCAAAGCCTTATCTCTACCTCTTCTTATTATAAAGTCTACCATTGATACATTGTCAATAATTGGTTTAGTGTTTGGCATTGTAACAATCGATGTCACACCACCAGCTAATGCAGCTTGGCTCAAAGTTCTAAAGTTTTCTTTATATTCATATCCTGGCTCACCAACAAAAGCTTTCATGTCAACAATACCGGGGATTAAAATACTATCTTTTAAATCAAAAACTTCTGCAGATGAAGATGCATCAGATTTTTTTACATCTTTACCTATAAGTTTAATTTTTCCATTTGAATCAATAATTACAGAACCTTTTTCATCCATTTTTTGTGATGGATCTATAATCCTTGCGTTAATTAATATTTTTTCTGTCATTTTTTATTTACAATACAGTTTTAAACAAGCCATTCTTACCGCAACACCTAATTCAACTTGTTCTTTAACTAAACTTACATTTATGTCATCAGCAAGTTTAGTATCTATTTCTACACCTCTATTCATTGGGCCGGGATGCATTATTAAAGCATCTTTACTGGCAAATTTTAATTTTTCTGGAGTAAGTCCGTAGAATTCATAATATTCTCTTTTAGAAGGTAAAAAGGATCCTTGCATACGTTCATTTTGAAGTCTAAGCATCATTACAATATCACATCCATCTAATCCTTTTTTCATATCAGTAAAACTTTTAACACCAAGTCTTTCAATAGATCTTGGCATTAAAGTTTTTGGAGCAATCACATTAACTTCTGCTCCTAACATGTTCATTAAATAAATATTAGATCTTGCAACACGAGAATGAAGAATATCTCCACAGATTGCAATTTTTAAACCTTCGATTTTTTTTTTTCTATTAATAATAGTTAAAGCATCCAATAATGCTTGAGTAGGGTGCTCTCTTCTACCGTCACCCGCATTAACAACTGCACAATTGACTTTTTGCGAAAGAAGATTAGGAGCCCCAGAATCTTGATGTCTTATGACAATAATATCCGGGTGCATTGCGTTCAAGGTCATTGCTGTATCAATTAATGTTTCTCCTTTTTTAAGGGCAGAGTTACCAACGTTCATTGTCATAACATCAGCACCCAATCTTTTACCCGCTAAATCAAACGAACTTTGCGTTCTTGTTGATGGTTCAAAGAATAAATTTATTTGAGTTTTACCTCTTAGAACATCTAATTTTTTAGATGCACTTCTGTTTAGACTTATAAAGGATTTTGCCTCTTCAAGAATTTTCTTGGCTTCTTGAATGGATAAATTTTGAATACCTAGAAGATGTTTGGGTTGGCCTCTAATAGCTGAAGTATTTTTTTGTACTGCCATTAAAATCAACTCTATAGGCTTTTTGTGTTATGAGATCAAGTAATTTCTCTTCTTAAATAATCTAAAGCACCCTGTAAAATAAAAGCTGCTGAATTTTCATCTAATTTGCTTATTTTCTTGCTCGTATTAACATTTAAATCACTAGATAAATTAAAAGCACCTCTACTGGAGAGTCTTTCATCCCACATAGTAATAGGTATAGCAATATTTTTTGATAAGTTTATTGTGAGATCTTTTGCTGATTGTGATGATTGACTATTTGAGCCATCTAAATTTATAGGATTACCTATAACAATTCCCTTTATATCATTTTCTTTAATAATTTTATTAATCTGAATTAATAGATCGGAAAAATTATTTTTAATTATTGTAGTGTATGGTGTTGCTATAATTTTATTTTCATCAGATATAGCTATTCCAATACGTTTCTTGCCAGGGTCAACACCTAATAATCTTGATTTTTTATCAATTTTTTTTTCAAATTCTTCAATATCAAGCATGATTATGTTATAAGTTATGATAATAATTTCCTTAAATTAACATAGATCACAAATGTCCATAGATAAAGATAAAATTAAACATACGGCTAAACTCGCACGAATATCTTTAGACCAAAAGAAAATCGAGAGTTTATCTAAAGACTTATCCAATATATTTAACTTTATCGAGAAATTAAACAAAATTAATACAGACAAAATAAATCCTTTAACGTCAATTTTAGACCATACCCTCAGAACTAGAGAAGACAAAGTAACAGATGGCGGTATTAGAAATATAATCTTAGAAAACTCACCTAATAAAAATGAAGAATTTTTTATTGTCCCTAAAGTAATTGATTAGATGTCAGATATAACCAATAAAAGTTTAACAGAAATAGTTAACTTAATTAAAAAAAAAGAAATTAAATCTGAAGAATTAACCAATGCTTATATTGGTAATATAAAAAAAGGAAAAAAACTTAATGCATTTATTACAGAATCTTTTGATAATGCTCTAACGCAATCGAAAAACTTTGATGCAAAACCAAAATATGAATCTTTATTACCTGGCATTCCTTTGGCTGTTAAAGATTTATTTTGCACAAACGGTGTAAGAACTACAGCAGGTAGTAAGATGCTTGAGAATTTTGTGCCAAAATACGAATCTACAGTAACGACAAACTTATGGACAGAAGGCGCTTTTCTTTTAGGAAAATTAAATTGTGATGAATTTGCGATGGGCTCTTCCAATGAAACAAGTTTTTTTGGAAACGTTATAAACCCAGTTAAAGAAAATACGGTTCCTGGCGGTTCCTCTGGCGGTTCCGCAAGTGCACTAGCCGCAGATTTTACACCAGCTACAATTGGAACTGATACCGGTGGATCTATTAGACAACCAGCTTCATTTACGGGCACCGTAGGTTTAAAACCAACTTATGGATTATGCTCAAGATGGGGAATCGTTGCTTTTGCCTCCTCTTTAGATCAAGCTGGACCAATGACAAGAACTGTCTCAGATTGTGCCTTGATGCTTGAAGCAATGTCAGGGTTTGATCCAAAAGACTCAACTTCAATAGATAAAAAAAAAGAAAACTATTCAAAAAAATTAACTCGAAACATTAAAGGTTTAAAAATTGGTATACCAAAAGAATATAGAGTTGACGGAATGCCAAAGGAAATCGAAGAACTTTGGGAAAAAGGCAAAAGAATACTCAAAGAAGATGGGGCGGAAATAATTGATATTTCATTACCGCACACTGAATACGCGCTACCTACTTACTACATAGTTGCCCCTGCAGAAGCTTCTTCAAATTTAGCTCGTTATGATGGTGTTAAATATGGTTTTAGATCTTCCAATGGTTCCAATCTTATAGAAATGTATGAAAATACAAGATCTGAGGGTTTTGGTGACGAGGTAAAAAGAAGAATTTTAATTGGAACTTATGTCTTATCATCTGGTTACTACGATGCTTATTATATTAAAGCACAAAAAGTAAGACAGATGATAAAAAGCGACTTTGACAATGCGTTTATTAAAGTTGATGCCATACTAACACCATCTACTCCAAGCGCTGCTTTTAAAATTGGAGAAAAAAAAGACGATCCTATATCGATGTATTTAAATGACATTTTTACGGTTCCTGCTAATTTAGCTGGAATACCCGCTATATCAGTTCCCGTTGGTCATGATAAAAATAATTTACCACTAGGCTTACAGTTAATTGGTAAACCCCTTGGAGAGCAAACTTTATTAAATTTAGCCCTTTCTATGGAGAGTAAAAGTAATTTCAAACAAAGCATTATTAAATGGTGGGAAAAATAATTAATGAGTGAAGATAAATCAAAATATTTAATAAATGGCTCACAAGGCAAATGGGAAGTGGTTATTGGGCTAGAAGTTCACGCTCAAGTGTCTTCTAAATCAAAATTATTTTCAGGTTCGTCAACTACCTTCGGCGCCAATCCAAATACCCAAGTAAGTTTAGTTGATTCTGCATTTCCTGGAATGTTACCTGTAATAAATGAATATTGTGTTGAACAAGCGGTTAAAACAGGGCTTGGAATTAATGCTCAAATTAATTCTTATTCTGTTTTTGATCGAAAGAATTATTTTTATGCTGATTTACCTCAAGGTTATCAAATATCTCAATTTAAAAACCCAATTGTTGGCGAAGGAGAAATAACCTTAGATTTAAAGACTGGCTCAAAGAAAATTGGAATCGAAAGATTACACTTAGAACAAGATGCAGGGAAAAGTATTCACGATCTTGATCCTAGCAATACTTTTGTAGATCTTAATAGATCAGGTATTGCATTAATGGAAATTGTTAGTAAACCAGATTTAAGATCGCCAGATGAAGTTAATGCTTATGTAAAAAAACTAAGATCAATTATGAAATATCTCGGTACTTGTGACGGGAATATGCAAGAAGGTTCATTAAGAGCAGATGTGAATGTTTCTGTGAGAAAAGAAGGAGACAAAAAATTAGGAACTAGATGTGAAATAAAAAATGTTAATTCCATCAAGTTTATGCAAATGGCTATTGAACATGAGGCTAAAAGACAAGTAGAGCTCTTAGAATCAGGTGAGTCTATTGTTCAAGAGACAAGATTATTTGATACAAAAAAAAATGAAACTCGGTCTATGAGATCTAAAGAAGATGCTCATGATTATAGATATTTTCCTGACCCAGATCTGTTACCTTTAAATTTAGACAACAATTTAATCGAAAAAATTAAAAAAGACCTACCAGAACTTCCAGATCAAAAAAAAGAGCGTTTTGTAAAAGATTATTCTTTAAGCACTTATGAAGCTAACGTTTTAGTTTCAGAAAAGGAGGTTGCGGCATATTTTGAAGAGGTAGTTAAAACTGCTGATAAAAAATTAGCTACTAATTGGATAATTGGAGATTTATTTGCAACTCTAAATGAAAAAAATATATTAATTTCAGAGTCGCCAATCAAAGCAAAAGAGATGGCTAGCCTCGTGAATTCAATTTCGTCAGGATTAATTTCAGGTAGAGCGGCAAAAGAAGTTTTTGAAGTGATGAAAGATACTGGTGGTGATCCTGTTAAAATAATTGAAGAAAAAGGCTTAAAACAAAAAAGTGACCCCAAAGAATTAGAAGCTTTAATTGATAAAATATTAAAAGATAATAAAGAAAAAGTAATTCAGTACAAATCTGGTAAAGATAAATTATTTGGTTTTTTTGTTGGTCAAACAATGAAGGTTTCTGGTGGAACAGCAAATCCTCAATTAGTTAACGATATACTTAAAAATAAGCTGAAATAAATTATTTCTAAACCCAATAAGATTTTTTTTTCCCTAAATAAATATCGTAATTTCAACTTACAAGTGAATAATTATTTATTTATACTTGAATACCAGTGGTTATTAGCAATGGACATGTTTAAGAAAAAAAATTAGGTTTTAAAAATAAACAACAAGAAGGAAAATTATGAAAAAACTAATAATCACGATGCTTGCGATGATATTGTCTTTTAACGTTGCAAACGCTAAGATAATTTTAAAAGCAGCACATACAGCAAATCCAAATGAACCTTATCATGTTGGAATGCTTGAATTGAAAAGAATAGTAGAAAAAGAGTCAAACGGTGAAGTTGAAATCCAAATATTTCCAAATGGACAATTAGGATCTGAAAAAGAAACTATCGAAGGGTTAAAACTAGGAACAGTTGATATTACAAGTGTGTCTAATGGTAATCTAACAAACTTTGTACCTGAATTAGCTATCTTTGATCTACCATTTTTATTTAGAGATAGAGCACATATGTACAAAGCTATGGATGGATCACCTGGTAAAAAACTATCAAAAGCTATGTCTGACAAAGGTTTTAGACTTTTAGGTTTTTACGAAGCCGGTATAAGACACATAATGACAACAAAAAAACCTATAAATAATATTAATGATCTTAAAGGTTTAAAAATTAGAACTATGGGTGTCAAAGCTCACGTAGCTTCATTTAATGCATTTGGTGCTAAAGCAACACCAATGGCATATGGTGAGCTATATGGAGCAATGCAACAAGGTGTAGTAGACGGAGCAGAAGCTGCCAACACAAACTATAACTCTAAAAAGTTTTATGAAGTTGCACCTTATTGGGCACAAATAGGCTGGACAGCCTTAGTGGCAGATTTAATTATGTCAGAAAAAGCATTTAAATCTTTACCCAAAAATGTTCAAAAAGCTCTACTTAAAGGTGGATTAGCTTCAGCAGCTGCTGAAAGAAAAGCATACTCTGATAGTGACAACTCACTAATGGGAAGCTTAAAAGCTAAAGGTGTTAAGGTTACTAAACCAGACCCAAAACCTTTCGTAGCCGCATCAAAAGCTGTCTATGATGAATTTGTTAAATCAAAAACATCAAAGTCAATTCTTAAATCTATTCAAGGTATGTAGTTTTTCGAATTTTAATAATTAAATAGAATGGGCGTGTAATAGCGCCCATTTTTTTATATGGAAAAAACCTTAAACATAATTAGAAAAACAGTTATCTATTTAGTAGTAATACTTTTTATATACATGGTATTAGCTGTATTTTACCAAGTTTTAGGTCGCTATGTATTTAACTACAAACTTGGCGCGGCAGCAGAAACAGCTACCATGGCTCAGATTTGGATGATCTTATTAGCTTCTGGTATTGCTATGAAAAAAAATATGCATGTCGGTGTTGACATTTTATTAAGAAAGCTAAACACAAAAATTCAAAAAATTGTAGTTACCGTTAGCACTGTAGTAATACTAATATTCTTATTAATGGTTCTAAAAGGATCTGTACAATTAATTGTAGTTGGTGCTCAGTCAACTTCCCCTGCTATATCGATACCAATGTGGATACCATATTTATCAATTCCGCTTGGTATCACTTATATAATGCTAGAATTAATAATTTTAACTTTTAACAGACTTAAACAAAAATAATAAATGGCTCTCATCTCAATTTTATTTATTTTATTATTAATTTTTGGAACACCTATTGTCTTCTCTCTTGGAATTGCTGCTTCATTTACATTAGTAGCTTACGATATTCCTTTAGCACTTGTAGCCCAAAGAATTTATGGAGGTTTAGATAAATTTACAATTATGGCAATTCCTTTCTTTATTTTAACCGGAATAATTATGGAAAAAGGCGGGATAGCTAAAAGAATAATTGATTTAGCTACAGCTTTAGTTGGCTGGATTACTGGCTCATTATATTTAGTAGCAGTAGTGGCAGGAACTGGATTAGCTGCAATATCAGGATCAGGTTCAGCAGATACAGCAGCCATGTCTTCTATGATGTTGCCAGAGATGAAAAAAAGAAATTATAATATTGATTTTGCAGCAGCAATTATGGCTTGCAGTGGATCTTTAGGAACAATTATACCACCCAGCATAATGATGGTAGTGCTTGCAACTATTTCAAATCAGTCTGTGGGTGCTTTATTTTTAGCAGGTATTGTTCCAGGTTTATTATGCACTTTATTTTTATTAATGAGTGGCTTTATAAGAGCAAAAACTAATATCTCTGAATCTAAAGACATACATCATTTTTCATTTATTTATCTTATTAAGACTTTTATCAAAGCAATCCCAGCCTTGACATTACCTGTAATAATTGTTGGAGGTATTGTTGGAGGAATATTTACACCAACAGAAGCTGCTTCTGTTGCGGTAATTGCAGGTTTATTAATTTCATTATTTATATACAGAGAAATAAAAATCAAAGACTTGCCAGACATTATACTTAAGGCTGCTACTATTGCGTCGACTGTAATGTTAATAATAGCAACAGCAAATATTTTTTCATGGTTTATTGCTAGCCAGCAAATACCTCAAAAAATTTCAGATTTTATGCTAGGGTTTTCAGATAGTAAAATTTGGTTCTTAGTAAACGTTAATCTATTACTATTGTTAATAGGAATGTTTATGGAAAGTATTTCTGCAATCCTTATACTAGTACCAGTACTAATGCCCGTCGCAATTGCATTTGGCGTTGATCCTCTACATTTTGGTTTAATCATAATATTAAATTTGTCTATAGGAATGATTACTCCTCCATACGGGATAACTTTATTTGTCGCTAGTTCTATAGCCGAAAGATCAATTATAGATGTTTCTAAAAAATTAATATTACCACTTTCAATGATGTTATTAGTTTTAATTCTAGCTACATATTTCCCAAAAATTGCTTTATATTTACCAACAACTTTATTGGGATATAAATAATATGAGCTTCAAAGGAACTTTTTCAGTCACTATCACTCCAACCAAACACAATGGGGATGTTAATGTTAAATCTCTTCAAAATTATTTTAATTGGCAAATTAAAAAAAAAATAGGTGGTTTAATAATTCTAGGAAGTACTGGGGAATTTTTATCAATTAATAAAAAAAATCGTTTAATTATGATTAAAGAATCAGTCGTTACAACCAACAAAAGAGTTCCTTTGTTTGTAGGTACAGCTGCTGAAAATACAAATGATGCGATAAAACTTTCAGTAGAAGCTCAAAAATTAGGAGCTGATGGGGTTATGATTATTTCTCCATTTTATTCAACACCTACCACTGAGGAGTTATTCAATCATTTTAATTTAATCAGTAAAGAAATTGATATCCCTATGATGGTGTACAATAACCCAGCTACATCAAATATTGATATACTTCCTGAAACTTTTGCTGAACTTTCCAAGATAAGAAATGTTCAATATTGCAAAGAGTCAACAATGGACGTTACTAGAGTTAAAGATATTGTTAGGTTATCAAAAAATAAGATTAAAGTTTTTGGAGGTATAATGGGTTATGAATCTTATTTAAACGGTGCCGATGGATGGGTATCAGTACCTTCTAATTTAGTGCCTTATGAGTGTTCTGAAATTTACAAGAACATCAAAATAAAAAAAAATTTTACTAAAGCAAAAAAAATATACGATCAAATTACTCCAATAATAAAGCTTGTTGGCGGTCATTACTATGTTGCCGCAACAAAATATATGTTGAACCTAATGGGTTTTGATGTGGGTAAACCTTTATTGCCAAGACTTGATTTGAACTTAAAAAAGAAAAAAGAATGTCAAAAAATTTTTAAACTATTAAGATTTAAGAAAAAAAATTAAATTACACATGCAAATTAAAGATAAAAATGTTGAAATTTCAGCTAAGAAAATTAAATTTACTTTTGAAAAAATAAAATATTGCGCGTATGAAGGTGATACAATATCCACTGCATTAATCCGTAATGGAATAAAAAATTTTAGAGAAGATAAGCATAAAAATCACCGTGGCGTTTATTGTAATATGGGTATTTGCAACGAATGCATTGTTGAAGTTAATGGCAGTCAATCAATAAAAGCATGCACAAAAAAAATTAGCAGTAATGACAATATTTTAATTCAAAAATATAATGCAGATTTACCAGATATTAAAGAGGAAGTTCAGCTTGTAAAAAAAATAATAAATTTTGATATTTTAATAATTGGAGCAGGCCCAGGAGGAATTGGTGCATCTTTATCTTTAAAAAATTCAAATAAAAAAATTGCTTTAATAGACGAAAAAAATTCAATTGGCGGTCAATATTATAAAAAGATAAGTAAAATTTTTAATATTATATCTTTTGATAAATTAGACGATCAAATGAAAGAAGGTATACGATATGAAAAAAAAATTTTAGACACAAGTATAAATTTATTTCTAGGCTATAATGTTTGGGGAGCTTATAAAAATAAAAATTCAGAATATGAAATTTGTTGCTCTAAAGATAACATAGATTTAAGAATTCTAAGTAAAAAATTAATAGTTGCATCAGGTTCTTTTGAAAAACCTTTCTTTGTAAATGGATGGCATTTACCTAATGTATTTACTACAGGTGGTACGCAAATTTTAGTTAACTCTCAAAAAATTTTACCCGGCACTAAAATAATAATTTGTGGAAATGGTCCTCTTAATTTTCAATTAGCAGATGAGTTGAAGAGAGGAGGCGCTACAGTTGAAGCTGTTGTTGAAAGCTCCAAAAATCCTTTTATCAATTTCTTTTTTTCAATTTTTTGTTTTTTTTTATCACCTATAATTTTTTTAAAAGGTATTAAAAGTTATTTAAATATTTTTTTCTCTAGTACTAAAATAATTCATGAATCTTTTATAAATGAAATAAAAGAATTTAATGGTAAAAAGATTATAACTATAGAAAAAAAAGATAGTAAAAAAATAAAATTTAACGATATTGATGTAGTTTCATTAAATTATGGATTTTATCCAAATAATGATATTGGAAAATTACTGGGATTAGACGGGCAATTTAATAAAAAAAAAAATTATTTTGAAATCAAAAAAAATATATTCAATCAAACGAGTGATAAAAATATCTTTTTTATAGGTGAGGCCGCAAGAAATGTTGGCGCCAAAATATCTTTTTATGAAGGGGAACTAACTGGTCTTTACCTTAATAAAAATTTTAAAAGTATATTCGGAATATTTAAGCTACCATTTTTATTTTTCAACCTATTAAGAAGTAATTTATTTCAGAAATTCTTATGGACAATATTTAATAGAGATCATTTAAATATTGTGGCAATTAAAGATGAAACTATATTATGTCGTTGTGAGGATGTTAGATATAGCGATGTACTAAAATATAAAGATTTACCAAACGTAGATGCGGGATTAATTAAAAGAATGACAAGAACTGGCATGGGAAGATGTCAAGGACGTTACTGTGGGATTGGTCTTTCAGAAATATTTAATAAAAAGATAACAAATAATAATTATAAACAGTTTTCATTTGCCCCCCAAAATCCAATAAAAACAGTACAATTAAAGAATGTTGGTTACGAAAAAGATGAGTGGTACGGCTACGTAAAAGATAAGTTGCCAGAATTTCAATCTATAAATAAAAAAATTAAAGAGAAGCACAAGCATAAAATTGCGGTTATAGGAGCAGGTATTATGGGAGTTTCAACCTGTTATAGCTTAATGAAAGAAGAAAAAGATGTATGCATAATTGATAGACGACAACCCAACTCTCAAGCTTCTGGCTCAAATGCAGGATCATTACATGTGCAACTTTTATCTTACGATTTTGATCCTAAGAATCTTCAACAAGTAGAGAATTTAAAAAATTCACTAAAATTACAAAAAGAAGGAATTATTATATGGAAAAAAATCGAGAAAGAAATTAATTCTAATTTTGAAATTTCAAATGATGGAGGTTTAATGTTAGCAGAAAATAAAATGGATTTAGAAAAATTAAATATGAAAATAGAATTAGAAAAATCAGCTGGAATAGAAACTAAATTAATTGATCAAAATGAAATCTATAATTTAAATAATTCTATATCTAATAAAATGATTAATGCCGGTTATTGTGCAGAAGAAGGTAAAATTAATCCCTTAAAAGCTACAACTGAAATATTTAACTACTCTGTAAATAATGGTCTAGCAGCTTATTGTGATGATTTAATATTAGATATTAAAAAAAATAATGGAAAGTTTCTAATCACAACAAATGACAGAGAAATAACTGCTGATGTGGTAGTAAATTGTGCTGGATCTTGGGCAAACAATATCAGTAATTTTTTGGATTTACCTCTAAATGTTAAAAGCGTTCCTCAACAAATGATTGTTACCGAACCTACTAATTATGAATTAAAACTTTTGATTGCTCATATAGGAAGACATTTAACATTAAAGCAAGCACAAAACGGAAACTATATTATTGGTGGTGGTTGGACAGCTGGGTATTCTGATTTAACAAAACACATTCACTCTAAAAAAGAAAGTTTTGAAGGAAATGCTTGGATAGCTAAGAAAGTAATTCCCAAACTATCTAATGCAAATATACTAAGAACGTGGGCAGCAATGAGTGTAGATGTTGGTGGGTATCCTTTGTTGGGAGAGCATCCAAATATGAAAAATTTTTATGTTGTTGTGTCTCAAAATGGCTATACATTAGGACCTATATTAGGCGATTTGGTTTCTGACCAAATTTTATTCGATAAAAAAGACCTGG
>Ga0115001_10000107_pt1 | contig 51564 bp, 47 predicted proteins | sample ArcticOcean_MG_C_12_FD_89869 | JGI IMG/M metagenome (GOLD analysis project Ga0115001, IMG submission 89869) | Marine microbial communities from western Arctic Ocean - ArcticOcean_MG_CB8_130 | ecosystem: Environmental > Aquatic > Marine > Oceanic | place: Arctic Ocean: Canada Basin | collected... | reverse complement strand
TGGGCGAAGCAGGCGTCACCGACGTTGGATTGTTCCCCGGCCCAACCCTGGAATTAGCCCGCAAGGACCTTGCGACAGTGCAAGAGATCAGCAAGCATTACCGAAATAAGTGAAAGAGGCGAGCCTGACCAGCAAGGGCGCGCCGGTCAGCGCGCTCAAGAGGTGCGCCGGGTCGAGCGAGAGCGAGTCGGGCCGTCAGGCCCGAGAAAAGAGCTCAAGGCGACGCAGTCGCCGGCGGCGAAGCCGCCATACCGTCGTCAGATGGTGAGCTCGCACCAATCCAGGTACTTCGGGTTCTCGCGGCGCACTGTGGCGAGGTAGGCCTCTGACATTGCCAGAGTCATTGGACCAGGGCACGGGATCTCGCGGTCATCAATCGAGTTGATCGAGCTCACTTCGGCCGCTGTGCCGCAAACGAAGGCTTCGTCGGCGATGTACAGGTCGCTGCGGGCGATGTTGTCGACTTGGACTTCGAACCCGAGGTCTTTGGCGAGGGCGCCCACCGTGCTCTGCGTGATGCCTTCGAGCGCACCAGCCGACAGCGGCGGAGTGAGCAACTTGCCGTGACGGGCAACAAAGATGTTCTCGCCCGTGCATTCGGCGACGAGACCGTTGGGCGCTAGCATGATTGCCTCGTCGTAGCCGGCCTTGAGCGCTTCGACCTTCGCAAGCGACGAGTTGACGTAGTTGCCAACGGTCTTTGCCGCGGGCGGCATCGTGTTGTGGTCGTGACGGGTCCACGAAGAAATCTTCATCCGCACGCCCTTGGTGACTGCTTCGTCACCGAGGAGCGCGCCCCACGGCCAGCAGGCAATGGCGACCTCTGTCGAACAGGGCAGCGTGTTCAAGCCCATTTCGCCGTAGCCGAGGTATGCGAGCGGGCGCACGTAGCACGAGTCGAGCCCGGTCGAGGCAACGGTGTCCTTGGTGGCTTGGACAAGTTCGTCGACCGTGTACGGGATCGAGAAGCCGAGAATTTTGGCCGACTCAAACAGGCGCTTGATGTGCTCGGTGAGGCGGAAAATCGATGGGCCGTCGGCGGTTGCGTAGGCGCGGATGCCTTCGAAAACGCCGGTGCCGTAGTGAAGAGTGTGGGTGAGCACGTGGACTTGGGCCTTATCCCAGTCGACGAGCTCGCCGTTCATCCAAATCTTCGGTGTTGGTGTGATTGGCATGACGTCAGTTTCCCACGCAAGCAGCGATTGCGTCACCAACGTCTGTGGTGCTGCCGGTAATTGGTTGAGCGCAGGCGGCGCGGATGCGGTCAGCGGCGTCGCCTTCGTCCAGGAAGTCGAGCATGAGCGCAGCGGACAGGATGGCTGCGGTCGGGTTGGCCTTGTTCTGGCCGGCGATATCGGGTGCCGAACCGTGCACGGGCTCGAACATTGACGGCCCGGTGCGAGCCGGGTTGAGATTGGCCGACGATGCGAGGCCGATGCCACCCGACACTGCACCACCGAGGTCAGTGAGGATGTCGCCAAAGAGGTTGTCGGTGACGATCACGTCGTAGCGATGCGGGTCCTGGACGAAGTAGATGCAGGCGGCATCCACATGGTTGTAGGCGGTGGCGACCTGCGGGTACTCGGCAGCGACCTCGTCGAAGGTCCGCTGCCACAGGTCGCCAGCGAACGACAGCACGTTGGTCTTGTGGACCAGCGTGACGTGCTTGCGTTCACGGGTGACGGCCAATTCGAAGGCGTAGCGGATACACCGTTCAACACCGAAGCGCGTGTTGACCGAGCCCTGGGTTGCCACTTCGTGGGGGGTGCCGACGCGCAGTGCGCCGCCTTCGCCGACGTATGGACCCTCGGTGTTCTCGCGGATGACAATGAAGTCGTGCGGGGCGGCGGCGCCAGGCGCCGTTCCGAGGAACGGGCGCTGGTTGATGTACAGATCAAGGTCGAAGCGCATCTTGAGCAGCAAGCCACGCTCGATCACACCGGGCTTCACGTCGGGGTGCCCGACGGCGCCGAGCAGAATGCTGTCGAACGGCCGGAGCGCGTCAAGCATCTCGTCGCTCAGGATTTCGCCGTCACGCAGATAGCGATCGCCACCGAGATCGAACTCGGTCGTGGCGATGTCCACGCCTGCGGCGCGGATGACCTTGATGGCTTCGGTGGTGACATCGGGTCCAATCCCGTCGCCACCAATCACTGCAATGTTGTGCGTCATACGGCGGCGAGGCTAGCCGTACTCGGTCGGGACCTCTCATCGGTCCCGATCAGGAGGGAGTAGGAGGGAGTAGGAGCGAGTCAGAAGGATCTGATTCGCAACCCTCTCGCAATCGGGTCCGGCTCGCTATCGTCTCTCAAATGGCTGGAGCGAAGTTGTCCAAGTCCGCCCTCGAGCGTTTGCAGGCGGAGTTTCACGATCTCACCACGCGCGGGCGGATCGAAGTTGCCGACAAGATCGAACGAGCGCGAGAAGAAGGCGATCTCAAGGAGAACGCCGGCTACCACGCTGCCAAAGACGAGCAAGGTCACATGGAAGGCCGCATCCGTCAACTGGAGTATTTGATCGACGAGCCCGAGATCGTCGAGAACCAGGTCTACGCGATTGTGTACGACGGTGACTCCAACGACATGGCCGAGCGCTACATGATTGGCAACATGGAAGAAGAGATCGAGGACGCCGACGTCATTAGCTCCACGTCGCCGCTCGGCGCAGCGCTCAGCGGCGCATCTGCCGGCGATTCGATCACGTATGACGCTCCGAACGGTTCGATGACCGTCAAGGTGCTAAGCGTCGATTCCGTTTGAGCCGGCTGCTCAAGCCTGGCGGCCAGACACACGACAAGACACGCGACAAGACACACGACGGTCCCGAGGTCGCTCCGGTAATCGACGTCCACAAGCCCAACTTCCCCCCTGGGAAGTTCGTCCATCTCCCGGACCGCGGCGATCTGCTCGTGCGCGACTTCGGTGGGCCAGCGGACGCACCCACAATCATGCTGCTTCACGGGTGGACTGCGTCAGCTGACCTCAACTGGTTTCGCTGCTACAAAGGCCTTGGCGAGCATTACCGCGTGGTGGCGTTCGATCATCGGGGCCACGGTTCCGGAATTCGTTCCAAGAAGACGTTCCGACTAGAAGACTGTGCCGACGATGCCGTCGATGTGGCAACCGCCCTCGGCATCGACACATTCATCCCCGTCGGCTACTCAATGGGCGGCCCGATTGCGCAGCTCATTTGGAGGCGTCACCCCGAACGAACCACCGGGCTCGTTCTTTGCGCCACGGCACCGTTCTTTTCGAACCGTCGGCCCGAGCGGCTGTCGTTCCTCGGCTTGGCCGGCCTCGCCACGCTTGCCAAGTACACGCCGGACCAGACACGCGAGTGGTTGACCGAACAGCTCTATCTTCAGCGCCGCGCCGAAACGTGGGAGCCCTGGGCGATCGAAGAAGTGTCGAGCCACGACTGGCGGATGCTGCTCGAAGCGGGCAAGGCGATCGGCCGATTCTCATCCGCTGACTGGATCGGCGAGGTCGACGTGCCCACTGCCGTCCTCATCACCATGGACGACCCGGTGATCCCGCTGGCCCGGCAGGTCAAACTGTTCGAATTGATCGGGCTGGCTGAGGCGTTTCGCGTCGACGGCGGCCATGATGCCGTCGTGGCACAAGCGGACCAGTTCGTTCCGACGTTGTTACGTGCACTCGATTCGGTCAGTCGCCGCTCGATTGCCGCTGGCCGCACATCATGAAGTGGCGCATCCCGCTCGCTATTGGCGCACTCGGCGCTGCAACAGTCGTCGTCTCACGCCGGCTAGATGCCTCGGAGTTGGGCCAATCGTGGGCCGGCCGAAATGCTCGACTCGCTCGCATGGGTGCCAAAGTCGGCGGCACCTACGCCTCGACGGCGGCCCGCAAGACCTTCGCCTCGGCCGATCGCCGTGAGGAACTCAACCGTGAACGAGAGTTCAAGACGGCGCAGCAGGTCGCCGACGAGTTGGGCCAGATGAAGGGCGCGCTGATGAAGCTCGGTCAAATGGCCAGCTATCTCGACGATGGACTTCCCGAACCGATGCGAATGGCCCTCGCCCAACTGCAGTCCAATGCTCCGCCAATGTCAACCGATCTCGCGATCTCGACGGTGGAGGCCGAGTTGGGTAAACCAATCTCCGAGCTCTTCGTCGAGTTCGACCCCGAACCGATCGCTGCTGCCTCGATTGGGCAGGTCCACCGAGCGATTATCAAAGATCCCAAGTCAGGCCAGGAACGCGCTGTTGCAGTCAAGGTGCAGTACCCGGGCGTTGACCAGGCAATCGTTTCTGACCTGAAGAACGCAGACCTACTCGGTGTGCTTCTGCAGCAGGGCTTCAACGGCCTCGACCCGACCGAGATGGTCGACGAGATCAAGATCCGTCTCGCCGAAGAGGTCGACTATGAACTTGAGGCACGCAACCAACAAAAGTTCGCCGAGTACTACGCAGGCCACCCGTACTTTCGAATTCCGGCAGTTGTACCTGAGTTCAGTACTCGGCGAGTGCTCACCTCAGAACTCGTCGAAGGGTTCGGTTGGGCCGAGCTACTGACGCGGCCACAGGCCGAGCGCGACCACGCCGGTGAAGTGATTTTTCGATTTGTGTTCCGCAGTCTGTACCGGATGGGTGCCTTCAACGGCGATCCGCATCCGGGCAACTACCTGTTCCACGACGACGGCACGGTGACGTTCCTCGACTTCGGGTTGGTGAAGCACTTCACCCACGACGAGTTAGACACCTTTGCGTCCATGGTTGAGGCTGCAGCGGTCAAACATGACGCTGCGGAGTTCCGACGCATCGTCGAAGAAGCCGGAATGTTGCGACCCGGGGCGCCCGTCGACACCGACGAGGTCGGCGAGTATTTCTCGCTCTTCTACGACACCGTCGCCAACGACGCCGAGATGACCTGGACACGCGAGTATGCGAACAAGATCGTGCGTCACACGTTCGACCGTGACAGCCCAATCAGCCAGTACGCCACGGTGCCGCGAGCATTCGTCTTCATTCAGCGCATCAACCTGGGCCTCTATGCACTCCTCGGCGAACTGAACGCAACGGGCAACTATCGCCGCATCGCATCGGAGTTGTGGCCCTTCGTTGACGCCGGTCCCGACTCGCCTATTGGCGAGGCAGAAACGGCCTGGCTCGCCTGCCGCTAAACCCTTACCCGCTGGGCGGTGCGGCGATGCGGCAATGACACGCACCATCTGAGCCAACGAAACGATCTTCACCGGTACCGCCCCGACGGTCCGCTCCATGCGCTCGCGGGTGGCCGATGTGTTCCAGGGTGGCAAGCGCGTTGCCTCATCCAGGCTCGGGTCAGTAGGCGCCGAACAGGTCGACAACGAGCACTGCATCAACCCCGGCGGGCAGACCGACCTGTGGGTTACCAGTCTCACCGAAACCGAATGCCGGCGGGAAGGTGATCGCACGTCGACCGCCGACCTTCATGCCGGGCATGCCTTGCACAATGGCCTCGAACTGGCCATCGGCCATCGGGAGCTGAATTGGTTCGCTCGTCCAAGTGCTGTCGAGAAGCACCCCACTGTCGGCGCGGAACAGCACCAGGTTGAACACCGCTGTCTGGCCTTGCTCGAGGACTACTCCGTCACCTTCGATCAGATCTTCGAACGACAAGTCGGTGGCACCCTCAGACTCCTCGACACCCATCTCGGTCGGTGCCTCAGATGCGTCCGGTGCCTTGATGACCGAACGAACATCAATGACGAACGTGAGCGGCTCGTTCTCGCGGATCACGTCACTACGCGACGCCTCGCCGTATGCCTGAGCGCTTGGGATGTCGAGCTGGAGGCGGGCACCGGTTTGTGCGCCGAGGAGCCCGTCGTTCCATCCCTGGATGACCTGTGCCTGGCCAAGCGGGCCGACCGCGAAGGGCGTGCCACGGTCGTAGCTGTTGTCGAACTCGACGCCATCGAGCGCCCGCACCCCGATGTAGTCAACAATCACCGTGTCGCCGGCTTCTGCGATCGGGCCGTCACCTTTGGTCAGCACGGTCACGGCGAGTACTTCAACGTCGACGCCGGGGACATCAATGTCGGTCGGCTTGTCGGCGCTCGCTTCGCTCACCGGCGCCACATCGGCGTCAGTAGTTGGAGCGGCGTCGGAGGTTGGCGCGGCATCGGCAGCGACCGTCTGTTCAGTAGCGACCGAATCATCTGCAGGCGCAGCCGAATCGGACCCGCTGCAACCAGCAATGGCAAGTGAGGCAATGACAATGAAGGGAACCGTGCGACGCATAGTCCGAACGCTACCGGCGAGCGTTCGCCCGAATGGGTCAACCTCAACCCGCTCCTTGCCCAGTTGGCACGTCAAACTGTGGGCATGCAAGTTTTTCGCCCGTCAGCAATCGGTGCCGGAGCGCTGTTCACCGGCGCCGGCATCGCCCACTTTGCGAAGCCCGACTTTTTCGAAGCCATCGTGCCCGACTGGTTCCCAGATGCAGCACTCGCCAACCGTGCAAGCGGGTTAGCCGAGTTGGCCTTCGGACTCGGGATGTTCCACCCGAGGACGCGCAAGCTCGCAGCACTCGGACTCTTCGCTCTCACAATCGTGGTGTTCCCTGCGAACATCGACATGGCCGTCAACCGCGTCGAGCCTCAGCTGGTCGAGGGACGGTTCAGACGCAGGGTCGGCGCGGCAACCGGCCCAGCCAACTGGATCCGCCTGCCGCTCCAAGTCCCGCTCTTGTGGTGGCTCTGGAAGGAGAACCGCGCGGCGTCCGCGGCAATCCGCTGACCGGGCCGGTCAGAGGTTGATTTCGGCAGCGGCTGCGATGACGGCAGGGCCAAATCGGCGGCCCGGCTGTTTCGTGAGTCGCTCAACCGGACCGCTCACCGAGATGGCCGCCACAATCGTCCCGTCACCCGAGCGCACCGAAGCGCTCACCGACGCAGCACCGGCCTCGCGCTCGCCGACGCTCTGTAGCCAGCCGGTCTTGGTCGGCTCACCGGTCAAGAGACGCCCTGACGAGCCAACGTCGATGGGAAGCAATGATCCTTCTGGCACGATCCACCGAAGCCCGTGTGACGACTCGAGCGACAGCACGCACCGCCGTTGGCTACCCTCACGAACGAAAAGTTGGACGGCCTCACCGGTCGAGTCGCGCAGCGCCGTGGCGATCGGCCGGACAACGTCGACGAGCGGGAATCGTTCGGATGATTGCTGACCAAGCGCAACCAGGCCATGACCGAGTTCGAATCTGCCCTCGCCATCGCGGCGGAGAAATCCGTGCACTTCCAGTGCAGCGGCCAGCCGGTGAGCGGTAGCTCGCGGCAGCCCGGTCGACTGCTGGAGCTTCGACAGTCCTTGCGGCTGGACCGAGACAGCTCGAAGCACCAGCATCGACTTGTCGAGCACGCCGACGCCAGTACTGGCCGCTACACTGTCCATATTGCAAGAACCATATCTCACAATGTGGGAAATGCCACCAGCCGTTCAACTGACGTAGAAACCGAGCATCGCATGGGCAAGACACTGCCAGAAAAGGTCTGGGACCGCCACCTGGTCCACTCCGCCGAAGGCGAACCCGAGCTGCTGTACATCGACCTGCACCTCGTGCATGAAGTCACAAGCCCCCAGGCATTCGACGGCCTCCGTCTGACCGGGCGCGGCGTGCGTCGCCCTGATCTCACGCTCGCCACCGAGGACCACAACGTCCCGACCGAGAACATCGATCAACCGATTGCCGATCCAATCTCGGCAAAGCAGATCGACACACTTCGCGTCAACACCGCCGAGTTCGGCATCACCAACTTCCCGATGGGCCATCCTGATCAGGGCATTGTTCACGTGATCGGCCCGGAACAGGGCCGCACCATGCCCGGCATGACCATTGTGTGCGGCGACTCGCATACCGCCACACACGGCGCCTTCGGTGCGATTGCTTTTGGCATCGGCACCAGCGAGGTCGAGCACGTGCTCGCCACTCAGACACTCCCCCAAACTCGACCCAAGTGGATGTCCGTGACCGTTGATGGCGAGTTGCAACCCGGCGTGACCGCCAAGGACATCATCCTTGCGATCCTCGGTGAGATTGGCACGAGCGGCGGCATCGGCCACATCATCGAGTACCGCGGGTCTGCCATCCGGGCGCTCTCGATGGAAGGTCGCATGACCGTCTGCAACATGTCGATCGAGGCCGGCGCCAAGGCCGGGCTCATCGCTCCCGATGCAACAACGTTCGAGTACCTCGAAGGCCGCCAGCACGCACCGCAGGGTGCCAACTGGGCCGCAGCGGTCGCCGACTGGAAAACGCTTTTCTCGGACGACGACGCAGTGTGGGACGCCACCGTCGTGCTCAACGCCGCACAAATCTCACCGCACGTTTCATGGGGCACCAACCCCGGCCAGGTTGGTCCTATCGATCGACCCATCCCCTCCCCGAGCGATTTTGAGAGCACGACGGCTCAAGAAACCGTGCAACGCGCACTCGACTACATGGGCCTCGAAGCCGGCCAGTCAATGCGCGACGTCAGCGTCGACACCGTCTTTATCGGATCCTGCACCAATAGCCGGATCGAAGACCTCCGCGCCGCTGCTGCGGTCATGGAAGGGCGGACCGTCACGGTTCCTCGCGCGTTGATTGTTCCCGGGAGCCACCGTGTCAAAGCGCAGGCGATCGAAGAGGGTCTCGACAAGATCTTTACGGCGGCCGGGGCCGACTGGCGCGAGCCGGGCTGCTCGATGTGCCTCGCGATGAACCCGGACAAGCTCGCCCCCAAGGAGCGCGCGGCATCCACCAGCAATCGCAATTTCGAAGGGCGCCAAGGCCCCGGTGGCCGCACCCACCTCGTGTCGCCTGCGGTTGCCGCGGCAACCGCCATCAAGGGCACGTTCTGCACACCCGCTGACCTCCCTGCGCAGGGCGACGAGAAGGTGGCCAAGTGAAGTCTGTCCAGGTCATCACCGGAACCGGCGTGCCGTTGAAGCGCTCCGACGTCGACACCGATCAGATCATCCCCGCCGTCTGGCTCAAGCAGGTCGAGCGAACCGGCTTCGAAAAGGGCCTCTTTTCGGCATGGCGTGACGAACAGGGCTTCGTGCTCAACGACGAACGCTATGCAGGCGCCAACATTCTCGTCGCCGGCCCGGCCTTCGGTGTTGGCTCCTCCCGCGAGCACGCCGTTTGGGCCATCCAGCAGTACGGATTCGATGCCGTGATCGCACCCAGCTTCTCCGACATCTTCCGGAACAACTGCACCAAGAACGGCCTCGTTCCGGTGATCCTGCCCGAGGCCGTCGTCGAAGCAATCTGGGGTGCAATTGAGTCCGACGCAGCCACGTCGATTGTCGTCGACATGCAACGACTCAAGGTCGAAGTTCCTGCCGCAGGAATCGACGAACAGTTTCCAATGGACGCCGCCACGCAGCACCGCTTCCTCAACGGTCTCGATGACATCGGCATCACGATGACCCACGTCGACGAAATCACGAGCTTCGAGAGCAGTCGACCGGCCTGGTTCGGCTGAGTTGTCGTTGGGGTCTGACCCCAACTACAACGAGGTGATCGGGCAGAATCGTCTGATGGCAAATGTTCACGGCACGTCGGCTCCCGAATACAGCCAGCTCAGTGAGCTGCTGAGCAGCACAATTGATAATGGCAAAGACGTCGGCGCGTCGGTCTCGGTGACTGTCGACGGCGAAACCGTCGTCGACATCTGGGGCGGCTGGGCCGACGAGGCCAAGACCACCCCGTGGTCCGAGAACACGATCGTCAACGTCTGGTCGACCACCAAGACAATGACCTTTCTTTCGGCTTTGATTCTCGCTGAGCGAGGCCAGCTTGACTTCCACGAGAAGGTGGCGACCTACTGGCCAGAATTCGCTCAGAACGGCAAGGCCGACATCGAAGTCCGCCACCTCATGGGCCACACGTCGGGCGTCAGCGCCTGGGAACAACCCGTCGAGACCAGCGACATCTACGACTGGGAGAAGTCGACGTCGATGCTCGCAGCGCAGGCGCCTTGGTGGCCGCCCGGCGAGGGCTCCGGCTACCACGCCCTTAATCAAGGTCATTTGATCGGCGAAGTCATCCGCCGGATCGACGGTCGCATGCTTGGCGACTTCTTCGCCGAGGAAGTAGCGCGGCCACTCGACGCCGACTTTCACATCGGGCTCGACCCGGCCGAATTCGCCCGGGTGTCGAATGTGATTCCGCCGCCACCGCTTGATTTCGACCTTGCAGCACTCGACCCCAACAGTCTGCTGGTCAAGACCTTCACCGGCCCGGCTCCGGCCGCCGAGGAGGCGTGGACCCCCCAATGGCGCCAGGCCTGCATCGGTGCAGCCAACGGCCATGGCAACGCCCGCTCGGTTGCTCGCGTGCAGGCCATCGTTGCCAACGGTGGCACCGTCGACGGGGTCTCACTCCTGTCTGCCGACACGATCCAGATGATCTTCGAAGAACAGGCCCACGGTGTCGACCAAGTGCTCGGCCTCCCTGTCCGATTTGGGATGGGCTACGCCCTGCACTCCGAAGCAGTCCCGTACCTGCCAGAGGGCAACTACGCCTACTGGGGCGGTTGGGGCGGCTCGTCGATCATCGTCGACATCGACCGCAAGATCAGCTTCGCCTACGTGATGAACCGGATGGACGAAGGGCTGCTTGGTGACATGCGCGGTATCAACCTCGCTCAAGAGGTCTTCAAGCGCTGATCAGCGCAGCCCGAGCGTCAGATCTTGACGACCATCTTGCCGGTATTGGCACCAGCGAGGAGCCCAATGAACGCTTCGCCGGCATTCTCGATGCCTTCGATAACCGTTTCGTCATGCTTGATCGTGCCATCGGCAAGCCATCCGCCGACCTCGGTGATGAAGTCCTGCATCATGTCCCAGTGGTCGCTCACGATGAATCCACGCAGGTTCAGTCGCTTGCCAATAGCCAGCGACATGTTGTTCGGGCCAGGTGCCGGCTCGGTGTTGTTGTATGCCGAGATCGCTCCGCACAGCGCGACGCGACCCATCGGGTTCAGGGCGTGTATCGCTGCCTGCAGGTGCTCGCCGCCAACGTTGTCGAAGTAGACATCGATGCCGTCAGGTGCCGCTGCGAAAAGCTGCTTGGCAACAGGACCTAACTTGTAATTAAAAGCCGAGTCGTAGCCGAGCTCATCGGTCAGCCACGCAACCTTCTCGTCGGTACCTGCCGAACCAATGACACGTGAAGCGCCCTTCAGCTTCGCGAGTTGTCCAACCAGGGAGCCAACGGCTCCGGCCGCCCCGGACACAAAGACGGCGTCGCCCTCCTTGAACGACGCAACCTCAAGCAACCCCGCGTAAGCAGTCATTCCCGGCATGCCGAGCACGCCCAGGTTTGCTGACAGGGAGACCCCTTCGATCACCGCGGCCGGCTGGACAGCCGAGCCTTGGACGACGGCAATCTCGCGCCATCCGAGGTTGTGTACAACCTGGCTTCCGACCGGAACTGTGCCCGACTTCGATTCGATGACTTCGCCCACGGCACCGCCTTCGAGCGGCTGACCAATCTGGAACGGCGGCACGTACGACTTGACGTCGTTCATGCGGCCACGCATGTACGGATCCACCGACATGAAACGATTCGCGATCATGACCTCACCGTCTTTCAGATCGCGGACTGGCGATTCCGCAACTTCAAAGTTTTCGGGAACGGGAGCACCATTCGGACGCGAGGCAAGATTGACATGGCGTGAGATGCGGGTCATGGCCCGACAATATCGACATTCGAGCGGCGCTCAACTGGTCTCCTCCGGACCTTGTCAAAATGCGCTCAAAATGCGCTCGAAATGCGCTCACGGTGCACTCACAGTGCACTCCGTGCCGGTTATGTTGCCGAGCATGGCCGATGCATACCCCGCTGTTGAGCAACGACTGGGTCGCCACCTGACGGAATGGGTGGGCCAGTGGCCACCACTGGCAGACGGCATCACCGTGGTCGGCGACCCGGCCCGGCTGCAGCCCACCTGGGACGGCTCAATTCGCAAGCTGCTCGGTGTTGGAAACGGGGAGGCGACGATCATCGCCGTCCCGCCACCCCAGGCTGACGCCGTAGCTGCAGCGTTATCGGACGGGCCTGACCGTGCTGGGCTCGGAGACGAACTTGGCGCGATCCTCGGCACTGGCCCGGCTCGCTTCGGCGCCGGCGTGTTCCGATCGACAACAGATGTCGACCCGACAATCGAAGCCCTCGGAGAGTGGGTCACCACACAAACCTCCAACCTCCCTCCCTGGCTCGCCCCATTCAATGGCCCTCGTCTCGTCGCTCGCAACAATGCGGGTGAGGTGATTGCATCCGTGGGCATCAAGATCCATGACCGCTTCGGCTACGAAATCTCCGTGGTCACCGAAGCAGAAGCCCGGGGCCGAGGCTTCGCTCGACGCCTCGTGGCAACTGCGGCACGCTGGGTGCTCGACGACGGTGCGATTCCGACGTATCTGCACCAACCGAGCAATCTTGCAAGCGCTCACGTCGCCGAGGCGGTCGGCTTCGCTGATAATGGCTGGACCGTCCACGGTCTCTGGCCGCGCAGCTGACCACAGCACGCAGCACGCAGCCAGATAGTTACAAATGGGGTCAGGCCCCTTTCGCAACTATCTGGCTGCGTGCGCTGACAGGATGTGCGCCACAGCCATTGTCAGCCGACAGGCCGTCGGGACGTGCAAGTATTCGTTGGGTCCGTGGGCATTGGCATCCGGCCCGAGCACACCGGTGATCACGAATTGTGCTTTCGGGAACTTTTCGCCGAGCATCCCCATAAATGGGATCGACCCGCCCTCGCCGAAGTTTCGTGCTGGCTGCCCGAATGCCGCGGCCGACGCAGCATCGAGCGCGTCGGCCAGCCACGGCTCTGTTGCGGGTGCGTCCCAGCCGGGAGCCCCGTCGACGTTCGAGAACGAGACACGTGCACCGTACGGCGGATCGGCTTCTAACGCAGCTGTGATCGCTGCTGCTGCTGCCTTTGGGTCAGCGGTCGGAGGAAGTCGGAACGAAAGCTTGAGCGACGTCGACGGACGAAGCACGTTGCCGGCCCGATTCGTGGGCGGCAGGCCGTCAGCACCGACAACGCTCAGTGTGCCGTGCCATGTGCGAGCAAGCAGCTGTCCAGCAGGATCGGCAACGGTTGCTCGGGCCCCCGCAACCAACGGGTAGTTGTCGGCATAGGCGCCAACCAGCGGTGCAGTGTCGTTGGCTTCAGCGATACGGCCCGGTGGAATCTCGACGATGAGTTCGGGCAACAACATCGCTCCGGTCGCCGAATCCTCGACACGGTCGAGCAGCAAGCGAAGAATGCGGAACGACGACGGAATCATGCCCGACACATCGCCCGAGTGCAGGCCGTCGGTCACGATGTCGACGGCCAGGGTGCCCATCACCATGCCGCGCAGGGACGTGGTGACCCACATGCGTTCGTAGTCAACGCACCCCGAGTCGAGACACACCACAAGGCTGGGCGTGCTGATCGTGTCGGCGAGCGCTTCGATGTACGCAGGAAGATCTGGCGAGCCCGACTCTTCGCTCGCTTCGATCAGCACAACACATCGGTTGTGGGCACCACCGGCAGCCTGAGTTGCTTCGATAGCGGTCAGGCTGGCAAACGCTGCGTAGCCGTCGTCGGCACCGCCTCGCCCATACAACCGGTCGCCTTTGAGGACAGGCGTCCAGGGCCCAAGATCGTCCCGCCAGCCTTCCATTTCCGGTTGCTTGTCGAGGTGCCCGTACAACAGCACCGGGTCGTCGTTTGAGCCTCCGTTGCAGGCCGGAACGTCGATCACGATCATTGGCGTACGTTCGGGCAACTCCATCACTCCGACCGTCATCCCAGGAATCGGACGGTCTCGGCACCACCCGGCGATCAGCTCGACAGCCTGGGCCATGAAGCCATTTTCACGCCAATCAGGGTCGAAGTCCGGCGACACGTTTGGGATCGCGATGTAGTCGTGCAGCAGCGGGACAATTCCGACCCACGCGTCGTTGGCGTAGTCGCGGATGATATCGCCAGGCGAAGGTTCGGTCAGCGTCATGCAGCCAACGGTACCGGTCACACTGTGCCAGGCACAGAGTGACCAGACCGTCTCAGGTCAGGAGAAGACGTTCGATGCGTCGCGCGGCGATAGCGCTGCCAACAACGGTAATTACGACGAGGACCGCAATGTGGGCGAGGAGCTCCACACGCCACTCACCGAGATTCGCAGCACGAATCAGTTCGACACCGTGATACAGGGGACTGAGCTGCACCACCCAGCCCCATTCGCCGTACTGCGAAACAGGGTAGAAGGTGGCCGAGAAGAGGAACAACGGCAACGTCGCCGCCGGAACGTACTCGAAGTCTTCAAACGATCGCATGAACGTCGTCAGCGCCATTCCAATCGAAGCGAAGGCAAATCCGATCAGCACACACGCCGGCACCGACAACAGGAACCAGGGGGACTCGACCATTCCCATCACCCACATGGTCACCATGAATGCGGTCGAGTAAAGAGCGCCGCGGAGCACAGCGAACATGATCTCGCCGAGCGCCACATCGCCCGCCGTCAGCGGGGTGCTCAAAACAGAGTCGTAGAGCTTGGTGATTTTCAGTTTGAAAAAAACGTTCATCGTCGAATCGAACACTGCGCCGTTCATCGCCGAGGCCGCCATCAGGCCGGGAGCGACGAACGCGTCATAGGCAATCAACTGGCCGCCGACCTCGATATCACCAACGAGTGCGGAGAGGCCGATCCGGATCGACAAGAGATAAAAAAGCGGTTCGAAAAAGCCGCTGACCATCGCGACCCACGAGCGACGGGTCACCATCAGACTGCGCTCAACCAGCAGGTGCGGGCGCTTAATGTCAAACACCACGGCAGGCACAATCCGGGTGTACGCGGCTGGATTGAGTGAGACGCTCATGCCCGCAATCTCGCTGCAAAGGTCTTCGTCATCGCAAACAGCCCAAGGGAGCAGAAAGCGAGCAGCACTCCAAGATGCATCGCCATCTGCGCGGGCGACGTCCCGCCGAGCACCATCGCGCGGCACAGTTCGACGCCGTGCCACAGAGGCGTGATCCACGCAACCGGTTGCAGCCAGCCCGGAAGTTGCGTGATCGGATAAAACGCGCCGCCAAACAGGAACATTGGGATCACACCGAATCGAAGGATCGCCGGGAACGAGGCATCGGTGGTTCGCGAGCCCGTCCACGCGGCAATCGGCAACCCAAATGCCAAGCCGGTCAGGACGCTGCCGAACGGTGCGAGCAGCAGGCCGACACGACGCGTGTCATCGAACAGCGCAAGCACCAAGGCAACCCCGACTCCGGTGAACAGCGCCCGCATCGCATAGTGCAGCGCTTTGCCGATCGCCACGTCGGTCGGAGTCAGCGGCGTCGAGATCATTGCGACATGGGCACTCGACCATTGGAATCCATCCAGAGTGCCCCACATGGCTTCCTGACTCAGGACAAACATCGCCGAGGTTGCGAACAGCGCCGTCGCGTAAAACGCGAAGTACGAAGTGTCCCCGAGCACGTTTGCCGCCGCAGGGCCGTTGTCGACCAGTTCGCCAATGCCGAGCCCGACACCGAGCAAGAACAACAGCGGCTGAATGATCGAGCCGAGCATCACCGACCACCACATTCGTCTGAAGAAGGTCCAGTCGCGCAGATAGACCCGTACAGGCGCCCATGAGGTCAACCTTCTCTGCATTCCACTTCGCATAACGGCGCCCATCACTCGGCCCCCGTCACTCAACCAGCGTCCGGCCGGTGAGCTTGAGGAACACATCTTCGAGACTGCTACGGCGCACCAGCGCGCTTTCCGGAATGATCTCGCGCCGGTGCAACTCGGACAGGGCGGCGTCGCCGTCGTCGGAATACAGCAGTAGGCGGTCGGGCAGGATCTCGATGCGGTCACCCACGCCGTCGACCTTCGGCACCATCGATTCATTCAGTCCGTAGCCGAAGCGGACTTCGAGTACTTCGCGGCGCACATGCTTGGAAATCAACCCCTGCGGCGACCCCTCGGCGACGATCTTGCCGGCGTCCATCACGACCAGTCGGTCACACAACTGCTCGGCCTCGTCCATGAAGTGCGTGGTGATCACTTGCGTCGCCCCACGCTCTTTAAGTTGGTACAGCCGGTCCCAGAGGACGTGGCGAGCCTGTGGGTCGAGCCCTGTTGTTGGTTCGTCGAGCAGCAGGAGATCGGGTTCGTTGATCAGCGAACGAGCAATACTGACCCGCCGCTTCTGGCCCCCAGACAGCGGATCGACTTTACTGTCAGCCTTCTCGGTGAGCTGGACGAACTCCAACAATTCGTTAGCCCGTGCAGCAGCAGCTTTGCGCGAGAGGTCGAAGTAGCGGCCGTAGATCATGAGGTTCTCAAGCACGGTGAGATCGTTGTCGAGCTGGTCCAACTGCGGCACCACACCCATGCGAGCGCGGATCTTGCGGCCGTCGGCGACCGGGTCCAGACCGAAGATGCGGAGCGTGCCAGCCGTGGGCGGTGAGACGCAGCCGATCATTCGCATCGTCGACGTCTTGCCTGCGCCGTTCGGGCCCAAAAAGCCAAAGGCTTCGCCGGGCGCCACCTCGATGTCGATGCCATCGACTGCAGTGAAGTCACCGAAGCGTTTCACCAGCGACGAACCAACAACCGGTGACTGTTGGGATCCCATCAGTCGATTCTGTCAGCACTGAGGGCCTGCTGCCACCTCGATAAGTCCCGACACGCGCACGCCGAAGGTAGCGGTCACACTGTGCCTGACACCGTATGAGACACCGTATGAGACACAGTATGAGACACAGTATGAGACACAGTGTGACCGCGTGCTCAGCTGTTGGAAAACTGGAACCCGCAGTTGGGATTGGTGAAGTTGTCGATCCGCAGCGATGCGATTCCCGCGTCCCTTGCTGCGTCCTGCAACTCCGGCTTTGCGAAGATCCCCTGGATGTTCGCCAGGTCGTCGGCAGTCTGGATCTTGGTGAATGCCTCGACGAGCGCGGGCGTCAGCCGTGCCGTGCCGTCAGCGACCGCACGGATCTCTGCATCAATGCCCGAGGGGGCAACGGCGGCAGCACGATCGTAAGCCGCCAACGTTTCAGGGAGCGATGCCTCGATCTCCGTGGCGAGCGTTGCGAATGCAGCGATGATCTCAGCCTCCGACGTGCCTTCCGGATCCGTCGCGACACGCTGCAGGATCTCGTTCGTCGCGGCGGCGGTCTGATCCGACAGGTCTTGGACGAATTTCAGCTCGGCGCAGGCCTGCTCGATGTCACCAGCGCTTCCTGGCGCGCGCTCGGGAACCGTGGTCGACACAATTGAAGCGGTCGGGCTCAGAACAGCAGCAGGTCCAGATTCGCTTCCGCCACAGCCTGTAACCAAGAACAGGATCGATGCGGACATGGCGAGCAGACGCTGGGGCTTCACACTGCGAGACGCTACCCATCTCGACCGATCCGCGGAACGTCTCCCACCGCAAGTGAACCTCCTGCGCTCGTCTACGCTTGGCTTCATGCCTTTGACTGGAGAATACGTTCCGAGCACCATGGACTGGGTCCGCGAACAGGTCGATACCTACGAGGCCACGAACGGCCGCGACGCAAACACCCTGCGCGAAACCGGGATCCCCATCATCGTCGTCACCACCAAAGGTGCAAGCAGCGGCAACGTTCGCAAGTTCGCACTGATGCGCGTCGAGCACGAAGGCGAGTACGCACTCGTCGCGTCGATCGGCGGCGCCCCGCAGAACCCGTCCTGGTACCACAATCTCGTTGCCGAACCGCTTTGCGAGATCCAGGACGGCCCAGCACCTGCGGACTACACCACCTCCATCGTCGAAGGCGACGACCGCCAGGCGTGGTGGGACCGAGCAGTCGAGGTCTTCCCGACCTACGCCCAGTACGCCGAGAAAACTGACCGCACCATTCCGGTCTTCGTTGCCCGCCCCCACTAACGACCTGGTCCCGCGGATCTGACAAAGTCACTCGGTGTCCGCAGTACAAACGGAGAGCCAGCAGCCGGCGAACGCCATCACGGTTCGACCATTCCGCCTGCTGTGGCTCAACAATCTGTCCTTTTTCCTGGTCTCGAACGCACAACGGTTTGTCTTCGGGTGGCTGGTCCTCGACGGCCTCAACCGCAGCGAAAGCGATCAGGGCATTGCCGTGTTTACGCTTGGACTCCCGGCAGCGTTGCTCGTGTTGCAGGCTGGCGCCTGGGCCGACCGATGGGACCGCCGACGGATGCTGATCTGGACGCAGGTCACCGGTGGCGCCGTGATGGCCGCAACCGCGCTGTTGGTCCGTGCCGACACGATCTCGTTTGGATGGGTCATCGTGATGACCCTGTTTGCCGGTGCCGCGTCAGCAATCGGACAGCCGGTCCGTTCGTCCCTCATCCCCGTGCTGGTCGCGAAGGACCAGCTGTTCAGCGCTATTGCGGTCAACGCCATTGCAATGACATTGTCTCTGATCCTCGGGCCAGTGCTCGCCAAGGTCGTTGGTGACCAGTACGGGTTCGACGGAGCATTCTGGTTCCAGTCCGGCCTGATGTTCGCCGGCGTGATTTTCCTGCTGCGGCTCGACGTTCCGCCGCACGTTGACCTGCCGCCGAAGCGGCCGATTATTGCCGACATGAAGGAGGCCCTTCGTCACGTCCTCGGCGACGCCAACCTTCGGGTCCTGTTCGGCCTGCTGGTCATAGCCAGCCTCACTGTCAACCCTGCGATCATGGTCACGCTGCAGGCCCACGTCAAAGACGGTCTGGGTCGCACCGCTGGCGACGCCGCCCTGCCCTTCGCGCTGATGGGCATTGGCATCGCAATCAGCTCCGTCGTGGTAATGCGCAAGGGCGATATGAAAAACAAGGGCACAGCCTTCCAGCGTGCACTGATCTGCGGTTCGACCATCACCATTCTGACCGGTCGCACCACCGACTTCTGGCAGGTTCTGGTCCTCGCCTTCTTCATGGGCCTGGCTGGCGGGTTCTACATAAACATGAACCAGGGCCTCATCCAGGCCAACACACCACAACCGCTGATGGGCCGGGTGATGGGCCTCTACGCCCTGACATCCTTCGGCGTCATGCCATTTGGAGCGCTCATACTCGGTGCCATTGCCTCGTTGACGAGCGCTGGCGCAGCAATTAGTGGCGCAGCGATGATCAGCTTGGTCAGCGTGGCCACCACGTACCTGAGCCAGCGCGGATTACGCGAACTCAGCTAAAAGTCAGCTACTCGTCAGATCGGAGTCAGGACATGGACGGAGTCAGGACATGGACGGAGTCAGGACATGGACGGCGCCAGCGTGGCAGCCGCCTTGATGTCGTCGCCGAAAGATTCGAGCTGCTCGAGCCGCTTGTCATTCGAGAACACGTCGACCGCCTTGGACGGTTCCATCTTCATCATCCGCTGCAGGATACGAACCTGGGTGACCTGGTTGTACTCAGACAGCGTGATCGCCCAGCCATCGCGGCCAGCGCGAGCTGTACGACCAGAACGGTGGAGGTAGTCCTTGACGTCCTTTGCCGGCTCGTAGTGGATGACCGCGCCGATGTCGTCGATGTCGATGCCGCGAGCGGCAACGTCGGTAGCCACAAGAATCTGCAGTTTTCCTTCGGCAAATGAGCGCATCACGCGCTCACGCGTTTTCTGCTGGAGGTCACCATGAATCGCCATCGCGTCGATGCCGAGTTCCTGCAGCCGCTCGGTGGCCTTGTCGCACTGCCGCTTAGTCTGGCAAAACACAATCAGCTTCGGAATGCCGCGAGCGATGGCGCCAATGACCTTGTCACGGTCCATATGGTGGATACCGAGGAACAAATGGCTCATGTTGCCGACCGTGTCGGTTGCCTCGTCAACGGCAACCGTGACCGGATCGGTCTGATACGCCCGGATGAGGTGCCCAACGTCGCCATCGAGCGTTGCTGAGAACAACATGGTCTGGTTGCGGTTGACGCAGTGGCGCAGTATCCACTCGACCTGCGGGGTAAATCCGTCGTCGGCCATACGATCAGCTTCGTCAAGCGTGACGATCTGGACGTCTTCGAGGCTGACCTCGTTCGACTTAATGAGGTCGATCAGGCGCAGCGGGGTGGCGACGACGAGCTCAATGCCCTTCGCCATCTCTTCGACCTGGTGATGGCGAGATGCGCCACCGTAGACGGGCAGAACGTTCATGCCGGCGTGCTGCGCAACAGGCTGCAGCACTTCGGCCACCTGAATAGCGAGCTCGCGCGTCGGGACGAGGACGAGGCCGAGGGGCTTGGTCGGCGCTGCTTTGTCAGTGATGCGGGCGAGCATCGGGATGCCGAATGCAAGCGTCTTGCCGGAACCAGTCTTGGCTCGTCCGCAGACGTCGTCGCCGCGCATAGCAACAGGAATTGCCTCAGTCTGGATGTTGAACGGTTGGGCAAACCCGCAGGCGGCAAGGCCATCGTCAATCCGCGTCGGGACGCCAAGATCAAAAAAGCCTGTCGGCGCTTCGACCGGCGGCAAAACATTGACCGTTGTCAGATTCGATGTGTTGACGTGGTCGCGGGACGAGTCGTCAGACTCTCGTGGCGTCCGCTTGCGACGAGGCGCTCCGCGTCGTGCTGTATTTTCTGTCATTGTGCCCGTCAGGGTACCGCTCGCAGCTCGTGTCGGCCGGTTTCACCAACATGCTGTTATTCACTGACATTTCCCACGCTGATCGACGGGTGCTAACATCAGACTTATGCAGCGATCGATCACCGTCAGTTTTCTTCTCCTTCTTATGTAGGGCAGCCGCACATCGTCGCGTCTGCCCGCACCCTCCGCCCCTCCGGCCGGGGGGTTTTTGCTTTTTCGACCCCGCCCGACGCTCGCCCATCAAACCTCACGTTCCCATTGAGAGAAGTTATGCCTCCCACACCCAGCACGCCGAAGCAGATGCCGTTCAACAAGTACGCGCCCTTCATCCCGATCACATTGACCGATCGCACCTGGCCCGATCAAGTCATCGATACCGCCCCGCTCTGGTGCTCGGTCGACCTGCGCGACGGCAACCAAGCCTTGATCGATCCGATGGACCCGGCCCGCAAGTTGAAAATGTTTACCGAACTCGTCGCCATGGGATTCAAAGAAATCGAGATCGGCTTCCCCTCGGCGAGCCAGCCCGACTTCGACTTCCTCCGGCTCCTGATCGAGGATGACCTGATTCCAGAAGATGTCTGGATCCAAGTACTCGTCCAGTGCCGGCCCGAGCTGATTGCCCGCACGTTCGAGGGCCTGCGCGGCGCTCCGCGAGCAATCGTCCACTTTTACAACTCAACGAACCCGCTCCAGCGTGAAGTGGTGTTCGGCCTCGATCAAGAGCAGATCAGCCAGATCGCCGTCACCGGCGCAACGCTCTGCAAAGAACACGAAGCCGCGCTGCCAGAACGAGCCGACGGGTCACCGACCGAAATCCGGTACGAGTACAGCCCCGAGAGTTTCACGTTGACCGAGCCCGACTACGCCATTGCGGTATGCGAGGCCGTCATGGACGTGATTGCCCCGACGCCTGACAATCCAATCATCTTGAACCTGCCGGCCACCGTCGAGTGCTACTCCCCCAACGTCTACGGCGACGTCATCGAATGGTTCGGCCGGACGATCCGCGACCGGACATCGGTCCTCATTTCGCTCCACCCGCACAACGACCGCGGCTGCGCCGTCGCTGCTGCCGAGTTCGGCGTCATGGCTGGCGCCGACCGCGTCGAGGGCACGCTCTTCGGCAACGGCGAGCGCACCGGCAACGTCGATGTCGTCAACCTGGCAATGAACCTGTTCATGAACGGCGTCGACCCGAAGCTGGACATCTCCGATATCGATGCGCTGCGCCGCACCGCTGAGTACTGCAACCGTCTCCCAGTCTCACCTCGCCACCCCTACGTGGGCGACCTCGTGTACACCGCGTTCTCCGGGAGCCACCAGGACGCTATTAAAAAAGGTCTCGATGCCCTCGACGCCACTCGGGACACAACCTCGGGCGAGTATCGAATGTTCGCCGTGCCGTACCTGCCGATCGACCCGAAGCACGTTGGCCGCACCTACGAAGCAGTCATCCGCGTCAACAGCCAGTCCGGTAAGGGCGGCGTCGCCTACGTCATGAAGACCGAGCACGGCTTCGACTTGCCGCGCCGGCTCCAGATCGAATTCTCGAAGACCATTCAGCACATCACCGAGGATTCAGGCACCGAGATCACCCCCGGCGTCATGTGGGATGCATTTCAGGACGAGTACATGCCCGCAACACCCACGATGAAACTGCGCAGCCATGAGCTGCATAGCGCCTCCGGCGATGATGGCGGCACCACCACAATTCAAGTGCAACTCGAGGTCGAAGGTGCGGCGCATTCGTTGCACGGAACGGGTGATGGGCCGGTCGAAGCCTTCGTCGCCGCGCTCACCGATGAGTTCGGTACCTCAGTCGGCGGCGATTTCGACGTGCTCGACTACGCCGAGCACGCCATCGGCCAAGGCTCTGACGCACGGGCCGTCGCGTACCTCGAGACGGTCGACGGCAACGGCAACGTTCGCTGGGGTCTTGGCACCGATCCAAGCATCACCACTGCCTCGCTGCGCGCCGTCCTCGCCGCGTTCGAACGTCAACGCCAGCGTCGATAACACCACGATCCTGCCAGCCTCTCGTCTGCGTCATGTTTCTGGTGCCAATTTGAGCCACAACCATCACGCCGTCGCTGTGAGACCGAACGCTCTGACTAGGTTGTTGGTATGACCTGGATGGTGACAGCGGTTCGTCGATCCCTCTGGCTGGTGCTGATCGGTACCGCTGGCGGAGTCATCTGGTCATGGTGGCGAGACCGCACCGCACCGCCGACGCCTCCAACACCGCCGCAATGGCCGCCACTTAAGCCGGCCAACAACGCTCCGGCAACGGCGGCAACTGCGACAACGGCGACAACGGCGACAACGGCGACAACAAAGACAGGAGCCAATGCTCTCGTCGACTCACCGGATGGACGTTCCGATGCTGCCACCGGTTCAAGGTTGGCGCCAAAGGCTGACGGTTCATGCCCCGACTCGCACCTGATCAAAGCAAACGACAACTCAGGGATCTTCCACGTTCCCGGCGGCCGCTTCTATGACCGCACCAAGGCCGAGCGTTGCTATGCCAGTGCGGCCGACGCCGTTGCAGACGGCTACCGTCCGGCGAAGGCTTAAACGGGCCTCAACACGCTTCCTGAATACCCCAAACTGCACCTCGAACTGCACAGGAGAAACCACCATGAAGGTCACCGTTGACTTCGACAGCTGCGCATCTACCGGCGCCTGCATGCAGGTGTGCCCTGAAGTATTCGAGGTCCGCAACGATGGCTACCTCTACATCCTGCAGGAAAATCCGGGGCCCGAGTTGGCCGCCAAGGTCAACGAGGCAGCCGACATGTGCCCGACCGCAGCTATCACGGTCGAGTAATCCCCGTCGCTTCGACCGAAATTCCGCTGCTGCGGGACGTTCTCGCTAGGTTGCCAACGTGGGATTTCACGCACAACTTGAACGTTCGTGGGCCGCATCGTCATCGATGCTCTGTGTCGGCCTCGACCCTGATCCAGCCCGGATGCCAACCTCGCTCGAAGGAGCTCCCGACGCGATCGAGCGGTTTTGCCGAGCAATCGTCGACGCGACCGCCGACCTCGTGTGCGCGTTCAAACCGCAGATCGCCTACTTCGCGAGCCAACGTGAAGAAGCTGCGCTCGAACGGATCTGCACGTATATTCGCGAGACTTATCCCGACGTCACACTGATTCTCGACGCCAAGCGCGGCGACATCGGCTCAACCGCCGAGCACTACGCCCGCGAGGCATTCGGCCGGTACTCAGCCCATGCGGTCACCGTCAACCCGTACCTTGGGACCGACTCGGTTAAACCATTCTTCCATCACACTGGCGACGGTGGTGGCGGAGTCATTGCCCTGTGCCGCACGAGCAACCCCGGAGGCGACGACTTCCAATCGCTGGTCACGGCGGACGAGCACGGTGGCAAGCCTGTCTACATGCATGTGGCCGAGCGGGTCGCTAACGAATGGTCCCAGCTCGGCGACTGCGGTCTGGTCGTCGGTGCGACCTACCCGGAAGAACTCGCCGAGGTGCGCGGCGCTGCACCCGGCATCCCGTTCCTCGTGCCCGGCGTCGGAGCTCAGGGGGGCGATGCCGCGACCGTTGTCGAGCACGGGACCAACGCCGCACGTAGCGGGCTGATGGTCAGCTCCTCGAGAGCTGTGCTCTACGCCAGCAGCGGTGAAGACTTTGCAGTGGCTGCCCGAGCTGAAGCGCAGCGCACCGCAGCATCACTCACGATCAGCGCAAACCGAACGTGATGTTCTTGTCACGCTTTGGTCTGACCTGAATGTGACATGACCTGAATGTGACATGACCTGAATGTGACAGGCCGCCCGAAATGATTAGAGAGTCTTGATGTCGATGATGCCGGGGGCGGCACGCAGCGCAGCGAGCGTGGCCTCGGGGACCACAGCCGTCGGAGCGATCAGCATGACCGCCGTGCCGGAGCCTTCGACGCGACTGACGTCCATGTCGGCAATGTTGACCTCGGCACTACCGAGGAGCGTGCCGACGGTACCAATGACGCCTGGGCGATCGTCGTTGGTGATGACGACCATGTGGTCGGCGGGCGGCACGTCAAACGGGATGTTGTCGATGTTGACGATGCGCTGATCATTCCGCGGGCCCGACAGCGTGCCCGAAATCGAATGCTCGCCACCGCGTAAAGTCAAGAGATTGACGTAGTCGGCGGCCGTGGCGCAGTTGACGTCACGCACTTCGACGCCATGTTCCTTGGCGAGTTGTGGTGCGTTGACGTAGGTGACAGGCTCATCGGAAATTGCCCCGAAGAATCCCTTTAGTACAGCGAGTTCGAGGATGCGGGTGTCGTAGCCAGCAATTTCACCTTCTGTACAGACCTCCAGCGTCTTGGGGAGCGATCCGTTCAGCGAAACGAACAACGCACCGAGGCGCTCAGCGAGCGGCAGATACGGACGAATCGTCTCGTTCGCTTCGGCCGCATCGACGTTGACCGCAAACGGCACGAACTCGCCGGCAAGCGCGAGTTCGACCATGGTGGCAATGGTGTCGCCGGCCTTGTCTTGGGCTTCGTTGGTGCTCGCACCGAGGTGCGGGGTGACGACCACGCTTGGCAGTTCGAACAGCGGCGACTCGGTCATGGGCTCGGTCGAGAACACGTCAATACCGGCACCGGCAATCACGCCGTCGCGGATGCAGTCAGCCAGATCGCCTTCGTGGACAATGCCGCCGCGGGCCACGTTAATGACGCGCAGCGAAGGCTTCGCCTTGAGCAGCAGGTCACGATTGATGAGACCAAGCGTCTCCGGCGTCTTCGGGAGGTGAACCGTCAAGAAGTCCGACTCGGCGACCACTTGATCGAGGGCCATCAGTTCGACACCCATCACCTTTGCCCGTTCTTCTGAGACGAAGGGGTCATAGGCGACGATCCGCATGCCGAACGCCTTGGCACGGTCCGCCACCAGCTTGCCGATGCGGCCGAGGCCAACGACACCGAGGGTCTTGTCGACAAGCTCGACGCCCGTCCAGCGACTGCGCTCCCAGCGACCTGCGACGAGGGCGGCGTGGGCTTGCGGAACGTTGCGCGCCGTGGCGAGGATGAGTGCCATCGTGTGCTCAGCAGCCGACACGATATTGCTCTGCGGCGCGTTGACGACCATGACTCCCTGCTTGGTGGCGGCAGCGACGTCGACGTTGTCGAGGCCAATCCCTGCACGGCCGACCACCATCAGATTGTTCGCAACTGCGAGCAACTCTGCATTGACCTGTGTCGCTGAGCGGATGATCAGTGCCGCCGCGCCAGGAATAATCGTGAGCAGTTCTTCGGCAGACTTGCCGATCTGGATGTCGACATCGTGACCGGCTTGACGAAGCCGTTCGAGTCCACCGTCAGCAATTTCTTCAGTCACCAGGATACGAGCCATAGATAGTGCCTATCGGCGCTCCGGTCCCCCTTCCAAGGAATTTGACGAACCGTTTGCATCGTTCCTCGCTGCATCCACTGATCACCGACGAAGTACCGTGCGAGACGTGTCCGATGACCACTCCGCTCAACCCGATCTGCGGGCGATCGAGTTCTGGTTCGTCGAACGCGGCGTTCCGCACTTCGTCGAGCGAAAAACGGATGGATCAGCGCTCGATGCCTGGACCCGCGCTCTACCGCTCCTCGTTGTCGCCTATCTGCTGCAGGGTCTCAATGCGCTGAACCTGGCCGAGTGGTCCTTCGAACGGAATCTCTCCGTCGCTGTGGCGGTCATCACCATGCTGTTGGCCGCCTGGGTGTTGTCCAATCGGCTACGCGGCGTCCCAGCCTTTGCCCGGCCCACCGATATCGATGCGCCGGAACTCGCGCTCTTCCTCTTCGTCCCGGCCGTCCCAGCACTGCTGTTCGAGCAGACCGGCGATGCAATCCAGAGCGTCCTGTCCGCAGCCGTCCTTCTTGCCGCGATCTACATCTGGTCTTCATACGGCCTCGGGCCGCTCACACGATGGGGTTTGCGTCGTGGCCGCAACCAGTTAACCGGCCTGGGTTCCCTTGTCGCTCGGGCCCTTCCCCTGCTCCTACTCTTCAATACCTTCTTGTTCATCAACGCAGAAGTTTGGGAGATGGCCGGCACGTTGAACGGCTGGGCCTACGTCGTGGTCATCTTGACGTTCGCGTCGCTTGGAGTGACCTTCGCGTTGAGCCGGGTCCCGGGGGTGATCCGCGCGATGCGGTCATTCGAATCATGGAGCGACATTGATGAGCACTTGCAAGGGACTCCAGCGGCCGGGCTGGCGACCCCCACTGGCGAACTTGTCGAAGACCGGCTGCGCCTGCGCCAGCGGTTCAACATTGGCTTGATCGTCTTATTCGGACAGGCCTTGCAGATCACCCTGGTCACGGTGGCGCTGACCGGCTTCTTCATCGGTTTCGGCTTCTTCGCCATTACCGAGACCACCACCCTCGGCTGGACCCGGCTCGACGAGGTCCATGCCCTCACCGACTGGTCTTTCGGCGGCCGCCCGCTCATCCTGTCCGAGCCCTTGCTCCGAGTATCGGTATTCCTCGGATCGTTCTCTGGCATGTACTTCACCGTCGTTCTGACCACCGATGACACCTACCGCACCGAGTTCGCTGACGACGTCGGACCCGAGGTTCGCGAGGCGCTAGCGGTACGTAGCGCGTACCGTGTCGCACGAGGAACCCATCCACAGTCGGCGCTTGCAACAGCGACCCCAACACCAGTTCCGAGGGCGTCAAACGACGCTGCGGAGGAAGTCCAGGCATGAGCACCATCGACACTGCGAACGGCGAAACTCCGGCTGCCGGCACAGAACCGTCATCGCCACCGTCCACGATCCAGATCCGCGAACTGACGGTCGCCGACGAGATGGTCGTGCTGGGCGATGTCTTCCAACAGGTGTGGGGCTCCGCGACCGAGATCATCCGCCTTGAGATGCTGATGGCGATCTCTCACGCCGGCGGCTACGTGGTTGGAGCGTTCGACATGAGTCGCGGTCACGACGACCGCGGCGAGATCCTCGGCGCTTCCGTCGGCGTACTCGCCGTCCACCATGGCCAGCCTGCGCTGCACAGCCATGTCACCGGCATTTTGGCCGGGGCTCGCAGCACGGGCCTTGGCCGGGCAATGAAGCTGCATCAACAGCAATGGGCGCTCGACCGCGGAATCGAATGGATTGTCTGGACCTTCGACCCGCTCGTCCAGCGCAACGCCTGGTTCAACATTGCGATCCTCGGAGCCGAGGTACACGAATACCTGCCCCACTTCTACGGAACAATGACCGATGCGATCAACGCCGGCGACGACTCCGACCGTCTCTTGATGGCGTGGTCGACTGCGACCAATCCCGACGACGCGCCCCGTGACGGCACTACACATCTTGGCCAGCCAGGCGTCACGCTGATCCCGACGCCGGACGACATCGTGACGTTGCGCCGGACTGACCTGAATGAAGTTGCTCGATGGCGCGGCTCCACACGAACAGCATTGACCGAGGGACTCGCGTCTGGTTCTCAGATCGTCGGTTTCACGCGTGACGGTGATTACGTGGTGTCTACATGAGTAACGCACCGAGTAACGCACCGAGTAACGCACCGACTTTCACTCTCGGAGCCATCGAGCTCCGCCGAATCGCGCTCGCCCTTGTTGCGCCGTTCCGTACCAGCTTTGGCGTCGAGACCGACCGCGACATTCTCCTTGTACGTGTCGAGTTGATCGGCAGCGATGGCGCCGTAACTGAGGGCTGGGGCGAATGTGTGGCACTTGCTGAGCCGACCTACTCGCCCGAGTACGTCGACGGAGCTCAACACGTGATGCTCTCGCACCTCATTCCAGCGGTGCGTAACGCCGGCCAGATCGATGCTGCCGGAGCGACCCGAGCAATGGCGCATTTCCACGGCCACCCAATGGCGAAGGGCGCCATCGAAATGGCGATCCTTGATGCCCAGCTGCGGGCGACGGGCACCTCTTTTGCCGACTTCCTCGGTGCAACCAGGCTGACGGTTCCGAGCGGCGTCAGCGTCGGCATTCACGACACGGTCGACTCATTGTTAACAACTGTCCAGGGCTACATGGACGACGGCTACGTCCGCATCAAGCTCAAGATCGAGCCCGGCTCCGACATCGAACACGTCGCTGCGGTTCGTGAGCTCATCGGCCCCGACACACCGCTGCAAGTCGATGCCAACACGGCCTATCGACGGACCGACGGTGCACATCTTGCCCGCCTTGACGCCTATGACCTGTTGCTCATCGAGCAGCCCCTGCCTGAGGCCGACATCATCGGCCACGCCCAGTTGGCCGCCGAGGTCGAAACGCCGATCTGCCTCGATGAATCGCTTGTTTCAACTTCAGGAACTGCCGATGCCATTGCATTGGGCGCCTGCGAGATCGCGAATATCAAGCCCGGGCGCGTCGGGGGTTACCTCGAAGCAGTCCGGATCCACGACCTCTGTGTCAGCGTTGGCATCCCGGTGTGGTGCGGCGGAATGCTCGAAACGGGGATTGGGCGAGCAGCCAATGCTGTCCTTGCATCGCTCCCGGGCTTCACACTGCCGGGCGACATCAGCGCCTCGACCCGCTTCTACGCACAAGACATCGTGACCGACCCAATCACCATCCACGACGGCCACGTCACGGTCCCTCGATCACCCGGCCTCGGGTTCGACATCGACCAGTCGTTCCTCGACCGAATCACCACCGCCGCTATCTCCGCCTGAGCAGCCCTCCGTCGATCAGCAGCCCTCGGCCGATCAGCAGCCCTCAAATGAGTAGTCGGCGTCGTGGCGCCCGAGCGCCTCGGCGCGTTGACGCACCTCGCGGAACTCTGGGTACTCGTCGAAGAAGGCGAACTTCTCGTCGAGCGCTGTGGTGACATCGACGTCGAACACGTAAGCCGCAAACACCTCTGCGATGTCTTCTTCAGGGCTGCTGGCGCCATAGGGGCCGGTGTACGGAGCGTCGGTCACGCATCGCGCTTCGCCTGCTTCTTCGTTGACGTCGCCATCCGCCGGAATGCTGGCGAGTGCCTCTGCGTCCCAGAACTGCTGGATCCATTGCCACGTGTAGGCGCCTTCGCGGAGGCAACCGCTTCCGTTGTAATACGTCGTGCACTTTTCAGCGGAGATCGAAATGTCGAGCTGGGTCCCAGGAACCTGGGTGAACACGTGCGTCAGCTCATGCTGCATGGTCAGGGCGAGTTCGTTGGGGTCTTCAGCGCCGGCCTGAATGTCAATGGCCATGAGAAAGAACTCAGCGTCCTCGTCGAGCGTGGTCACGAACGCAAGCGCGTCGCACGTATCGCACCCTTCAAAACCTGCCAGGAGCGAGATATCACTCAGCAGTGCAACCGGCGTCACGTCGGCCATGGCAGTCCAGGCTGCGTCGAGGCGAAGGTCGACCTCACCTGAGCAAGGTGGCTGCACCTGACCCTTCACGACGAAGTGCATGGCGGTGACCACGCCATCCTCTTCGACGTCGGCCGGGTCACAGAAGCCGTTTGCCAGAAGTTCATCGAGGATTGCCTGCGCGTCTTCATCGAGTTCGTCCGGGCCAGCTGCTGCGGAGTCGGCAGCCGACACAGCCACTTTGTCGGCCTGCGCGTCGTTGGACCCACCACCGTCTGGCTCGGTCGCATCGAGGACATCGAGGATCCGGTCATAGCTGCCGTCATCGACTTGAAGCAGCAGATCCTCGAACTCATCATCGCTCAGTTCGGCGAGAAAACGTGCGAGGTCTGCATCGTTCAAGCCGGTGACCTGCTGATTGGGGTCCCCGAGTTCAGTGTTGAGTTCAGTGTTGAGTTCAGTGTCATCGATCAGTTCCGCTTCGATTTCGGTGTCACCCGCAGCAGCCTCGGAGACAACGTCATCGCTGCCAGCCGAGCAGCTCGACGCAACCAGCGTCGCTGCAACCATCACCAAAATCACGCGTCGCGTCATTGCCACATAATGGCGCGCTCAAACCTTCGTTTCGCGTTTCTCCCTGCCGCGCAGGTCACAGGTATCGTGCGGTCCATGACCCATGCGTTCTTAAGCGAAGACTGGATGACCGCGGCACGATCGATTCGTGAGAAGTACGCCGACGAGGTACCCGAGGTGAACGTCAGTATCCAGATCAACCTGTCGATCATCGAAGTGCCCTTCGGCGACGGCCAGGTTGATGCGTACTTCGATACCTCGACCGGAGCGCTCCAGCTTGAGCTCGGCGCACTCGACGAGCCCGATGCCACCATCAGCACCGACTACGCCACTGCTCAGGCGCTGTTCGTCGAGCAGAATCAGACCGTTGCCATGCAAGCCTTCATGTCAGGAAAAATCAAGGTCCAAGGCGACATGATGAAGATGATGGCGATGCAAACCGCGATCCCAGCAAACGACTTCACCGAGAAAATCACTCAAGAAATCGCCAACATCACCGAGCCGGCGCCCGCAGCCGAATAGCGTTCAGAGCGGAAATCGGCTGTCAGTCCATATCGGCAACGACGGGCGGCTTCTGCGCCATCGGTGCCATCGTGTCGGCCAACTCCTCGACGGTCCAGGCGCCAGACTTTTCAATTCGGTCGGCCATTTCCCAGGACTTCACACGCTTGACCACTCCGCCCTTTACGTAGAAGGTCTCGCCGGTGAACGGACAGTCCTCCGTGCTCAGGTAGGCCACCAGCGGCGAGACGTTCGCTGGGTCCCAGTTGTCAAAGCCAGCGTCCGGTGCTGCCATGATGTCTTCGAGGCCCGGTGTCGCCAACGTGAGTCGAGTACGTGCCCCCGGCGCAATGCAGTTACTCACGACGTCGTAGCGCTGCAGTTCTTTGGCAGCGATCTGGCTCATCGTGGCAATTCCCGACTTGGCAGCGCCGTAGTTGGCCTGACCGGGGTTCGAAAACAACCCAGACGTGCTCGACGTGTGGACCAGGTTGCGACGCTTGCAGCGCCCGGCCTTATGCTCGTCTCGCCAATAGGCAGCCGCGTGGCGGGTCGGTGCGAAGTGACCTTTGAGGTGGACCGCAATCACGGAGTCCCACTCCTCTTCGGTCATGTTTGCCAGGGTGCGATCACGCAAGATGCCTGCGTTGTTGACAACAACATCCAGATCGCCGAAGACTTCGATTGCGGTTGCAACCATCTGCTCGGCACCCGACCAGCTCGACACATCATCGGTGTTCGCAATCGCTTGACCGCCACGCGCTCGGACTTCAGCTGCAACTTCCTCAGCAGGTGTCGTGTTGCCGCCTGACCCATCGTTCGCTCCACCATGATCATTGACAATGACGTGGGCCCCCTCTTGGGCAAAGAACAACGCGTGCTCCCGACCGATCCCACGACCAGCACCAGTAACGATCACTACACGTCCGTCGAGCGAAGCCATTGATTCTCCTACTGTCATCCGGCCCAGCACCAACGCCGGGCTACGCGAGCGAATCTAGTGATTCCAGCCCGAATGAAACGAAACGACACCGGATCAATGAATCGATCTCGACCGGCCAGGTCGTCACGACGTCACAGCAAGTAGACATCCTGGAGATCGTCGCTCTCCAGCGCGCGAGCGGACTCTGCCCTTCAAGTAGTTCCTTGAGTCGATCCAATGGCGTCTCGATGCCCTCCGCCTTGATCGCGATGACCTTCTGAGCACCGCCGCATCCGCGCACCGCCGCGTCCGCGCACCGCAAGGGCAGCATTGCAATCCGCATCATTCCCGCATCCAAATTCGGCATCGATACTCGGTACTGATATTCGATATCGATATCGATACCGCTATCGATACCGCTACTGCTACTGCTACTGACCGTGCTTGACGAGGGCTGCCCGCTCGGATTACAGGAAAATCAGATCGACCGCTGTGCCCCGCCGGTACAGGTCGCCAACAGGCTCAGCCAAGATGCTGATCGACTCAAACGACCCTTCGGTTGTGCCGAGCAAGCTTCCAATGGTGAACCCGGCCTCGATGAGTGCGTTCTGCGCATCGGAGAACGACAGGCCATCTAATTCGGGCAGTGCAATGAGGTCGAGACCCTTCGAGCGCACCACCGTGAACGAGCCGTCACGAGGCAATTCGCTTTCAGCGGCTGCGTCTTGGCTGACAATGATGCCGACGGGTACGTCGTTGCTGAAAACATCTTCACCAGCCACCACACTGAGCTGCGCAGCAGCCGCTCCAGCCTGTGCGTCTTCCAGCGTCAAGCCGACGACATTGGGCACGACACGCGGTGCTGGACCCTTCGATGCTGTGAGGGCGATGCTCGTACCCGGCAGCACCTGGTCTCCGGCGAGGCTCGTTCCGGCGCCGACGACCCGCCATCCCAGGACCGTGCCGATCGAGCGCGTTTCGTCGAAGACCTCAGCATCGACAAAGCTCGTCAGCTGAATTGCTTCAAGCCGCGCCTGCGCGTCAGCAAGCGGGAGTTCTGTCAGCTCCAGGAGTACGCGAAAGAGCGGCCCCTCGCTGACGTAAATGCGAAATTCGTCGCCTTCTTCTAGGACCGCGCCTGCGGCCGGGAAGGTTCGAATCACTTGGCCAGCATCGGGCTCTTCGTCGCTCCGTTCAAGCTCAGTAAAGACCAGCCAGTCGTTGCCAGCAATCTCGTTCAGCGCGACTGCTTCGTCAACTCCAGCGAGTTCAGGAACTTCATATGACTTGGTTCGGAGGAGGAAGAACGCCGCGAAGCAAACCCCCGCAAGCCCGGCGAGAACGAACAGCGACAGGGTCACCATTGCGCCAACCGGCCTCTTTGGACGCTCGTCGTCGTACAGGGTCGCTGCTACCGGGGCATCTGCAAGCTGTGTGATCGGCATTTGTTCGGTCGCTGGCGAACTCGAGATAGTCAGCGCGCTCGCCGCGATCTGCGTTGTTGCTTCGCCCACCGACGCCGCTCGGTCGAACCCACTCGCCACCGTGACTGCGCCCGTTGGAAGATCAGCAGCGTCAGGCAGGGTGATCAAGGCCTCGTCGGCAGTTTGCTCGATAGTTTGCTCGGCAGCTTGCTCGACAGTTTGCTCGACAGTTTGCGAATCGGCGCCTGAGCCGGTGACGGCGACACCGGGTGCGCCGGCTGTTTCGACCACTGATGTTGGCGGTCGTGCTGCAAACGCTCCAGCAGCAGCAGCAGCAGCATCAGCGGCAGCTCCATTTGATCTATCAGCGGCGTCCGCGTCGTCGAAACCGGCCGAAGCGGGGCGCTCGATTCCGCCAGTCGGATCTGTGGGCCGGCGCATTTTGGACGTGTCAAAGAGTGTGGCTGCGACGATCGGAATCGGCTCGGGCCGCGGCAGCGCCTCGGCGGCAGCAACGAGGCCAAGACCAAATTCGACTGCGGAGAAGCGATCGTCTGCTTCGGGACGCCCTGCACGTTCGAGGACTGCCGCGAGCGAGCCGAGGTCGGCAGACACCGGCATCAGCTTGCCAACTCGGGCGGCGAGCGTCGACACCGTCGAGTCAGCCGAGAACGGCACCGCGCCGGTCACGGCCTCGAGTAGCGAAAGGGCGAGTGAGTAGACATCAGTTTTTGGACCAACGTCGACGCGGAGCGCCTGCTCAGGCGAAGCGTAACGAGCAACGTGCGTCGCGGCGGTGGCCGGTTCAGCCCAGGCGCTGCGCCCAATCAGCTCTGCCATGCCAAAGTCGACGATTCGGACACGGCGGTCTTCGCCGAATACCAGCTTCGATGGAGTCACCTCGGTATGGGCAAGCCCGCGCTGGTGCCCTACATCAAGCGCTCGGCAGGCTTCGAGGCCGACCACGAGCGCCTGTGACGGCTCAAGGAGCCGGCCTCGGTCGAGAAGATCACGCAAGCTGCCACCGCTCAGGTATTCGACAACCCAAAAAAGCGCTGACTCGCCGTCGATATCGACGTCACCCCAGTCAAGAACCTGAGCGATGTTTGGATGGCTCAATGCAGTTGCAAGTTCTGCCTGCTTGCGGAAATCTCGACGAAATTCTTCGGAACTCGCAAGTTCGGAACGCATGATCTTAAAGGTGACGGGCTGATTCCCTTCGATGTCGAAAGCATTCGCGATAATCGTGTTCGCTCCTGCCGAGACGACTTCGGCAATGCGATACCGGTCCGCAAGCACGCGGCCAACCAGAGCGCCACCTGTCAGCTCGCTGTTGTCGACAGCCTCAGTTGCATCGAAATCGTCGGCAGCCATAACGCTCAAAATCTACCTTCTCTGGCTCACCGAGTGGCACCTGGCACCGAGCGTCTATGTCAGCGGTGTGTGGGCGCCTTGGTCCGGCATACTGAAGAGGTGACCGACATCGACGCAACCGATGCTGACCAGGCCAGTGCCTTGCTGCCGGCCGACGAGATCAAGCAAGCAACTGCGACACCGCGTCGTCGACGGCCTGACCGCGGCCTGCTGATCGCAAGTTTCGTCATCGCCGGGGGGCTAGCCCTGATCATCTGGGGATTCTTCACAGCGATCACCGGCGACGAAGGTATCGAGCGTCCTCTCGCCATCGAATCAGTCTCTCCCGTCGAGAACGCTGTGCAGGTCCTGCAGCAGGAACGCATCGCAGTCGACCTCGAGTTCGGCTACGAAGCCGTGCTCATCCTCGACGGAACCGAACTCGAAACGACAAATATCGGACGGCTCGAAGCTCAACCAGGCGAGCAGCTCGTACTGCCACCAACGGCCATCTTCGACCCAGGCAATGCAGTGATCTCCTTCGTCCCGAACGAGAATGCTGCGATCACCGAGTTGACGCAAGGTCTCCACACGGCTCGAGTTGAGTATTGGCGGCTCGACGAGGGCCGCGCGAACGCGAAATCGTACAACTGGACCTTCGTCGTCGTTTGACCTAACCCGATTCGAGCTCCGACTCGAGTTCGGAATCGTGCGACTCCAATGCTGCTCCCGGCACTTCGCCGGTTTCCAGCAACGCCTCAAAACCATCGGCTTCGACAATTGGCACGTTGAGCGCTTCGGCCTTCGTCAGTTTGCTCGCTCCCGGGCTTTCGCCAATGACGAGTGCCAACGTCTTCTTACTGACGCTCCCCGGACTCTTGCCGCCACGTGACGCGATGGCCAACGCTGCTTCCTCACGGTTGTAACCGGCAAGCGTGCCAGTCACCACGACGGCCTTGCCTTCGAGTGTCTGCGGAATAGCGGCCTTCGCTTCTGCTGCACGTGCAGCCGCATCGGGATCGCCGAGGTTCACTCCTGCAGCCTCGAACCGATCGATCAATTCTCGGTTGGCTTGAGCGGCCAACCATTCACTGAACGTCGTGGCGATGACCTCGCCCACACCATCGACGGCCGCCATCTCCTCGACCGAACGACTCATGATGTCGCGCAGCGTGAAAAATGTGTCGGCGAGCGCCTGCGAGGCCGAAGGACCGACATGGCGGACGCCCAATGACCGGATGAACTTATGGAGCGGACGGTCTTTTGAACCCTGAATCGAGTCGACCAGATTCGTGGCACTCGTCTCACCGACTCGATCGAGAGAAATCAGTTGATCGACCGTCAGTAAATACAGGTCAGCAGCGTCATTGATCAGGCCGACACCGACCAGCTTCTCAATCATCTGCGCACCGAGACCTTCGATGTCCATCCCGACGCGGGCCGCGAAATACGCGATCTTCTGGATCCGCTTCGCCGGACAATCCGGGTTGAAGCAGCGGGTGTCAGCCTCGCCCTCGGGCAGGATCAGCGCAACGCCGCAGCCCGGGCAGTCGACGGGGAACTCCCACGCCACGCTTTCCTTCCGCCGCACGTTTTGAGCTGCAGGCCCGACCACCTCGGGGATCACGTCGCCGGCCTTACGGACAATCACCAAATCACCGGGTCGCACATCTTTGACCGCAACCTGCTCGCGATTGTGCAGTGTTGCCATTCCAACCGTCGAGCCGCCTACGAACACCGGGTCGAGCACTGCAAACGGAGTGGCGCGTCCGGTTCGTCCGACAGAAACCTGAATGTCGAGCAGCGTGGTCGTGCGTTCCTCCGGCGGAAACTTGTACGCAATAGCCCAGCGGGGTGCCCTCGCTGTAAACCCGAGGATGTCACGCTGCTTCGGGTCATCAACCTTGATCACCACGCCGTCAATCTCATAGTCGAGCGCATGGCGCTCGTCCTGCCATTGCTTGCAGTGCGTCGCGACCTCGTCGATGGTGTCGAATCGTTTGACGTGTTCGTTGATCGGGAAGCCGATTTGGCCGACCCAGTTGAGCGTGTCGACGTGGCTCGTAAACTCGGGGCCGTCGATCACCTCACCGAGTTGGTACGCCCAGAAGGACAGCTCGCGTTCGGCGGTCTTGGTCGCATCCTTTTGACGAAGGCTGCCCGCTGCCGAGTTCCGAGGATTGACGAACGGCTTCTGCCCTGCCTCGACGGCGCGGGCGTTCAACCGATCGAAAGCTGAGGTCCGCATGTACACCTCGCCACGAACCTCGACGACCGGCGGGACGGCCTCAAACAACGTGCTGCCACCTGGTGCATGCGGTGCGGTCAGCTCGTGCGGTACATCGGCGATCGTCATGACGTTGTCAGTGACATCCTCGCCGACACGACCATCGCCGCGCGTGGCGGCCTGAACGAACTGCCCGTTCTCGTAGCGAATGCTCATCGCCAGCCCATCGAACTTCAGCTCACAGACAAAGGTCGGGATCTGACCATCGAGACCCCTGGCAACACGATCGGCCCAGGATCGCAGTTCGTCGCGATCCATGGCGTTATCGAGGCTGGTCATCGGAACCCGATGCTCGACGGGAGAAAACGCTGTGCTGATCAATCCGCCAACCCGACCAGACGGCGAATCTGGAACGATCAGGTCGGGGTGCTCGGCCTCGAGCGCGCGGAGTTCTCGTGCCAGTGCGTCATAGTCGGCGTCGTCGATCTCAGGGTCGTCAAGCGTGTGATAGCGCTCGTTGTGATGGGCGACCTGGGCACGCAGTTCGCCAACACGTTGTTGCGGGGAAGTCGCGCCAGAGCTCATCAGATCGCAGCGTATTGGAACGGCATCCCGCTCGACTCAACCGGCGACTCAACCGGTCAGGCGCCAAGCGCGAAGCGCGTCGCGTTGGCCTGGTCTTTCACCCGCTTGGAGATTTCAGCCGTCATCCGGGCGAGCCGACGGGCCACCGAGACCGCGTGTGCGTCAAGACTGCCGCCAGGCGTGACCATGCTCTGACGACGCAGCGCCACCGGGTCGCATCCACGCGCCACCAGTTCGCACCAAAGTTCGCTGAGCTGACGCCAATACCGTTCGGAGGTGGAAGCGAGCGGCCCCCCGGTTGGAACAACACCCCAAGCAATAACGCCACCGTCGTCGAGGAACCGATTGATATATCCGGCCCAGTCGAGCAGCTTTTCGTCGACCGGCACCGAAATAACTCCTGGGCCGGCAGCAAGCATCGTGGCAAGGTCGCAGAGTTCTTCGCAATGGATGCCGACGACGACGTCCACGGGCAGCGATGCCATCGCACTGGAGATCACGTCGATCGCATGATCAGGCGGGATTGCAAAGTCGGGTGACATCAGGTCAGCAAGCGCCGGCTCGTCGAGCATGACGAGTTGCGGCGAAGCGGGCAATGCACCGGAAATCTCCGCAGCCACGTCGCGCAACTTGCTCCGAACCACCTTGATCGCCAGCGCAAACGCTTCGGCCGGATCGACGCCTGCAGCGTAGAGCGATGCGCCGATCGTCAACGGGCCAGGAAGGTGCCAGGTGACCGGAAGCCCGTCGAGCGACACATTGCGGGCCAGGTTGAGGAAGGCGTGCAACCCGGCGAACGCTGAATCGTCGAGGCGCTCCGTCGCCAGTGCGTCGGCAGTGAACGCCGCCACGTTCGGCAGCGACGGGATCGTGGCAATCTCGAATTCGCCCATAGCAAAAGCCGCGGCAGCTGCCGCGTCGCGGTGCGGCAGTGCGCCGACGCTTGTCGCTGCCCCGTTGGCAAAACGGCTGTCCCTTGCGATCACCCGTTCATCGTTCCACGCAGGAGCCCCTACAACCGAATCCGACTGACTGTGAAAATGATCTGTCGGCAACTGTCGTGAGAGCCCTCAGTTCCCGGCAACATGTGTACATGGCTTCGGTGGACATAACCGCGCTGAGCGCGCGCAGTGCAGCATGGGTAGCGCGCGTCGCGTGGATTGTTGTCGCCGTGTTCGGCGGAGCAGCCCTGCAGGGCGCTGTTGCCGGCCGGAGTGACGTCGTGCGCTGGACCACTGCCATCGGCGGTTGGGCGCCGTGGGGCGCTGTGATGCTTACGTTGGCGATCCCCTCGGTGCGTTCTTTGACCATCGCTCGCGTGGTCGCTCCATTGGCCCTTCCCGTCACCATCGGCGCAGCCGTCGGCGGCGCTGAGGCAATCGAGGTTGCGACTCTCGCTCTTCCTGCAGGCATTGCTCTGTTCGCCATTTTCACCGCCGACGTCGGCCGCCAGTTCGTCCAAGCGTCCTCGTATGGCGACGAGGAGCGACTCCCCCTGCGTTTTCCGGTCGCAGCGGGCACCGCGGCCATCGTCACGTGGGTCATGTGGGCGCCGAGCATCGTGTTCGGCCCACTTCTGCTCGCCGCCAAGTCGTACCTGTTCGGCGGGCTCCTCAGCGCGATTGGCCTGGCCGGCCTCATCCTGCTCGTCCCTCGCTGGCATCGGTTCTCACGTCGTTGGCTCGTCCTGGTCCCTGCAGGCCTGGTGGTCCACGACCCCGTCGTCCTGGCCGACACGCTCATGGTTCGTTCCGACCAGCTCGGCGGCATGCGCCTCGCCCCTGTCGACACCGAAGCGGCCGACCTCACCGGCCCGGCCAGCGGCTATGCCCTCGAAGTGCAGTCACTTGAAACCGTCACGACTGTCTTTGCGTTCACCCCGCAAGACCCGGGCGGCAAAGCCATCCACATGACCGGCTTTCTGATCAGCCCCAGCCGGCCGGGCGAAGCACTCGCTGCGGCCGCGAACCGCGGCATTCCCCTTCTCTAAAACGCGCTCTCAACCGCGCTCTCAACGGCGTGGCAGATTCAGTCGGCGATTCCGCCACCAAGCACGGACGTGTCAGACAGGTCGTAGAACACGACGCTCTGGCCGGGAGCAATCCGGCGCTGCTGCTCGGCCCACACGATGTCGACATGATCGTCAACGCCCTCGTTGAACACCTTGATCGTCGCAGCCTGCGGAGTCCCGTGCGCACTGGCCTGCACGAGCACTTCGCCAGACATCGGGCCGTCGACCCAGGCCATCCGACGAACGGTGAGACCGTCGCGCAAAAGGTCGCTGTCGGCCCCCACCGTGACGATCTGGGTCTTAGTGTCAACGTCGATCACGTAGCGCTTCGGGCCGCCCCCGGGGAGGCCAAGGCCCTTGCGCTGGCCGATCGTGACCATCTCAACCGACTCAACTTCGCCGAGCTTCGCGCCGGAGGTGTCGACAACGTCGGCGCGGTTGAACGGGATCCGGTCGCCGAGGAACGAGGTCCGCCCGCCGGTCGAGGTGATGAAGCAGACGTCCTGGCTGTCCGGCTTGTCGGCAGTCCGGAGGTCGATTGAGGCTGCGAGCTCGCGAACCTTCGACTTGTGCATGCCCCCGACCGGGAACATAGTGCGCGCCAACTGCTGCTGATCAAGCATGTGCACGACGTAGCTTTGATCTTTGTCGGGATCATCGCCACGCAACAGCGTGTACGAGCCATTGTCGGTGTGGCCAATGTTCGCGTGGTGGCCAGTCGCTACTGCATCGAAGCCAAGGAGGTCGGCGCGCTCGGCGAGGCGCGCAAACTTGACGGAACGGTTGCACTCGATGCAGGGGTTCGGCGTCGTGCCGTTTGCGTGAGCTGCGACGTACGGGTCGACGACGTGCTTGTCGAAATCGTCGCCAAAATTGAACACGAGGTGGTCAATGCCGAGCTGCTGCGCCACTCGACGGGCATCATCAACATCTGAAACGGAACAGCACCCGGTATCGCTGTCGCCACCCCACAACTTCATCGTGACGCCAACCACCTCGTGGCCAGCGTCGCGCAGCAACAGGGCGGCAACGGACGAATCGACTCCGCCGCTCATCGCGCACATCACCTTCATGCGATACCTCGATCTGTGTGAGAGCGCAGCCGCTGGACTGCCTCGATGATGACGTGCACGCCGCGGTCGACGTCTGCGTCGGTCGTTGTGTGGCCAAGCGTCAATCGGAGCGCCCCAAGGGACCGCACGGCTGGGACTCCCATGGCAGCAAGTACGTGTGACGGCTCCATGGCGCCGCTAGCGCATGCCGATGCTGCAGAGGCGCACACCGCCTCCTCGTCGAGCAAGAAGAGCAGTGCTTCACTCTCGATCCCTTCGATGCACACGTGTCCGGAGCCAGCGACCTTTTCGCTGCGATCGAGTGTCTCAGTCACACCATCAAGGCGGGTACACAGTTCGTCGACGAGCCGATCGCGCAGTGCAGCAATGCGCACAACTTCGGTTGTCCGCTCAGCATCAGTCAATTCCAGCGCGATAGATGCAGCCACAATGCCCGCCGTGTTGTGGGTGCCACTGCGCCGCTCACGCTCCTGGCCACCGCCGATAATCAAGGGGTTGATCTTCGGGCCGCCGTTCTCGACGAGCACACCGACACCTTTCGGACCGCCGAACTTATGCGCGCTCAGCGCGAGCAGGTCGACGTGGGGCGTGACCCGTCGCAAGTCGAGCCAGCAAGGTGCTTGCACCGCGTCGGTGTGCAGTAGCGCACCCGGCGAGTGCCGACGAACGACTCGGCGGACCGCTTCGAGGTCGTTGATCGAACCGACTTCGTTGTTGACGGTCATCACGCTGACGATTGCCACGGAACGATCAGCTGCGACGATTTCATCGAGCGCTGGGGCAAGCTGACCAAGATCGACACGGCCAGCGTGATCAACACCGACGACAACTCCGCCATGGTGCTCGACCACTTCGAGCACCGCGTGATGCTCGGTAGCTGGGCACACTGCGACACCACCTGAGCGAGTGACGGCGCCGGTAATCGCCATGTTGTCGCTCTCGGTTCCGCACCCGGTGAAGACGACGTCGTTCGGACGGCAACCGAGGACCGCAGCGACGCGGTCGCGTGACTCGTCGACGGCCTGGCGGGCCTGACGGGCGAAACGATGTGAGCCCGATGGGTTGGCGTACTGGTCGCGCAGGTATGGCAACATCGCCTCGATTGCCTCGGGCCGCATGGGCGCCGACGCTGCGTGGTCGAGGTAGGTGATGGCCATGTCATCAGGCCCGGACGAATTCACAGGGTTACGCTATCGGCACGGTTGAACCAGCAATACTCCCGACGTGGCCCCGCAGCGTGATCTCAAGTTGAAACCAAACCAACTCACTTGGCTGGTGGCCATCATTGTCGTCGGAGTGATCCTCGGCATCGCCGTCGGCGTGTTGTGGGGGCTCGGTGCTGCCGCTGTCACCCTCGCAGCGAGCGAAGCTACCGAACGCATCTCTCGCAGCCGCCGCAACTCACCCTGATCAGGTGCCTTTGCTTTCCGATTCTGAACACTCACGTGGCGGGACTGGCCGGGCTCGCAGGACCGACGCCTCACTGATAGCGAGAAATAACACTCAGTAGATACGCCCCGGGGTGCACTTGGAGGTGACGCTGGCAGCTGATTGCGGGGGCCAGCTGATCGGCGAGGTCGACTGCCAACGTGGTCGCCCACAGGTTGAGCGCAACGACCGAGTTCAAAGCAGCGAAGAACCAACGAGTAGATCTCGGCCTCGGCGTTGCAACATCTTCCCGCCGTCATCGAGCGATGAGAGAACGCTGTTGCGGCTTCGGCGGAGTTGAATCGGCCGGGGTTTGCAATGGCCGACTGCGCAGCAACCGATCGTGGCGTGGCTGCTGGCGCGACGACTTACGCCCAGGATTTCAGCTGCGGAACTGACGCTGAGGCCAGATTGCCAGCTGAGGTATTCGTCGTGGGGGAAAATCGGACATCGAAAGAAGTCACACTCTGGGCCAAATCGGGCCGGAATGCGCGACACTGCGCCCATGCTCGGCTACAACTCCACTTCCTACGGCACGGGGTTCGCCGACGTGTACGACGACTGGTACGGCGATGTCACCGACGTTGCGGCAACGGTCAGCCGAATGGTCGGCCTCGTCGGCCTCGTCGACCCAGCCGGCCCAGTGCTCGAGTTAGGTGCGGGGACGGGTCGGCTCGCCATCCCACTGGCCCAAGCTGGTTTGGGTGTCACCGCCATTGATTCGAGTCAGGAAATGCTCGATCGTTTGCACGCCCTCGACGCGGACGGTTCGGTCACGGTCCTACACGGTGACATGGTCAAGGACCTTCCCGATGGGCCCTTCGCTGCTGCACTCATCGCCTACAACACCATCTTCAACCTGCTCGACAACGGAGCACAGCAGGCCTGCTTCTCTGCCGTCGCAGCTCGGCTCGCCCCCGACGGTGTCTTCGTCGTCGAGGCCTTCGTCCCCGAATTGGACACACTGGCAGGCAGCGATGTCTCCGTGCGTTCGATGGCCGTCGACCGTGTGGTGTTGTCTGTGTCTCAGACAACCCCGTCAAGCCAACAGGCCGAAGGCCAGTTCATCGAGATCACCGAAGCAGGCGGCGTACGACTTCGACCATGGTCGGTGCGCTGGGCGACTCCCGAACAACTCGATGCAATGGCGACCGCTGCGGGTCTGGTACTCGACGCCCGCCACGCCGACATGGCTGGCACTCCGTTTGACTCCGAGAGCACCCAGCACGTCAGCGTGTACCGCCGCCTCACCGGCTGAACTGTCAGACCACGGTGTGACACTGTCTTGCTCAAAACGAGTGGAAACCGCCATCGATTCGGATGATGTCGCCCGTGTGGTACGAGCTGGCCGAGCTGGCGAGGTATGTCGCAATCCCGGCGAAGTCTTCTTTCGTGCCCCACCGCCGGGATGGGATACGCGGCATGACTTTGTCGACGAACTTGTCCCAACCAAACGCGTTGGCGGTCATGTCACTTTCGATCCAACCCGGCAGGATCGAGTTGCAGCGAATGTTGTGGCGAGCGTGGGCAACGGCGATGCCGCGCATCATCGCGTTAACACCGGCCTTCGTGGCCCCGTAGTGCTGGCCCGATGCTGAGCCAAACTCCGACGATCCCGACGACGTAAACACGATAGATCCACCCGAAAGGTCACCTTCGTCGAATCGGCCAACCATATGCTTGGCCGCTTCGCGGGCGGTGTAGAACGCTCCGTCGAGGTTGACCGACATAACACGACGCCAGTCCTCGCTGGTCATCTCGAGGAAGCTCGGCGACGTACCACTCACACCGGCATTAACGAACACCGCGTCAATCCGACCGAGCGCATCGGCAGTCTCTTGCATCGACTCGATCACGGCGGACTCGTCGCTGACATCACAGACGATCGACAGCAACTCGACGTCATATTCACTCAAAACGTCGAGAGCTCGTTCGTTCTTCTCGGCGTTGGTCCCCCAGATCGCCACGTCTGCTCCGTGCGCTGCCAGCCCCTCGGCCATGCCGAGGCCAATGCCGCTGTTCCCTCCGGTAATCAGAGCAACGCGGCCGGTGAGATCGAATGGTGAATCGCTGGACATGACAGGACTGTAGAGCGTTCTAGAAAGCACGCTGCAACGCGGCCGCGCCAGAGCACGAAGCACCCCGTACCCGGGCGGCCGATATCCTCACCCAATGGCACTGGATCGAATTCGGACACCCGCCGATCTGCGGGATCTGTCATACGCCGAAATCGATGGCCTCGCCGACGAGATTCGCGACTTCATCGTCGGCGCAGTCTCAGAAACAGGTGGCCACCTCGGCTCCAATCTCGGTGTTGTCGAGCTGACATTGGCGCTTCACCGGGTCTTCCAATCACCGACCGATGCAATTCTCTGGGATACCGGCCATCAGGCGTACGTCCACAAGATCGTCACAGGCCGCCAGGCACAGTTCGAACAGCTTCGCCAAGGCGGCGGGCTTTCGGGCTATCCGAGTCGCGAAGAGTCCGAGCACGACTACGTCGAAAATAGCCATGCGTCGACGATCCTTTCTTACGCATATGGCATGGCCGTGGCGCGCGATGCCGGCACGAACCCGCATCGCCACATTGTTGCTGTCATCGGCGATGGCTCCATGACCGGCGGCATGGCCTACGAGGCCCTCAACAACATTGGTCACGGCAACAAGCGCGTCATCATTATCTTGAACGACAACGGCCGCTCGTATGCACCAACGGTGTCCAACCTCTCAGCGAGCACCCAGGGCCACGACGAGCAGTCAGATCACCCCAGCCAGCCAACGTTCACCGACCGCGTCACCGGCAAGCTCAGCCACGCGTTGACCGACATTCGCCTCAACCCGGTGTACGTCCGTCGCCAACGGCGTATCGAAAACTACCTGCAGAGCCTGCCGCTTGTTGGCAATCAGGCCGGAGCCGCCATGGACGCCTTCAAGGCGGGCGTCCGTGAGTTCTTACAGCCGCCGTCGTTCTTCGAGGCGCTGGGCGTCCGCTATGTCGGTCCGGTCAACGGCCACAACGTCGAAGAGATGGAGCATGCTCTCCTCAACGCGATTGAACTCAGCGAAGACGGTCCAATCCTCGTCCACATGATGACGCAAAAGGGCCGCGGGTACTCGCCAGCTGAGGACGACAACGAGAAGCATCTCCACGATGCACCGATTTTCGACCCTGCCGTCGGCCCGCCAAAGGCTGTCTCGACGGGCTACACCCAGGCATTCGCCGAATCGATCCTCAAAGAGGCCGAAGCTGACAATCGCATCGTCGCGATCACTGCAGCGATGCCCGGTCCAACCGGTTTGATCCCGTTCCAAGAACGGTTTCCTGATCGGTTCTTCGACGTTGGCATTGCCGAGCAGCACGCAGTCACCGGCGCCGCAGGAATGGCCATGGGCGGGTTGCGCCCCATCGTCGCCATCTACTCGACATTCCTCAACCGGGCCTGGGACCAAGTCGTCTACGACGTCGCAATGCACCGCCTCCCCGTCGTGTTCTGCCTCGACCGGGCAGGCATCACCGGCCCTGACGGCGCCAGCCACCATGGCGTCTACGACATGGCGCTCCTCTCGAAAGTTCCGGGCATGCGCGTCTTGGCCCCGTCGAGCGCCCAAGAACTTGCTCAGATGCTGCACGACGCTGTCAGGCTCTCCGATGAGGGCCCTGTTGTGATTCGCTATGCCCGAGGCGCCGCACGCCAGGTGACCGAGCACGAGGTCGGCTCCGGCCTGCTCGCTCGGTCGGTCGTGGCCCCCGACGACGCTGACGTGTGTGTGATCGCTGTGGGCAAGATGCTCGAAACCGCCGAACAGGCTGCGGTACAGCTCGCCGAATCCGGCACGCCGGTCACTGTCTGGGATGCGCGGTCGTGCGCCCCGCTCGACCCGGCAATGATCGCCGATGCAGCCCGTCATTCACGAGTGCTCACGATCGAAGACGGCATTCGCGCCGGGGGCATCGGCATGTCGATCGCCGATGAAATCACGTCCATCGATCCATCGACGGTCGTCAAGGTGCTCGGCATCCCCACCAAGTTCATCCCCCACGACCCCAAGTCGGCGAACCTGCATACCAAGTTCGGCCTCGACGTCGACGGTCTCGTCGCCGCACTGCGCCAAGACTGACTCACCCCTACGTCCGACCACACTCTGACGGCCACGTGGAGGTCGCCATGGGCCGTAGCATTGCGTCATGACCTGGTTGGCTTCTGACACATGTGAAATAGATGATTTCATCGCGCTCGTCGAGCAATCTGCCGACCTCACCGACTACCCGCACGCTGCGACAATCGAGCGCGGCACTGTCGTGTACGACAGTTCGGCCCTGCGCGCTGCAACGGTCTCGCCGGGCGGCCGACGCGCCGTCATGAGCGAGCTGGCCAGCGCTCTGCTCAACGGACCCGGAATTGTGGTGTTCCGCGGAGCCTTCGAACAGCCCGTCGTCGATGCCGCATCGGCCGCGTTTTTTGAACTGATTGCAAAAGAAAAGACCAACGCCATTGGCGGCGGCGACCACTTCGCCAAGGCGGGGGCCAATGATCGAGTCTGGAATGCGCTCGAGAAACTGGCGCTACACAACCCGCAGGTGTTCGTCGACTACTACAGCAACGATCTCGTCGACCTGATCAGCACTGCCTGGTTGGGGCCCGCCTATCAGGTCACCTCGCAGGTCAACGTGGTCAACCCTGGTGGCGCAGCGCAAGAACCGCACCGCGACTATCACCTCGGCTTCATGACCAACGAGGAAGCTGCGAGCTTCCCCGCGCATGTGCACCGTCTCTCCCCCATGATGACGCTGCAAGGCGCAGTGGCGCACTGCGATATGCCACTCGAAACCGGGCCGACGATGTACCTGCCGCACTCGCAGAAGTACGAAGCCGGTTACCTCGCCTGGCGTCGCGACGATTTCAAGGCGTACTTCGCCGACCACCACGTGCAGCTCTCACTCCAGCTCGGCGACGCAGTGTTCTTCAACCCGGCGCTTTTTCACGGCGCCGGCACCAACGTCACGTCCGACGTCTATCGCATCGCCAACCTGCTGCAAGTTGGCACAGCGATGGGCCGCACACTCGAAGCGGTTGATCGTGGAGCGATGCTCGATGCGCTCTACCCCGTCTTGCTCGACCGTGTCGTGGAAGGCGGCGACCGAGCACTCGTCGACTGCGCTGTCGCCGCTGCTGCCGAGGGCTACCCGTTCCCATGCAACCTCGATATCGACAAGCCGATTGGGGGGCTCACCCCGCCGTCTGACGCCGATCGAGTTCGCAAAGCACTCGATGCCGGCACGTCGGCTGCAGAATTCGCCGCCGTGCTTGCAGCCCGGCGTTCGTGACATTTGGGCCAATCCGCACCGAACGACTCCTCCTGGGACCTGTGGGGCGCACCTCACGTGGGACGGCCGCTCGGGCGGAGATTGGTCACTCGCTCGCGCCTGCTGTGTGGGGCCCAGGGTACGCCACCAACACGGTCGCAGCGGTCTGTGCCCGCATGCTCGAGGATGCGAAAATCACTCGCCTGAACGGCGTGGCGTCGCCTCTTGCGTGCTTGATCTGATCGTCGAGCACTTCCCCAAGGCCGGCGCTGACACACTCGACGTCAGTTAGCTGCCGGGCCGGGGCTCACTCGGGCCGCTGTCTCTGGGCTATGGATTCTCGACGGCGACACAGAAGCACGGCTTGCGTTGCCCTCAGTGGCAAACGCCACATCACTGAACACTGCGCAGCCACCAACTACTGTCATCGCAATGCGTCGAATCGTCCTACTGATTTCCGCAGTCAGCCTCGCAGCCGCCAGCTGCACCAGCGCACCGGAATCGACGGTCGAGGCCCGCTCCACTGTCGCCACGATTGCGAACGTCGGTGAGATTGCAAATTCCGAGAACAACGAAACAGCTCCGGAACCACAACCGGCATCCGCCGCTCCGAGCACCGCTGTCGCGTCTCCGGCCAGCACGTCGGCTCCACTGGCCACCGTGGCGCCAACCGCGCCACCAACCGTCGCGCCAACCGCGCCACCAACCGTTGCGCCAAACCCGACGCAGCCTGCGACGACCAGCGTCGAGCCAGTAGGCGACGGCCCTGTGCTCACCAGCCCTCCGCAAACAGCAGGCGACAACGGCGCACTGGTTCCGGTGTTCTTCGGCTTCAGCGCTACAGCAACAACCGGGTGCGCCAACGCCGACCCGGGCACCGTCGAGTTGAAGTGGGAAGTGATCGGCACCGAGTCGGTCTCCATCGCTATTGGCACCGACACACAGGTCTTCCGTACGGGCGAGCCGCCCGCCGGCTCGCTCGATGTGCCACTCGACTGTGCAGCCAGCAGCACGTACTTCGTGATCGCGACGAACCCGGGCGGGCGCACCGTGCGTTCGGCCACCGTGGCACCCTGACGTTCAGCGCTCGTTGATCGCAACCAGCCGTTCGAAACGCGGACGGACCACGTCGATAATTATCCTTGACCGCTCCTCAGCCGGGGCCTTCACCGCTTCACCCCAGAGCGCCCGGCCCACCATGAAGCCAGAGCAACCGGCGTCCGATGCCACCGTGAACTGATCGGCAAAATCGTCGAAGGTTCCTCCCCCTGACAGCATTGCCCAGGGAATTCCGCCAGCTATATCGGTGACCTCTGCACATGCCTCGGGCGACCCTGGGTATGGCAGTTTGAGCAGATCAGGGCCGAGTGCAGCAAAGCGTCGGGCAGTTTCGACGACGACGCGATGACGATCCGCAGGCGAGTCCAGGTCATAAAACAGCGGTTCCATTGCCAGCGGTAGCCCAACTTTCCGACAATCGGCGAGGACGCCCGCAGCCATTGCTTCCTGCGCTCGGGCAAGCGGTCGATCGGGATGGTACGACTGCAGGAGCTTTGCCGACGCCGCGCCGGACGCTGCGGCCTGCTTGATTGACCAGCCATCGAGGATCGTTGTCACCCCGGCGCCCGGATCGTCAAGGTAGCCCTGGGACTCGAGTGCTGCCAGGAAGCCGACGCCGTCGGGCAGCGCGCCCGCGTCGACAACCTGCGGTATTGAGTACTCCGGTTCGAGCATCACGCCAGTCGCGAGGTCGGCAATCGTGCTCACCAGTTCGATCTTCAGCGCAGTAATCTCGGCGGCACCCAGCGACTCCGGGTTGTCCGGGCGCAGAAAGTAACGGAGTGAGTCGCGATGGTCGATCGCGAGGATCGAAAACTTCCCATCGGGATTCGAGAGATCAATCAACGCCACGATCAGTCCGCAACTGCTGGGCCAGCAGAATCAGGAGGTCGAACGACGGGGAGCTCCCATGCCTCGTGGTCCCAGTCGTCCTGGATCCACGTGTGCGCTTCATCGAAGCACGGCGGTGTCGTGCGTTCGTCGTCGTACAGCTCTCCGGCAAGATAGTTGAGAAACATCATGTGCGAACTCGGGCAGGCGACCGACGAGTGATAGCCCTTCGTAACGAGCACGGCCTCACCGTTGCGGGCGGTGAACAACTCGTCGAAGTTCTCCTCATCGGTCCAGTTCCGCTGCATCACGAAGCCGTTGTCCGGTTGAGTTCGGAAGTAGTACACCTCTTCGAGATATGGCGAGCCGTCGCGACCGTCATGGCGGTGCGGTGCCCAGCCAGACCATGTTCCACGAGGGACATACACCTCGTACAGGATGAGCCGTTCAGCCTGGATTGGTGGAGCCAACACATGGTTGACGTGGCGGTACGCAGCGCCACCACCGCGTAACTCCTGCTTCATCTCGCTCGGCTCGATCAGCCGAGTTGGATACTTGCCAACTGCTTCGGCGGATCCAATCGAGAACTCAAACCCGCCGACAGCGGCGACGACTTCGATCGCCTCACCAGGCGTCACGTAAACGATGTGCGGCATTTCCTCGAACACCGACGTCCGACTGATGTCAAACGTCTGGCCGCCGGCTCGCACGGTTCCAGCGCCACGCAGCGGAACGATCGCTGTCTCTTGGCCGTCACGCTGGTCGGTGTGTGTGTCGCCAGCATCGAGCTCGACGACAGCGAAGCTGAGGAAGTCCCAACCAGAGTTCTCCGGTGTGATATCGATCCGCACCGTGCCGTCGAGGTTGCGCGACCGGTGATGGCTCGTGTCGGTCTCACGCATCGGGCCAACTGGATGGGCGTGACGAAGCGGCTGACCCGAGTGAGACAGCTGTTCGGAATCGAATTCGGTCATGACTGGTTCTCCTGTGCGTCAATCTCGTCAATCGCGACGGGACGGTTTTCCTGCATCGAACGCAGGGCTGCCTTGCCGATGACCAGTGGTGCTCGGCCGTCGGCACCCGACGCCGGGCTCTGGGCGCCGGAGCCGGCAGCCACGTACGCCATGAACGCGTCCCACTGGTCGAGGTAGCTACGGGCATAACGCTCGAGAAAGAAGTTCTGCAGCGGCGGCTGCCGGAACCCCTGATCGGTGGCAAGAACCGCGTTGAAGTCGTGGTGGTTGTTCGACGCAGCCTTGCCGTTGCTGCCAAAGGCTTCGACCCGTTGGTCGTAGCCGTACGCGGCGCGGCGGCTGTTGTCAATCGTTGTCAACACCCCGTTGGCGTGCGTCAACAGAACGACGGCGGTGTCCACGTCACCCGCCTCGCCGATCGCAGGGTCGACCCTGACAGCGCCCTTCGCATACACCTCAACCACGTCACTCCCGGTGACATAGCGAGCCATATCGAAGTCGTGGATTGTCATGTCGTTGAAGATGCCGCCCGAGACTTTGATGTACTCGATTGGTGGCGGGCCCGGGTCTCGGCTGATGATGTTGACGAGATGTACATCTCCGACCGCGCCGTGTTTGACAGCATCGGCCACGGCCTTATGGCTTGGGTCAAAGCGCCGGTTGAAACCAATCTGTAGTGGCACACGCGCAGCTGCCACCGCAGCCAGGCCTCGGTCCACTTCGGCGATGTCCAGCGAGATCGGCTTTTCGCAAAAGATAGCCTTGCCAGCTTCGGCAGCCGCGACCATTGCGTCCACGTGCGTGTCGGTACTCGTGCAGATCGCAACGGCATCGACATCGTCAGCGGTGACTGCATCAGCGAGCGACGTCGCGACGCGCGCACCGATATCCGCGCCGACCGCCTGCGCCGCTGCATCAACAACGTCGAACACGACACTCACCGATGCGCCAGGCACCTGGCGAGCCAGCATCTCAGCGTGCATTTTGCCAATCCGCCCGCACCCGAGCACCGCAAATCTTGTTGTCATGTCATGTCTCAGTTCGTGGGTCGGTCTGCAGGAGGTTGGATGATGATGTGGCCACCCGCGGTGTCAGCCGCGTGCACAGCGATCGGTTCCTTGACCGGCTTGCGGCAAGGTGCACCTGTGGCAAGGTCGAACCGACCGTTGTGCTTCGGGCATTCGATCTGTGGTCCGTCGGGCCCATCGACGACGGTTCCACCAGAAAGGTGGACTTGTCCATGAGTACAAGTGCCGTCAACGACGCACACCGTGCCATCGTCGGTGCGCGCCACGGCAAAGGTCCGGTCACGCACGTCGACACGAGTAATCGATCCGATCGCGATCTGTTCGACTGGGCCGAGGTCGAACGATCCATCAGGGCGGATGAAGCCGATTGAACCAGCCTCAGGCGGAGCGGTTGGCATATCGGGGATG
>Ga0115001_10000100_pt1 | contig 53270 bp, 40 predicted proteins | sample ArcticOcean_MG_C_12_FD_89869 | JGI IMG/M metagenome (GOLD analysis project Ga0115001, IMG submission 89869) | Marine microbial communities from western Arctic Ocean - ArcticOcean_MG_CB8_130 | ecosystem: Environmental > Aquatic > Marine > Oceanic | place: Arctic Ocean: Canada Basin | collected... | reverse complement strand
TCTTTCTCCAAATCTTTAGGATATTTATTCAGATTTTCAGAGCTGCTAAATTGCGTGGGGTTTACAAAAATACTTACCCAAACATTGTCATTATTTTTCACAGCATTTTTTATAAGCGATAAATGCCCCTCATGGAGTGAGCCCATTGTTGGCACCAATCCGATGTTGTTTTTAGATAAAATAGATACTTTTATTTTATTTTCAACATCTTTTTTTTTAAAATAGACAGGCATTTAATATAATTTTAACACTCTATATTAGGTGTAATTTGGATTAAATCTAACATAATTTTCGTAATTTTGCATTCTCTAATAATTGAGTTTTAAAGAAAGGATTTTATGACTGGAAAAAAAGTGCTTTTCGTATCCTCTGAAGTTATACCATATCTTCCAAATAATGACATTTCGTCATTGTCATATAATTTACCTAAAATGGTCAATGAAAACGGAGGGCAAACAAGAATTTTTATACCTAAATATGGTATTATTAACGAAAGACGTCATCAATTACATGAAGTGATCAGGCTTTCTGGAATGAATTTAATCATTGATGACATAGATATGCCTTTAATTATTAAAGTAGCATCTATTCCAAAAGAGAGAATGCAGGTCTATTTTATTGATAATGATGAATATTTTAAAAATAGAGGTCTTCATATTGATGATAAAAAAAAGCTCTATAAAGACAATGACGAAAGAGCAATATTTTTTGCCAAAGGAGTAGTTGAAACCATAAAAAAACTCAATTGGTCACCTGATATTATACATGTCCATGGCTGGATAGCTTCTTTACTGCCTCTTTATTTAAAAGAATATTACAAAGATGAGCCACTTTTTAAAAATTCCAAAGTCGTAGTTTCTATTTATGGAAATGAAATTACAGGAAATTTAAATAAAAACTTAGTTAAGAAAATTCAGTTTGATGAAGTTCAAAGTGAAACTTTAGGCATTTTAGAAAAGCCAACATATTTAGATTTGTTTAAAAATGCTATTTTAAATTCAGATGGAGTTGTTATTGCTGGAGATGAAACGGATGAATCCATATTAGAACTTGTAAAAACCCACGAAAAACCTCTTTTAAAATTTGGATTTAAGGATGGGTTTAAAGAAGAGTATTTAAATTTTTATAACACCAAAATTCTCAATTAATTTATTGATGAAATATAATAAATATCTATTCCTTTTAATAATTATTATCTCATCTTGTAATAAAGATTTTAATACTGTTGGCATTAACTTAATCAACAATAAACCATTTAACACAAGCTTGGAAGAGGTCCCAGTTTTTGTTAAAATGAAAAAAATTCCACCATATGTTGTTAATCAAATACAAACATTTCAGTTAGGAACATATAATGATAATATTTTTGGGAACACGGAAGTAGTCTACTTATCTCAACTCACTTTAGAAACTGTTTCCCCAGTTTTTGGGATATTTAAACAAAATGACGAAATAAATGGGATGGAAGATAATATTGCTGCAATTCCTGAAAAAGAAACTTTAAAAGATGTTTTTTTAGATATACCATTTTTTAACAATGTTGATGATGATGATAATGATGGCGTCATTAATCTTTATGATATCGATAGTACAGACCCTGAGAGCGATAGTGATGGGGACGGATGGTCTGATATTTATGAATCTCAAATTGGGCAAAATCCATTAAATCCAGACACAGATGGTGATGGAATTTTAGATCCAGATGATGATGAATCAAAAAACCCTAATGGTGGAGGTACTGTCTATGAATTGGATTCTTTAATAGGAAACTCTAAAGCTAAGTTTAAACTAAAAGTTAATGAGTTAGACTATTATTTAAGAGCATATGATCCTGAATCTAATTTCGAAAAATATCAAAAATATTATTCTAATAATGAAATTCCCTCAAATTTTTCTGGTACTGTACTTTTTGATGACGAAATAGAAATTAATTCTAATGAGCTTGTTTTTTACAATGAAGATGATCCCGAAACCACAGAAGATGATGAATCAGAAACTGTAAAAGAAAGGCTAACACCTAGGATAAGGGTTCCACTTGATAAGGAATTTTTTCAAAAAAAAATCATTGATAATGAAGGATCTCAAGATTTAGATAATAATGAAAATTTTAAGTTATTTATAAAAGGTTTAGTAATTAAAGCATATGATTTTTCTGATCCTTTAATGATGATTTTAAATTTTAATGAAGCGGAAATAAGAATGGTATATGATTATCAAAAATATGATAAAAATGATACTTCTGATGATACTTCTGATGACGTAATAGAGGAGGAGGAATCTAAATTTTTATTAAAGATGAGTGGGTATAAAATTAATTCATTTAAAAACGAAGCTTATCCTGCGGCAATTTATAATGAGATTTCCGACACTATTAACAACCCTAAAACAGTTTATCTTAAAGGAGGAGCAGGGGTAATGGCAGAAATTGAATTATTTAAAAATAATGATGGGATAGATGTTTTAGAAGAGATTAGATCTAAAGAATGGTTGGTTAATGAGGCAAACTTATCCATGTATATTGATAAAGATATGCTTAGTTCTAGTGGGGGAATTATTGAACCTTCTAGACTGTATTTGTATGATATAAAAAATAAGGCTCCATTAATAGATTATTTTATTGACAATTCAACTGGTGCCAAAGAATATGACAATAAGGTATACCATGGTGGCTTAATTGAGCTAGACGAGGATGAAAACGGGTTGATGTATAAAATTAAAATAAGTGAACATATAAAAAATGTTATTAGAAAAGATTCTACAAATCTTAAACTAGGCTTAGTAGTAAGTTCTGATATAAGCAGTTCTATGAATACTGAGGTAGAAAACTCTGACCTTATGACTTTCACACCTACATCATCAGCCATTAACCCTCTAGGAACTGTTTTAATTGGACCAAGTCCAAGTGCAGATAAATACGCTAAAAGAATGAGATTAAATCTTTATTATACGGAGATTAATAACGATTAAGCATTTCTCTGACTTTTCTATATATTTTTAAAGACTCCTTGTTGTCCTAAATTAAAACTAATTTTAAATTAATTATTATGAATATATTTCTAATGATTTATCCAACTCAAATTATCCTGTTACTGTTAGTATTAACAACATTAACAGCAATTGCTTTGGTTATGGCATCAAAAAAAGAAACTAATTTTCACTTTCTGATTTGGACTGCGATTATTATTTTCTTGCCATTTTTCGGTTCGCTAAGTTACATATTGAAATTCTTCACATCAAGAAGAATGAATAATAACGTGGCATAACTCCATATATATAAAATAGCAGTTAAGAGCTAGCTGTAATAAAAAAATCGTTTCAAATAAAAGTTCATTTAATTGGACGAATATCAATAATAAGTGATTTAAAAACTTCAGTGATTTTGAGGAATGTTTTTCAATATAAATATCTGAGGATACAATAACTATAGACAATTCATTAATTATAGTTTTTTTCGAAGTCGGGCTACGGGACTTCCTATCATTTCTCTATACTTTGCAACAGTTCTTCTAGCTATTGGATAACCTTTTTTGTTTATGATCTTAGTAAGCTGGTCATCAGTTAATGGTTTGGTTTTGTCTTCATTATCTATGATGACCTGAAGCTCTTTTTTAATTTCAATTGTAGAAACTTCAATTCCTTGATCATTAGTTATTCCCTCTGAAAAAAATGATTTTATTAATTTAATGCCATAAGGTGAATCAACATATTTACTATTAGCTACTCTGGAAATGGTAGAGATATCCATTTGAATTTTTTCAGCAATATCTTTTAAAATCATAGGCTTTAGGTTGCTTTCATCCCCTGAGAGAAAATATTCTTTTTGAAAGTCCATTATTGATTTCATTGTTAGTAATAAAGTTTGATTTCTCTGATTAATTGCATCAATAAACCATTTAGCAGCATCTAATTTTTGTTTAATGAAAATCACAGCATCTTTTTGAGATTTAGAAGCTTTATTAGTCTCTTTATATCCAGATAGCATGTTTTTATATTCATTTGAAACGTGTAAATCTGGTGCATTTCTTGAATTTAAAGTAAGTAGAAGTTTATTTTCCACAATTTCAATTGTAAAATCCGGAATTATACTTGAATTTATTTTAGTTGGTTCTGAAAATGCTGCACCTGGCTTTGGATTTAATTTTTCAATTTCTTTAATTGCAATTTTTAAATCATTTTCATTAATATTAAGTTTTAGAATAATTTTTTGATAATGTTTCTTAATAAACATATCAAAATTATTCTCTATTATTTTAATTGCGGTATTAATACTTGACGAGGATTTTTTCTTCTTTAATTGTATAGTAAGGGTCTCTTGAAGGTTTCTTGCCCCTACACCTGGAGGGTCCAATAAATGAATTGTTTTAAGTATTTTTTCTATTGATTCAACATCGGAATAAATTCCCATTGTAAAAGCTAAATCATCAACAATATCTAGCAATTCTCTTCTTAGATATCCTGTTTGATCAATACTCCCTACTAAAAAATGAGCAATCTCAAGATCTGATTTATTGAATGAAAAAGCTTGAAGTTGATTTTTAAGAAACTCATTGAAACTAATGCCTGAAATAAATGGTAAACTTTTTTGCTCGTCGTCCGCACTATGATTATTAGATTTTAATTTGTAATCAGGAACATCATCATCACTTAAATAATCTTCTACATTTATTTCGTTATCAGAAACAACTTCTTCTTCAAAATCATTTGTTTCTTCAAAAGGATTTTCTTCTTCTTCCTCTTTTCCAACTTCTAAAGCAGGGTTTTCTTCAATTTCTCTAGACAAACGTTGTTCAAGTTCTTGAACAGGCAGTTGTATCAGTTTCATCAACTGAATTTGTTGAGGGGATAACTTCTGAGATAATTTTAATTGTAAACGTTGATTAAGCATTGAAATTTAATTCAAATAAAAGTACAAAAAAGACATTGAATCAATATTACATCACTAAAACTCTGCACTTTTAGGAGTTCTTGGAAAGGGGATTACATCTCTAATGTTCGACATCCCGGTTGCAAATAAAATTAATCTCTCTAACCCAAGGCCAAAACCACTATGTTTTACTGTCCCGTATTTTCTTAAATCTAGGTACCACCAAAGCTCTTTCTCTTCAATATTTAAATCTTTAATTCTAGCTTTTAAAACATCTAACCTTTCTTCTCTTTGTGATCCTCCAACTATTTCTCCTATACCAGGAAATAAAATATCCATAGCTTTTACTGTCTTACCATCCTCGTTCATCCTCATATAAAAAGCTTTGATTTTAGCAGGGTAATCATAAATGATTACAGGTTTTTTAAAATGTTTTTCAACTAAGAAACGTTCGTGTTCACTTTGCAGGTCCACTCCCCATTCCAAAATGGGATATTTAAATTTTTTCTTTTTGTTGGGTTTAGAATTTTTTAAAATTTCAAAAGCCTCCGTGTAAGTTATTTTCTTAAAATCGTTATTTACAACAAAATTTAATCGGTCTAATAAATTTAATTCATTTCTTTCATTCATTGGTTTAGACTTGTCTTCATCTAGAAGTCTTTTATTTAAATATTCAAGATCTTCAGGACATTCATTGATAAGATCTTTAATAACAGATTTAATAAATTCTTCAGCGAGTTCCATGTTATCTTCTAAATCATAAAACGCCATTTCTGGTTCAATCATCCAAAATTCAGCTAGATGTCTAGAGGTGTTTGAGTTTTCAGCTCTAAAGGTTGGGCCAAATGTATATACCTTGCCAAGTCCCATTGCTAAACTTTCAGCTTCAAGTTGACCAGATACAGTTAGATTAGTTTCTTTTCCAAAAAAATCTTGTTCATAATCAATTTTATTTTTATTATTTAGTGGAGTTTTTTCAATTTCAAGTGTAGTAACTTTAAACATTTCTCCTGCACCTTCTGCATCACTTCCAGTGATAATAGGTGTATTGACATAAAAAAAACCTTTTTCTTTAAAATACTTATGAATAGCAAATGAAAGATTAGATCTAACTCTCATTATAGAACTAAAGGTATTTGTTCTAACTCTTAAGTGGGCATTTTCTCTTAAAAACTCTAAAGAATGTTTTTTTGGCTGAATAGGATAAGAGTTCATGTCACATTCTCCAAGAATAATTATTTTATCTACTTTAATTTCAGACTTTTGACCTTTACCTTGACTTTCAACTAGAGTCCCTTCTATTCTTAAAGATGCCCCTGTACTGATTTTCGAAAGTATTTCTTGGTCTGTATTTTCAAAATCAACAACACATTGAATGTTTTCTGAACAGGATCCATCATTTAGTGATATAAATCTATTAGCTCTAAATGTTTTTACCCACCCTTCTATAAAGACTTTTTGGGAACTAGGATTATCTTTTAGTAAGTTTTTTACTGTTAAACTATTCATTTTTTTGAAAGAAAATTAAATATGAAATTATTTATTATAAGTTGTTTCAAGGGCAGCACCTATAGCTATTCCAACTGGAGTCCAAATTCCTATATTATCAGTTACTGCTCCTACAATAGTACCAATCATTAGAGAAATTCCTATCCAATACCCTTTTTTTAATTTTAAGTTGATTTTTTTCATCACTCAAATATACCCTGTTAAACAGAAAGAATTTCTTTTTCTTTAATAGAATATATTTTATCAATTTCAATTATATATTTGTCTGTTAAACTTTGAATATCATCTTCAGAAATTGATTTTTGATCCAAAGAGACCTCAGATTTTTTAATATCATTATTAGCTTCTTTTCTTGAATTTCTAATACTAATTTTAGCTTTTTCAATTTCAGATTTTGCAATTTTGACTAATTCCTTTCTTCTTTCTTCAGTAAGTGGAGGAATGGTAATAATAATTGATTCACCATTATTCATTGGGTTAAAACCTAAATTAGCAATCATTATTGCTTTTTCAATTTCTTGTAATTTATCTTTTTCCCAAGGCTGAATCGAAATAGTTTGTGCATCAGGCGTATTAATATTAGCAATTTGAGATAAAGCAGTAAGAGACCCGTAATAATCTAGCTTAATACTAGATAGCATTGATGGACTAGCCTTACCGGCTCTTATATTTAATAATTCTCTTTCTAAATGATCTACAGAGTTCTCCATTGATTCTTTACATGCTTCGATAATAAATTCAATTTCTTCCAAAACTTTTTAGTTTACAGTTGTGCCTATTTTATATCCTTTTACTAAGTTTAATAGATTTCCAGCTATATTCATGTTAAAAACAATTATGGGCAAGTTATTTTCTTGACTTAAAGTAAAAGCAGTACTATCCATTATTTTTAAATTTTTATCTAGAACATTTTTAAAGGATATAGAATCAAATTTTACTGCATTTTTGTTTTTTTCTGGGTCCGAATCATATATACCATCTACTCTTGTACCTTTTAAAATTACATCTGCATTAATCTCAATAGCTCTTAAAACTGCTGCTGAGTCTGTAGTGAAAAAAGGGTTCCCAGTTCCCCCTCCAAAAATAACAACTCTTTTCTTTTCTAAATGCCTGACAGCTTTTCTTTTGATGTAAGGCTCTGCTACAGCTTCAATTTTAATAGCTGTTTGTAATCTTGTTTGTACCTCACACTCCTCAAGAGCGCTTTGCAATGCCAATCCATTAATTACCGTTGCTAACATACCCATGTAATCGGCTTGAACTCTATCCATTCCATTGCTAGCAGCTGAAACTCCTCTAAAAATATTTCCTCCTCCGATTACAACAGCTACTTCAAGCCCATGTTCAATCACAGTTTTAATCTCTTTAGCGTATTGAGAGATTCTTAAGGGATCAATACCATATTGGCGTTCACCAAGTAATGCTTCTCCACTAAGCTTTAATAAAATTCTTTTGTAGGACATCATTAATTATTTAAAGTAAATATAATCAATGATTTTATAATTTTTTTAAGACAGATACAGATATTTAGATTAAACTAACCTAAAGCTACCCTTTTAAAACCAGTGATTTTTAAATCCGTATCAATGGATTTAACATATCCAGAGACGCTTTGCTTATTATCTTTAATATAATCTTGATTCACCAAAGTATTATCTTTAAAAAATCTTTTCAGTTTTCCTTTAGCTATATTTTCTAACATAGCTTCAGGCTTACCCTCTTGTCTCAACTGATCTTTAGCAATTTCTATTTCTTTATCAATTACACTTTGGTCTACACCACTTTCGTCTAAAGCTATGGGATTCATAGCAGCAGCTTGCATTGAAATATTTTTGGCGACCTCTTCTATACCATCAACAGAACAAGAAAAGCCAGAAAGAGTGGCAATCTTATTTCCAGCGTGAATATATTTTCCAATATAAGGGGCAGATAGTTTTTCGAAAGATCCAATGACTAACTTTTCTCCAATTACTCCAGTTTGTTGAACTAATTTTTCGTTAACCGTCATAGAATCAACTTTAGAATTAAGAAATTCTTCTAAAGAATTACATTCTAAAGCTAATTCTGCCAATTCGTTTGCTAATGAAACGAATCCATCATTTTTTGCAACGAAATCAGTTTCACAGTTTAAGGAAATAATTATTCCAGCTGAAAAACTTGAATTTACTTTGGCAATAACAGCTCCTTCAGAGGACTCTCTTTCAGCTCTTTTGGCAGCTACCTTTTGGCCTTTTTTTCTTAATATTTCTATTGCAAGTTCAAAATCTCCTTCTGATTCGACTAAAGCATTTTTACAATCCATAATGCCTGCACCAGACATTTTTCTTAATTTATTTACTTCAGCTGCAGTTATTTTTCCCATGACTTATTCTTCTTTTTTAGTTGTAATTTTTTTTCTAACCCTTTTCTTTTTTTCACCAGCTTTAGCTTGCTCACTAATCTTTTCTTCTTTTTCATCAGGTGACTGTACTACTACTTGATCATCTGCAGCTTCTTTTTCTATAACAACTTCTGCAGCTTCTTTTTCTTTTTGTCTTTCAGATAAACCCCCATTTATAGCCTCAGATACATGAGTAAGAATTAAATCAATTGATTTAGAGGCATCATCATTTGAAGGAATAGCATAATCTACTTCTCTTGGATCACAATTAGTATCTACCATTGCGAATATTGGAATATTTAATTTTTGAGCTTCTCTAATAGCAATATGCTCTCTTCTAATATCTACAACAAAAAGTGCTCCAGGAAGACGAGTCATCTCAGTAATTGACCCTAAGTTTTTTTCTAGTTTAGCTCTCAGTCTGTCTATTTGCAATTTTTCTTTTTTAGAAAGAGTTTCAAATGTTCCGTCCTGCTTGGTTCTATCAATTGCAGACATTTTTTTTACGGCTTTTCTAATGGTTACAAAATTTGTTAACATTCCACCAGGCCATCTTTCTGTGATATATGGCATTTTTACACTTGCGGCAGCCTTAGCTACAATTTCTTTAGCTTGTTTTTTTGTTGCAACAAATAGAATTTTTCTTCCAGATAATGCAATTTTATTCAGTGCCTGAGCACATTCTTCCATTTTGGAAGCAGTTTTGTAAAGATTGATAATGTGAATACCATTTTTCTCCATAAAAATATAAGGAGCCATATTTGGATTCCACTTTCTTGTGAGGTGTCCGAAGTGAACACCGGCCTCTAAAAGAGGTTTAATTTCAATTTTTGTCATTTTTTTTAGTTTACGTTCCGTGTGATTAGCAATAAATAGTTGATTTAAAATCTTATTTATTTAGATGCTAAACTAATTTTCGCATTGCGAAATAGGACAACAGGTTATTTCAATATTATTATGAACTTGTGTTCTGTTCAAGAAAAGGCAAATTATCTTTTCGAGAACTGGAATTTCTTTCTTGCTTTCTTTTGACCAAACTTTTTTCTTTCAACCATCCTTGGGTCACGGGTAAGCAAACCTTCTTTTTTTAGCACAGGACGATATTCTTCATTTACTTCACATAAAGCTCTAGAAATAGCCAATCTAATTGATTCTGCTTGACCGTTAATTCCTCCCCCGTAAACATTTACCTTAATGTTGTATGTGGTAAGGTTATCGGTTAATTCAAGAGGCTTCATAATTTTTGACTGTAATGTTGCAGTAGGAAAATATTCTTCAAGGGTTTTACCGTTAACAGTATGCTTTTGATTTCCCTTGGACATATATAATCTGGCAACAGATGTTTTTCTTCTTCCTATTTTGTGAATTACTTCCATATATTATTTTAATTCATTTAAATTAATCAAAACTGGGTTTTGACCTTCTTGCTTGTGATTTTCTCCAACATATACTTTTAAATTTCTGAAAAGTTCAGCACCTAATTTATTTTTAGGCAACATTCCTTTTACAGCTTTTTCAACAAGTCTTGAGGGGTCTTTAGCAAACAACTCCCTTGCTGTTAAAGATCTTTGTCCTCCAGGGTATCCAGTATATCTAATATATTCTTTGGATTCCCATTTATCTCCAGATAAAGTTATTTTTTCAGCATTTATTACAACTACATTATCTCCACAATCTACATGTGGAGTAAAACTAGGTTTATATTTACCTCGTATTAACTTTGCAATTTTAGAACACATTCTACCCAAAGTCTGTCCAGAAGCATCAACTAGAACCCATTTTTTGTCAACAGTATTCTTGTTTGCTGATATCGTTTTGTATGTTAAAGAATCCAAAATATTATATTTTACTTTGAGATAATTATTTATACCTCATTTATTGGCCTGCAAATCTACAATAATAAATGAAATCTGCAAACGAAGAATTAATAAATAAAACTAATGAGCTTCATACCAGTTATCTCCTAATCCAATATCAACTGCTAAAGGAATATTTAAAGAATATGCGGACTCCATTTCTTGTTGTATTAATTTTCTCATTTCCTCCAGTTCAGGTTTGTAAATTTCAAATATTAATTCATCATGAACTTGCACAAGCATTTTGGATTTAAAGTTACTGCCACTTATTTTATCGCTAATATTAACCATCGCCAACTTTATAATATCAGCAGCACTTCCTTGAACGGGAGCGTTAACAGCATTTCTTTCTGCACCTCCTCTTACAATTTGATTTCTCGAATTAATGTCTTTCAAATATCTTTTCCTTCCCAATATGGTTTCAACAAAACCATTTTCTCTCGCAAAATTTATTTGATTTGCTATATAATTTTTTAGTTCAGGATATGCTAAAAAATAGGACTCTATCAAATCTTTTGATTCAGATCTACTTAAATTAGTCTGGTTACTTAGTCCAAAAGCGGATACACCATAAATGATTCCAAAATTTACAGTTTTCGCATTACTTCTCTGTTCTCTAGTAACATCATCGATATCAACATTGAATACTTTTGAAGCTGTGGAGGAGTGAATGTCTTCATTATTTTTAAATGCAGAAATCATATTGGAATCATTACTTAACGAAGCAATTACTCTTAGTTCAATTTGAGAGTAGTCAGCAGCAAGCATTACATAATCATTATTTTCACAAACAAATGCTTTTCTTATTTCTCGTCCTTTTGATGTCCTGATTGGAATATTTTGAAGATTGGGATTATTGCTGCTTAACCTCCCAGTCGATGCTACAGCTTGATTAAAAATAGTATGAATTCGCAAGCTATTCTCATTTATTTGTTTTGGCAATGCATCAACATATGTGTTAATTAATTTTTGTAATGACCTCCATTTTAAAACCTCAGAAACAATTTCGTGATCTTTAGCCAAAAAAGAAAGAACTTCCTCTGATGTTGAATATTGACCTGTTTTTGTTTTTTTTGGATTATCAATTATTTTAAGTTTTTCAAATAAGATTTCCCCCAACTGCTTTGGAGAAGCTAAATTAAAGCTCTGATTTGAAAGATCAAAAATATTTTTTTCAATTATTTTTAGTTCTGAGTTATATTCTAAAGAAAGTTTATTTAAAAACGTTGAATTAATTTTAATTCCATTTGATTCCATTAATGCCAATACTTTTAATAGTGGCATTTCTAATTTTTTAAACAAATCTACTAACCCTCCATTTTCTAAGTCGTGCGTTAAGAAATCAATTAATTGAAAATTTAAATCACTTTTTTCCATTGAAAGTTCAATAGGATTCTCAGTTTTGCTATTTTTAGAGAAACTTGTCTTAAATTTTAAATAAGTTTCACATAAAATGTTAAAATCATGACCTATATCAGGGTTAATTAAATAATGAGCAATTTTTGTATCAAAACATTGACAATTTGTTTTAATATTAAATTGATTTAAAAATTTAAATGTCTTTTTTAAATCATATCCGATAATTGTAATATCATCTTTCTTAAAAAGCGATTTTAAAAATTCAATAGATTTAGTGTCCTCATCAATTTGTGTATAATAACTTTTATGAGAGTTCCAAGTAAATGAAATTCCAAAATTGTTTTTATTTATTTCTGAACTGAATAAGCTAACAGATACAAATTTTTGTTTTAAAATTTTATTAAAAAGTAAGTTTTTTCCAAAATCTCCCTGTATTATTTGATAAAAATATTTGGATTTACTAAAATCATCTTTTTTTAATTCTTCATTTAGTTCACCAGGAGAATTAAACAAGTCATATTGAACTTCTCTTTGAATCTCAACTTTTCCAACTGATTCTTCTTCAAATGAGAATATCTTCATGAAATTTTCAGTCATTCTTTTGAACTCTAAATCGCTAAAAATTTCTTTAATTTTATTTTCATCAGGATTTTGAAATTTAAAACTTTTTAAATCATATTCAATGGGAACATCTAAAATGATGGTAGCTAGTTTTTTTGAAAGTAGACCTTTCTCTTTGTTTTGTTCAATTTTCTCCTTGAGTTTCCCTTTTATTTTATCTGTATTTCTCAAAAGATTCTCCATGGATCCATATTCTTTTAGAAATTTTTTGGCAGTTTTTTCACCAACACCAGGCAACCCAGGAATATTGTCAACAGCATCTCCCATCATTCCTAAAAAATCAATTACCTGCAAAGGATCTATAATCTCAAACTTTTTTTGGACTTCTTCAACCCCCCATATTTCTATGCCATTTCCCATTCTGGCTGGTCTATACATAAAAATATTTTCTGAAACCAACTGGGCAAAATCTTTGTCAGGAGTAACCATGAAAACTTCGTAATTATTTTTTTCTGCATTTTTGGCTACTGTTCCTATTATATCATCAGCTTCATATCCGCTTTCTATTAAAATAGGAATTTGCATTGCCTTTAATATTTCTTGAATGTATGGTACAGCAATCTTAATTGCATCCGGTGTTTCATTTCTATTTGCTTTATATTCTTCAAAAATCTCTTTTCGGTCACTTGATCCTCCCTTATCAAATGCTACAGCTAAATTATCTGGCTTCTCTCTTTTGATTAAATCTAAAAGCGAATTCATAAAACCCATTATGGCACTTGTATCCATCCCCTTAGAATTTATTCTGGGATTTTTAATGAAGGCGTAATACCCTCTGAAAATCAATGCGTAGGCATCAATTAAAAATAATTTCTTTTTTGAAGACATTTTATGACAATTAAAATTCTAATTTAGACCCTTTAAATTTAAAAAATATAAGTGTGAGATGGACATTAGTTATTATAATAATTTTATCAATTGAAATATACGCTTTTCAGTCTTTTAAAACATTATTTAAATTTAATTGGATTTCTAAAGTTTACCTATCAATTAATTTTTTAATATATATTTTTCTTTTTTTAAGTTATTTATATTTAAACTATTATTCTTTAAATATTTCAGATTTATTTTATGATTATTTATCGATTCCAATGGCATTCTTAATAACTCTTTTAGGATTTAAATTAATTATATGCTCATTCTTGTTTTTTGAAGATATAGTCAGAGTTTTAAGTTTTTCAGTTAAGTTTTTGTTTAGTTTCAATGATTCAAATGATATTTTTATTCAAAGAAGACAATTTGTTAGTAAGATTGCTCTTTTTTTAGCTTCTATTCCATTGCCATTTGTTGTTTATGGAATTTTTAAAGGAAGGTATAATTATAAAGTTATTAATTATGAATTAGAGTTTGAAGATTTACCTGAGAAATTTGATGGCTTTCAACTAACTCAAATTTCTGATATTCATTGTGGGAGTTTAAAGAACTCTGAAGAAGTAGAATACGCCGTAAATTTAATTAACAAACAAAAATCAGATTTAGTATTATTTACTGGTGACTTTGTCAACTCAAAGGCAAATGAATTAATTAAATGGAAAGATGTTTTTTCAAAAATCGAAGCTTCCTGTGGGAAATATTCAATTTTAGGCAACCATGATTACGGGGACTATGTTTCCTGGGACACAAAAGATGAAAAAAAGAAAAATTTCAATCAACTTTTAAATTTACAGAAAGAAATGGGTTTTAAAATGTTATTAAATGAAAATGTGAAAATTTCTAAAGAGAAACAAAGTATTAATATTATTGGAGTTGAAAATTGGGGAAAAGGAGGATTTAAAAAAAATGGAGACATTGATAAAGCATGTCAAGGATTGAATAATGAAAGTTTTAAAATCGTTATGACGCATGATCCTTCACATTGGGAAAAAAAACTCTTAAATCATCAAACTCATTTTCATTTGACTTTAAGTGGACATACTCACGGCATGCAATTTGGGATTGAGATTCCTGGATGGATTAAATGGAGTCCAATAAAATGGGCTTATAAATATTGGGCAGGATTGTATTTAGAGAAAGGCCAATATTTAAATGTTAATAGAGGCTTTGGTGTATTAGCATTTCCTGGTAGAGTGGGTATTTGGCCTGAAATAACAGTTATTAAATTAAAGAAAATTTGATTTTTTTAAAAATGCTATTTTTGTAGATATATAAATCTTGTCTTATGTCAAAATTTGGAGAGCTTATTGGTCTAGACGTTCCTATTCTTTTGGATTTTTATACTGACGACAATGATTCTTGTTCAGTTATGCACCCTGTGTTAAGAGATGTAGCGGCAGCAATTGGTGACAAGGGAAAAGTAATTAAAATAAACGTAGATAAGAATAATGAATTAGCCGAAGCTCTTAGGGTTAAATTATTACCTACTCTTATGATTTATAAGGGAGGAGAAATGGTATGGAGACAAAGCGGAGAGCAAGATTCCAATACTCTTATTAGTATAATTAAGGACTTTATTAATTAGTCAAACTTTCTTTTAAAGCTAGAAAAGTTTCTATTTCAGACTTTATAAAAGACTCGTCATTTTCATTCTCTTTTAAAATATTTAAAATCTTGGTATATTGAAATAAATTATTAGCAATATTTTCAATATAGTTAGTCTTGTTTTCTGGTTGCATTTCTTCAAAAAGCACAAGTCTGTTCCTAAATTCTTTAGAAATATTTAGATAAAGATTTTTTGGTAAGTTATGATTTTTTGATTTGTAAAGATCTTCAAGAAAAGGGGTTAGTAAAGTGTAATATTCGTAATCCCCATAAAGCTCTTTAACAAAGCTTGTACTTTTAACATAATCTTCAATTGCTTTACCTTTAATATCAATATTATTAGAGTTTAAAACAGATTCAACTAAACTTCGATATCTTTCACTATCAGTTATAATGTTTTCTGCATAAGTATAAATGGAAAATCTAGAACCTTTAGATTTGGATAACTCTGAATAATAATTTAAATTTTGAATATATTTTTTTGCTAAACTTTCAAAAAGCTGGTCTCCTTTCTTAAACTTTTCAAGTTTGTAATAAGTTGATATGTAAGGTTCTAAAAGGCTATAAAACCCAAAATATTGAATAGGAATTTTTTTCAATGATAAGTCTAAGATTTCTTCTGCTTTATCATTTTCTCCATCTTCTAAAAGTTTTAAAGCCAATCTATGAAGATTCCCCCTAAAAGAAATACTATTTTTTCTTGTTTCAGGATCATGGTAAATATTAGACCCATTAGAATTACCCCATTCCCATCCTTTAACTATACGGTACATAAGCTCAGAATCTATTCTACCAAGTTCATATGGGTTGTTTTTAGGAATTTCAGTTTTTATTGGAACTAATTTATATACTAATCCATCCAATTGTAAGTAATCTTTCATCCATAAATATTCTGAATCATTATAGCTTCCACCTGTAAAATATATCGGCCTTTTCCAATCATTATTAGCTAATATGTCTAACATTAAAAGCTGATTTTTGTAAAGTCCACTTGACGGAAGGTCAATATCAATATAATCTACTATTAAACTAGCATCTTTTAAATTTACCAAACCACTTTCAATTACATTTTTTTTATTAACAGGAATCCTAATTTTATTTGTTGGATAAAAAACCATGTTTTGAGTAAATTTTGGAACATTCGACATTTCTGCCCCGTATTGTTGTAATAGGTTTTTATATTTTGTTCTCGGATGGTCACTACCGACCCAGTTCATAAAATCTTTAATATCCCATCTAACAGAGTCGATAAGAGCCTCATGTTTGACATAGTCTCTAACACCATAAGCATACTGCTTGTGTTCAAGTTGAGAAGGAATTGGGCTACTATTATAGGTCCTTTTTTTCATTTGATCTATATACCAATCCGTTGCTATTAAACTTGTGTTTATTGTTCTTACATCTGTGCGGTAGTTTTCTATTTCTTGAGCATACCACAAAGCAAATGTGTCATTATCTCCAATTGTAAATATCATCGAATCAGAGCCTTCGTCAATAGAATCTAAATAAGCCTTAGCAAGAGATTGTGCGGTATATCTGTTTGATCTATCATGGTCATCCCAATTTTCATAAGCCATTAAAAAAGGAACTATTAATAATAGTCCAATTGACAATGGAATCGAGGTTTTATTATTTAGAAAAGTCTTTAGTTTTCTGTAAACAGAAATTATACTCAAGCCAATAAAAATAGAAAAGACATAAAAAGAGCCAACCAAAGCATAGTCTCTTTCTCTTGGCTCAAAAACTCTTTCGTTGACATAAACTTTCAAGGCTAGCCCAGTAAAAAGGAATAAAACAGTAACAACCCAGAAGAGATTTTTATCTTTTTTGAAAACTAATAATAATCCAATAATTCCTAAAATCAAAGGGAGAAAATAATATCTATTTCGACCTTTATTGGTTAGTACATCTTCCGATAAGTTTTGCTGAGGGCCAAGTCTAAATTCATCAATAAATTTAATCCCACTTATCCAGTTCCCATTTAAAAGGTCGTATTTCCATTGAATATCATTTTGTTTCCCAGCAAAATTCCACATAAAATATCTCCAATACATCGAACCCATTTGATACTGAAAAAGATATTTCAAGTTGGACAACAAATTTGGTTTTTCGATATCTAGATATCCGCCATATTGTGATAGAAATTCATGATACCCTTCTGAATCAATATCTCCTTCATTAAAATTATTCCTAAATTGATTTACTATTTGTGTTAATTTTTCTTCAGATTTGTAATCAGTTTTTATTTCAAAATTTAAATATCCAAAATACTTCATGTAGTTAGCTGCGTGCTCAGAACTCCACATTCTTGGTAGCAACCCTACATGATTATTATTAGAATTAATTTTACCAGACTCCCAATGGTTAACTACAATATATTTATTTTTAAAAAGGTCTTTCTCGTATTTAGGTTTATCGTCTTTGTAGGGTTGGTCAATATCTTGACCAGCATAAGCGTCGGAGTACATGGGGCCATAAAAAAGGTGGGTGTCTGGATACTGTTCTAAATTATAGTAAGCTAATAAAGCTCTTGCGTCAGAAGGAGCATTTTCATTAATAACCGTATTGGCATTTGACCTTATTGGTATCATAAGCCATGATGAAAAGCCAATAAAAACAAACATTATACAAAGTAAAAATGTATTAATTTTAATCCATCTTTTTTCTCTTGTGGTCTTAATTGCAATATAGAAGAAACCAATTATTGAGATTGCCGTAAAAATAGTTCCAGTATTAAAAGGCATTCCCAGATCATTCACAAAAAAAACTTCTAGATATCCAAAAAGGCCTAAAGTGGAAGGCAATAATAATTTAAATATGAATAATAAAATTGCTACAGAAATAACGTTTGCTAATAAAAAACTTTTTAATGATGGAGATGGGTTTTTTTTAAAAAAATAAATCATTCCAATTGCTGGAATTGCTAGAAGTCCCATAAAATGAACCCCAAAAGATAAGCCAACAACAAAAGATATTAGAATCAACCACCTATCTCCACCTTTTTGGTCCATATTTTCTTCCCATTTAAAACCTAACCAAAATAGTAAGGCCATAATCATAGTAGCCATCGCATATACTTCAGCTTCAACCGCATTAAACCAAAAGCTGTCAGAAAAGGTAAAACATAAAGACCCTAAAAAAGAGGAACCAAGAATTATTACCGCATTAGAGTTTGAAATTGCAGCATTTTTTAAAACTATTTTTTTCCCAATTATAGTTGTTGTCAGAAACAAAAAAAGTATTGTAAATGCACTAGCAAAAACAGACATCATATTAACCATAAATGCTATGTTCTCAGCTTCAAAAGCAAAAGATGAAAAAAAAGCACCTAACATTTGAAATAGCGGCGCTCCCGGTGGGTGTCCCACCTGTAATTTCGCAGATGTCGAAATGTATTCTGCACAGTCCCAATAACTAGCTGTAGGCTCCACGGTAAGAGAGTAAACAGTAAGAGCAATAAAAAAAGTTAGAGTTGCAATTAAGCGATTCCATTTCTCGAACTTATTAATATTCATGTCAATTTACTTTTGAAAGCGAATTTAAACAATATTAACAATTAAATTTTTACTATTATTTTAAATTATAATTTATTTGCCTAGCAAAAACTTTATACTAAATTTGCCGAGAATTATATTGGCCTATGGTGTAACTGGCAACACGTCTGGTTTTGGTCCAGAAGAGTCTAGGTTCGAGCCCTAGTAGGCCAACTAATTTATTTGGTAGAATTTTGTATATTTGCCAAGCATTATGGAAAATTGAAGGGGGACATTGTCCCCTTCTTTATTAAATATACTCTAATTTGAATAAGTTTTTTGATAATATAATTAATGAATATTTTGACAACAACACCAATCTTTTTTTGGTAGATGCATCTGTTGACTCATCAAATAAAATAAATATAATTATTGACGGAGATAAGGGTGTAAAGATTTCAGACTGCGTTAGTTTAGGTAAATATTTAAAAAATAATTTGGAAGATGAAATTGACGATTTTTCATTTGAAGTGAGTTCTGCGGGGATGACATCCCCTTTAATAACTCATAGGCAGTTTTTAAAAAATCTTAATCGAAAGCTTAATATTTTATCTGTTGATGGTGAAGAGTATATCGGAAATTTGTCTGAAGTTAAAGATGATAATGTCACAATTGAATGGTTTTCAAGAGAGTCTAAGCCAATTGGTAAAGGAAAGATTTCCGTTAAAAAAAACAAGTCATTATTGTTTAATGAAATTAAACAAGCGAAATTAATAGTAGAATTTTAAAAATATATTAAATGGAAAATTTAGCCTTAATTGAATCATTTTCAGAATTTAAAGATGAAAAATTTATTGATAGAGTAACCCTAATGTCAATCTTGGAAGAGGTTTTTAGAAATACTTTAAAAAGAAAATATGGAGATGATGATAATTTCGATATTATTATAAATCCAGACAAAGGGGATTTGGAAATATGGAGAAATAGAATTGTTGTTGAAGATGAATCTGTTGAAGACGAGAACCAAGAAATTACTCTTACAGAGGCTAGGAAAATTGAACCTGATTTTGAAGTTGGAGAAGATGTTTCAGAAGAAGTTAAACTTATAGATTTAGGAAGAAGAACAGTGCTGGCTCTAAGACAAAACTTAGTTTCTAGGATTCATGAACATGATAATGCTATTGTTTACAAACAATTCGTTGATTTAGTTGGGGAAATTTATACTGCGGAAGTTCATCATATAAGACATAATGTTGTGATTCTTTTAGACGATGAGGGTAACGAGCTAATAATGCCAAAAGACAGACAAATACCCTCTGATTTTTATAGAAAAGGGGATAATGTCAGAGGTGTAATCGAATCAGTAGAGTTAAAAGGAAATAAGCCTTCAATTATACTTTCCAGAACTTCCCCAATGTTTTTAGAAAAACTATTTGAACAAGATATTCCAGAAGTTTTTGACGGTTTAATATCAGTAAAAAAAGTAGTTAGAATTCCGGGTCAAAAAGCAAAAGTAGCTGTGGATTCTTATGACGATAGAATAGATCCTGTTGGAGCTTGCGTTGGCATGAAGGGATCCAGAATTCACGGAATAGTTAGAGAACTTGGAAATGAAAATATTGATGTTATTAATTATACTAACAATACACAGTTGTTAATTACAAGAGCCTTAAGTCCTGCTAAAATTTCTTCATTAAAAATTAATGAAGAAAAGAAAACCGTAGAGGTTTTCATGGATCCAGAACAAGTTTCAAAAGCAATTGGAAGAGGAGGGTTTAATATTAGGTTAGCAGGTCAATTAACTGGCTATGAAATTGATGTTTACAGGGAAGGTGCCGAAGAAGATGTTGAGTTAACGGAATTCTCAGACGAAATAGAAGGTTGGGTTTTGGAAGAGTTAAAGAAAGCAGGATTGGATACTGCTAAGAGCGTTTTGGAACAAGAAGTAGAAGATTTAATAAAAAGAACAGATTTAGAGGAGGAGACTATTTTAGAAATAAGAAAAGTTTTAAATGCAGAATTCTCTGACTAAATAATAGAAATTTATATGAGTGAAATAAAATTGACAAGGTTAAATAAAGTTTTAAGAGAATTCAACATATCTTTGGATAGAGCAGTCGAGTTTTTGGCTACTAATGGTCACGAAATAGAAGCCAGACCAACCACAAAAATATCCTCTAATCAGTATAGTTTACTTTTAGAAGAGTTTCGTTCAGATAAATCTAGCAAAGTTGAATCTCACGATTTAAGTGAAGAAAAAAGAAAGGAAAAAGAAGGGTTGAGGCTTAAACTTGAAAAAGAACTGGAAGAAAGGTTAATTGCAAAAAAAGCCATAATTCAGGGTAAAGCAGAAATTAACAAGCCTGTTCAGGTTGGAAAAATTGATTTAGAAAAGTTAAAACCACAAGTCACAAAAAAAGAAATTGAAAAAAAAGAAGAAATAACTGCCAATGAGGTTGTCGTAAAACCTTTAGTCAAAAAGGAAAAAGAAGAGGAGGTTAAAAAAGAAGATTCAAATATAAAAACTCAATACAAAAAATTAAGTGGTTTAAAAACAGTTGGAGATAAAATCGATTTAAACAAATTTGAAAAGCCTAAGCCACAACAAAAACATTCTTCACCTGCTTCTAAAAGAAAAAGAATTAGGGTTATAAAAGATGTTCCAAAGACTAGTCAGGGTCACGGAAATAAGAGTTTTAGAACGCAGAGCAGAACAAAAAATGTTGCTGTTGAACCCTCAGATGTTGATGTTCAGAAGCAAATTAGAGAAACTTTAGAAAAACTTCAAGGAAAATCTACTACATCAAAAGGCGCAAAATATAGAAAAGAAAAGAGAGACTCACACAAATTTAAATCAGAGGAAGATTTAGCTCTAAATGAAGCAGATAAAAAAACAATTAAAGTAACAGAATTTATCACAGTTGGAGAAGTTGCAACAATGATGGAAATTACATCAACTGATATTATTTCCACTTGTATGTCTCTCGGAATTATGGTAACGATGAATCAAAGATTAGATGCGGAAACTTTAACTATCGTTGCCGATGAGTTTGATTATGAAGTTGAGTTTGTTACTGCGGACATAGAAGAGTCTATAAAAGAAATAGTTGATTCACCTGAAGATTTACTTCCCAGAGCTCCAATTGTAACTGTAATGGGACATGTCGATCATGGAAAAACTTCTTTGTTGGATTTTATTAGAGAAGAAAATGTAATAGCTGGAGAATCAGGTGGAATTACACAACATATTGGAGCCTACAATGTAGTTCTTAAAGATGGTCAAAAAATTACTTTTTTAGATACTCCTGGTCACGAAGCATTTACTGCAATGAGAGCAAGAGGAACACAGGTGACAGATTTAGTTATTATTGTTATTGCAGCTGACGATGATGTGATGCCACAAACAAAAGAAGCTATTAGTCATGCTCAAGCTGCAGGAGTTCCTATAATATTTGCAATTAACAAAATCGATAGACCAAATTCTAATCCTGATAAAATTAAAGAAAAGCTTTCTGGAATGAATTTACTTATCGAAGAGTGGGGTGGAAAAATTCAATCTCAAGATGTTTCCGCTCTGAAAGGAACTGGAGTTGATGAGCTACTTGAAAAAGTACTTCTTGAAGCTGAATTTTTAGAATTAAAAGCCAATCCAAATAAAGCTGCAATAGGGACTGTAGTTGAAGCATTTTTGGACAAAGGGAAGGGATATATTTCGACTATTTTGATTCAATCTGGAACTTTAAAAATAGGAGATTATTTACTAGCAGGACAGCACACTGGTAAGATAAAAGCGATGCAAGATGAAAGAGGAAATTCTATTTTAGAAGCTGGTCCTTCAATTCCAGTTTCAGTTTTAGGTCTAGCTGGGGCACCACAAGCCGGAGATAAATTCAATGTTTTCGAAAATGAAAAAGAAGCAAAACAAATAGCTATAAAAAGAACTCAACTAGTTAGAGAACAGTCAGTTAGAACACAAAAACATATTACTCTTGATGAGATTGGAAGAAGAATAGCTCTTGGAGATTTTAAAGAATTAAATATTATTCTCAAAGGGGATGTAGATGGTTCTGTTGAGGCACTAACCGATTCGTTTCAAAAACTTTCAACTGACGAAATACATGTTAATATTATTCATAAGGCTGTTGGAGCTATCACTGAATCTGATGTCTTATTGGCTTCAGCCTCAGATGCAATTATTATAGGATTTAACGTTCGTCCAACTGGGAATGCTAGGCAAATCGCAGATAAGGAAGAAATTGACATTAGAAATTATTCTATTATTTACGATGCAATAAACGACCTTAAGGATGCTATGGAAGGGATGCTTTCTCCAGTGTTTAAAGAGGAAATTTCCGGAAATGCTGAAATTAGAGAAACGTTTAAAATTTCAAAAGTTGGAACAATTGCAGGATGTATGGTTACTGACGGAAAAATATTTAGAAACTCTAATATTAGGCTTATTAGAGAAGGTGTTGTTGTGATGTCAGGAACATTAGCTTCGTTAAAAAGATTTAAAGATGATGCCAAAGAAGTTTCGAAAGGTTACGATTGTGGTATTCAAATTAAAAATTATAATGATATAATTATTGGTGATGTGGTTGAGGCTTATTCTGAAGTTGAGATAAAAAAGAAAATCAAATAACTTAATTAGGTTTTAAAATAAAAGCCGAAGGAAATGTTTTTTTAATCTTAATTAATTCTTTTATGGCTTCAATTTTAGACACATATTTTCCAATTCTAATTTTATAATAAGGAGTCTCAAAGCTAAAATAAACATCTTTAAATTTCTCCTCTAAAGTCAATTTCTCCATTAGTTCAATACCCAATTCATATTTTCCATTGTATACTTGAATAGTGAATTGGCCTGATGTAAAAGTTTCCTGATTTACTATTTTTTTTAATTCCATTAGCTCTATTAGTTTCGGATCTTGGTTTAGAAGAACCTTTCCTTCTTGACTAAATGAATTTATTATTGTAAAATTTAAAAAAATAAAAAAAAGTATCATTTTTACATTCATTCTTTACAAATATATATCGTATTTTTTATTAATTCTACTAGTTTTACCATAACTTTTATTTAGAATCGTTATAAATTAAAAATAAGATATAACATGGGTTTTTAAAAAGGTTTTTGTGTTGTATTTTTGCCCTCTAATTTTGATACAATTTTTTTAATTGTTAGTGAAAGGAAATAGTAAATTTTTGCAAGATTTTTTTAGCCTCTTATCAAAGACTAGCTTAATGACTTTCTTCGCTTTTATTTTATTTTTCTCAACAACATTTTCTCATAACATTTCCTCCCAGGAATTTGACATTGCCAAAGGAAAATCTTTGTTCAATGCTAACTGCGCTTCATGTCACAAGCTTAATAAAAAACTAATTGGTCCAGCACTTAGAGGGGTTTCTGCAAAATATGAAAAAGATTGGCTGTATTCTTGGATAAAGAATAGTGCAGCTATGATAAAATCAGGGGACGAACAGGCTGTGGCTATTTACGAAGAATATAATAAGGTTGCAATGAATGCTTTTCCTCAGCTCTCAAATGAGGACATTGATAATATTCTTGCGTACACTGATTATGTTCCTCCTAAACCGGTGGCTCCAGTTAGTGGAGCTCCAGTTTCAGAAAGCTCAGGTAGCAGCTCAACAAATGATCTTATCTTAATTCTTTTATCATTTGTTTTAGCAGTACTAGTCATTCTTTTAGTTCTGATAAATAAAACTTTAAAAAATATTATTCCCCAAAAAGCAGTAGCAATAGACGATGCAAAAAATATTAAAAAAAGAATTCCTATTTGGAAAGCTTTCATTCAAAATCAATTTTTAGTTCTAGTTTCTGTTGTAATTCTTCTTCTTTCCAGTGCTTATTTTGCATACGGCTATATGCTTCAAGTTGGTGTTGACCAGGGTTACATGCCTATACAGCCTATACATTATTCACATAAAATTCACGCAGGAGCAAATCAAATAGAGTGTCAGTATTGCCATTCTTCTGCTAAAAAATCAAAGCATTCAGGAATTCCATCCTTAAATGTTTGCATGAATTGTCATGAAAATATTGCTGATTATAACGGAGAAGAAGATTTAGAAAAGGGATACACTAAAGAATTTTATACCAATGAAATTAAAAAACTTTACAAAGCAGTAGGGTGGGATGAAAATTCTCAAAGTTATACTGGGGATACTGAGCCTGTAAAATGGGTTAGGATTCATAATCTTCCTGATTTTGTTTATTTCAATCATGCTCAGCACGTAACAGTTGCAGGAGTGGATTGTCAAAAATGTCATGGGCCAGTAGAAGAAATGGAAATATTATATCAGCACTCTCCACTAACTATGGGATGGTGCATAAATTGCCATAGAGAAACTAATATCAAAGTAAAAGATAATGAATACTATACTAAAATTCATGAGGAATTATCAAAAAAGTATGGAGTTAAAGAACTTACTGCCGCTCAAATGGGAGGTTTAGAATGCGGAAAATGTCACTATTAAATAAATATATTTGTTAAATGGGAAACCATAAAAAATATTGGAAAAGTGAAGCCGAATTGTCATCGAATAATAAGATGATAGTAGGTCTCAAAAATAATGAATTTGCTGAGCAATTGCCAACAGATTTATTTCTTAGTAATAAAAGTAGTTTACAAGATTCCAGCACAAATAGGAGAGATTTTTTAAAGTATTTAGGCTTTAGTACAGCTGCCGCTACTTTAGCAAGTTGTGAAGGACCTGTCAACCGTTCAATTCCATATGTAGTTCAGCCAGAAAGAATTGTTCCAGGAATTGCAAACTTTTATGCTACATCCATTGCGGATGGATTTGATTTTGCTAATGTTTTAATTAAAACAAGAGAAGGAAGACCTATAAAAATTGAAAATAACAGTAAAGCAAAAGTAAAATCTTCAGCAAATGCTAGAGTCCAGGCCTCTGTTCTTTCAATGTACGATAGTCTTAGATTAAAAGGCCCTTTACAGGATGGTCAAGAAGTAAACTGGACTCAATTGAATCAAAATGTAATAGATGAACTAGAGTTTATGAAGGCTTCTAACAGTGATGTAGTCCTTTTGACTCAGACTTTTGCTAGCCCATCTACGTCTAAAATTATTAAAGATTTCAAGAAAAAATATTCAAATGTTAGACATATAATTTACGATGCTATTTCAGATTCGAAGGCTTTAGATGCTTTTGAAATAGCTTATGGAAAAAGAGCTTTACCAACTTATGATTTTTCAAATGCAGATGTTATTGTTTCTGTAGGTGCTGACTTTTTGGGTGATTGGCAAGGAGGAGGTCACGACTTAAGTTATGTAAAGGGTAGAGTTCCTGTAAAGGTGGGTAATCGTATAGCTAAAATGTCAAAACATTTTCAGTTAGAATCTAACATGAGTATTTCTGGAGCTAATGCGGACAAAAGAATAGCGTTAACTCCTAATCAACAAAAAATTGCATTAGCTAGAATTTACGGATATATTTCAGGCAATAAATTTTCAGGAACACTTCCTGAAAATATTGAATTATCTATTAAAAAAATAGCAAATTCTTTAATTAAAGCTGGTAACAAAGGAGTAATCATTAATGGGTTGGATGATGTAAATGCTCATCTATTAGCATATGAAATTAATGAATTACTAAAAAGCCTTTCATATAAAAAAGATGAATTATCGTTAATTAAACAAGGAAATGATAAAGAGGTTTTACAATTGATTAAAGATTTAAATTCAGGTAAAGTAAAAGGAGTTATAATGTCAGGAGTTAATCCTGCTTACACACTTCCTAATTCTGAAGAATTCATTTCTGGAATCAAAAAAGCTAATTTTTCAGTATGTTTTTCAATGAAAAATGATGAAACCGCTTCTCAATCTAAATGGGTAGCTGCTTCCCCTCATTATTTTGAATCATGGGGAGATAATGAAATGGTGAATGGTAATTTTAGCTTAACGCAACCTACTATTAGACCGTTATTTGACACTATGCAGTTTCAAGATTGTTTATTGAAATGGATGGGAACCGCCAACAGTTTTTATGATTTTATTAGAAATAATTGGGAACAAAATATTTTAGAAAACATGTCTTGGAATCAGGCTTTGCATGATGGTTTCTTCAAATCAAATTCTAAAAATATAATTAAAAAATTAAAATTTAATCCAATTACTTGCGCAGAGCAACTTTCAAGTTCCAAATCTTCTGTTTTTGAACTGGTCTTGTACTCTAAGACTGGTTTAGGTGATGGTCAACAAGCTAATAATCCATGGCTTCAAGAACTTCCTGACCCAATAACTAGAGTTTCTTGGGATAATTATTTAACAGTTTCAAAATTTGATGCTCAAGAGTTAGGTTTAAAAAACTACACTGTCGCAAATGGTGCTTTAGACAGTAATTATGCTCAAATTACAGTTAATGGAGTTAGTTTAAAAGTACCAGTTATTATTCAGCCCGGTCAATCAAAAGGTTCTGTTGGATTAGCATTTGGTTATGGTAAAAAGAATGCAATGAAAGAAGAAATGCAGATTGGGGTAAATGCATTTAAATTGTATCAAAACTTTAATTCTGTACAGAACATTGAGATTGAAGCCGTAGACGAAACACATGAGTTTGCCTGTACTCAATTACAGAACACATTAATGGGCAGGGGAGATATTATTAGAGAAACTACGTTAGAAGTTTTTAACACTAAAAATGTAGAAGATTGGAATGCAATAACTAAAGTTTCATTAAATCATATAGAAACTCCCGTAAATTCACCAGAAGTTGACTTATGGGATGAGTTTGATAGATCAATTGGACATCATTTTAACCTCTCTATTGATTTAAATTCCTGTACGGGTTGTGGAGCTTGTGTAATTGCATGTCATGCTGAAAATAATGTTCCAGTAGTAGGTAAAACAGAAGTAAGAAGGTCAAGAGATATGCACTGGCTAAGAATTGACAGGTATTATTCTTCTGAAGAAACTTTTGATGGAGACAATAAAACGAAGGATGATATTAATGGACTTTCAGATTCTCTTTCTGTTTTTAAAGAAATGGAAAATCCCTCTGAAAATCCTCAAGTTGTTTTTCAGCCTGTAATGTGTCAACATTGTAACCACGCACCTTGTGAAACAGTTTGCCCAGTTGCTGCTACTTCTCATGGAAGACAAGGACAAAATCACATGGCCTACAATAGATGTGTAGGGACTAGATATTGTGCAAACAATTGTCCTTACAAAGTGAGAAGGTTTAATTGGTTCTTATACAATAATAACGATGAGTTTGATTTCAATATGAATGACGATTTAGGTAAGATGGTATTAAATCCAGATGTAGTTGTTAGATCTAGAGGAGTAATGGAAAAATGCTCTTTTTGTATTCAATCTACTCAAGCAGTTATTCTTAATGCTAAAAGAGAAGGAAGAAGAGTTGAAAAAGGGGAATTTAATGATACTTGCGCATGTTCTGCGGCTTGTTCTACTGGGGCTATGAAGTTCGGAGACATAAATGAAAAGGATAGTGAAGTATCTGTTTTGAAAGAGAGCGAGAGAGTTTATCATTTATTAGATACAGTTGGTACAAAACCTAATGTTTTTTATCATGTAAAAGTTAGAAATACGGATTAAGTTTAAATTTTTTTAATTAGAATATAATATATGTCATCTCACTATGAATCACCGATAAGAAAACCTCTTGTAACCGGGAGTAAGTCATATCATGATGTATCGGTAGATATAGCAGCAGCTGTTGAAGGCAAGGCCAATAAGCAATGGTGGATAGTTTTTTCTATTGCTTTGAGTTTGTTTCTGTGGGGACTGGGATGTATGATTTATACTATTTCCACCGGAATAGGAACCTGGGGATTAAATAAAACAGTTGGTTGGGCTTGGGATATTACTAATTTTGTTTGGTGGGTTGGAATAGGTCATGCTGGGACTTTAATTTCCGCTGTATTACTTCTTTTTAGACAAAAATGGAGAATGGCGATTAATAGATCTGCAGAAGCAATGACTATTTTTTCTGTTATTCAGGCTGGACTATTTCCTCTGATTCACATGGGAAGACCTTGGCTAGCATTTTGGGTTTTACCTATTCCAAATGCATATGGATCTTTGTGGGTGAATTTTAATTCACCATTACTTTGGGATGTTTTTGCAATTTCTACTTATTTATCAGTCTCATTAGTTTTTTGGTGGACTGGATTACTTCCTGACTTTGCAATGATTAGAGACAGAGCAGTTAAGCCTTTTCAAAAGAAAATATATAGCTTATTAAGTTTTGGATGGAGTGGAAGAGCAAAAGATTGGCAGAGATTTGAAGAAGTATCATTAGTACTTGCAGGTTTAGCTACTCCACTAGTACTTTCTGTACATACAATTGTATCAATGGATTTTGCAACATCTGTTATACCTGGATGGCATACAACAATATTTCCGCCTTATTTTGTGGCTGGAGCTATATTTTCAGGATTCGCAATGGTTAATACCCTGTTAATTATTATGCGAAAAGTTTCGAATTTAGAAAATTACATTACAATTCAACACATAGAATTAATGAATATTGTAATCATGATTACTGGTTGTATTGTCGGAACTGCTTATATAACGGAATTATTTATAGCTTGGTATTCTGGGGTTGAATACGAACAATATGCTTTTCTAAATAGAGCAACCGGCCCATATTGGTGGGCTTATTGGGCTATGATGACTTGTAATGTTTTTTCTCCACAATTTATGTGGATTAAAAAATTAAGAACAAGTATAGTATTTTCTTTTATTATTTCAATTGTAGTAAATATAGGAATGTGGTTTGAGAGGTTTGTTATCATAGTTACCTCACTTCACAGGGATTATTTACCTTCCTCATGGACAATGTTCTCCCCTACATTTGTAGACATTGGAATATTTTTAGGTACAATAGGATTCTTTTTCGTTTTATTTTTACTCTATTCTAGAACATTTCCAGTAATTGCTCAGGCAGAAGTAAAAACAATTTTGAAATCATCAGGAGATAATTATAAAAAATTAAGGGATAAATAATGGCTGATAAAATATTACATGCCGTATACGACGACGACTACAAGCTTTTAGATGCTGTTAAGATGATTAAAGCAGCAAATTATGAGATTGAAGAAGTATACACTCCATTCCCTGTTCATGGTCTAGACAAAGCTATGGGTTTGAAAGAAACTCGACTTGCTATAACTGCATTTATATATGGATGTATAGGCTTTGGTTTTGCAATATGGATGATGAATCATATTATGATATTAGATTGGCCACAAAATATTGGTGGGAAGCCAAGTTTTTCTTTTATAGAAAACATGCCTTCATTTGTTCCTATCATGTTTGAGTTAACTGTATTTTTTTCAGCTCATTTGATGGTAATTACATTTTATTTAAGAAGTAAATTATGGCCTTTTAAAGAAGCCGAAAACCCAATTCCTCAGACAACAGATGACAAGTTTTTAATTGTTATTGAATTTAGTGGTAATGAAAACGATCTTAAAAAGTTAATTGACCAGACAGATGTATTATATATTAAAGTACATGATAATAAAAAGATTAGCCATGCGTAAAAATTTAAACTTTATGGTTTTGATTTTGCTGTGTCTTACTACGGTATCTTGTTTTGATCCTTCTAAGCCAAATTATCAGTTTTTCCCTAACATGTATGAATCAGTGGGTTATGGAACTTATGACGAATCAGATGCTTTTAATAATGGCATAGAAGCTCAATTACCTGTTGAAGGCACAATCCCTAGAGGTTGGTTGCCTTATGAATTTGAAGACACAAATGAGGGTTACGATTTAGCTAAAAACACTTTGTTTTCTCCTCTGGACCTTAATGACGAAAATTTTAAAAAAGGGAAAGAGTTGTATGCAGTTTATTGCGCTGTTTGCCATGGATCAAAAGGAGATGGACAAGGGATTTTAATGACAAGAGAAAAATTTTTAGGAATACCAAGTTATGCAGATAGAGATATTACCGACGGAAGTATATATCATGTTTTGATGTATGGTAAAAATTTGATGGGGTCTCATGCTAGTCAAGTTGATTCTAAGGAAAGATGGCAAATATCTCAATATGTATTAAGCTTAAGAGAAAATTTAATTAAATGATGTTAATATTAGTGTAGTTTAAATGTATACAGTTACAAAAAATATAAAAATATTTTGCTTTACTTTAATGGCAATTGGGTTTATTGGACTTGCATATGGATTTTATACGGCTCCTCAGTCTATTGAAGAATCAAAAGCAATAGTAGCTTCTAATTCAGACGATGGGCACGGTTCCGACCATAGTTTTAACTCTGAGCATGCTACAGACTCCCATGAATCAGATCATGCTGAGACTTCAGATCAAAAAGAAGAAAAGCACGGTTCTGGAGAGCATTCTGTTTCTCATGATGAACATGTTTACCATCAATTAAGTAATAGACCTTGGTCTGCCTTGTATGTTGCTGCATTATTTTTCTTCCTTATCTCGTTAGGAACACTAGCTTTTTATGCGATTCAACGCGCATCTCAAGCAGGTTGGTCTCCTATACTTTTTAGGGTTATGGAGGGTATTACAGGCTATTTGTTGCCAGGCTCTATTATTGTACTAATAATTTTAGTTTTATGTACGATGCATTTGAATCATGTGTTTGTGTGGATGGATCCTGAAGTTGTAGCACACGATAAAATAATTCAAGCAAAGTCAGGATATTTAAATTCACAATTTTTTATTGGCAGAGCAATATTTTATATATTAGGATGGAATTTATACAGATTCTTTTCAAGAAAGCTCTCTCTTGCTCAAGATCAAGCCAAAGATATTTCAAATCATAAAAAAAACTTTCAACTTTCAGCTGGATTTTTAGCTTTTTTCATAGTAACGGAGTCAATGATGTCATGGGATTGGATTATGTCTGTAGATCCACATTGGTTTAGTACTCTTTTCGGATGGTATGTCTTTGCTAGTATGTTTGTTTCCGGAATTACTACAATTGCTCTTGTAACAATTTATTTAAAATCTCAAGGGTACTTGACTAAAGTGAATAATAACCACATGCATGATTTAGCTAAATTTATGTTTGGAGTAAGTGTCTTTTGGGCTTATCTTTGGTTTTCTCAATTTATGCTAATATGGTATGCAAATATTCCAGAAGAAGTAACGTATTTTGTTACAAGAATAGAAGATTATCCTTTACCCTTTTGGGGCATGTTAGTTACTAATCTAATTTTTCCATTTTTTGTTTTAATGAATAGCGATTATAAGAGAATTAACTGGCTGATTGTAATGACAGGTTTGGTTATTTTGTTTGGACATTACTTAGATTTTTACAACATGATAATGCCAGCTACTGTTGGAGATCAGTGGTACATTGGTATTCCTGAAATAGGAGGAATAATGTTCTTTGCTGGTTTATTTATATATGTTGTTTTAAACACTATTTCCAAAGTTCCTTTAGAGCCTAGTGGAGACCCCTTGTTTAAAGAAAGTGAAAAATTTGTTTATTAAATATTTGAGATGATAGGATTATTAACTGTTGCGGTATTGCTTTTGATGGGAATTGCTATTTGGCAAATCAATAATATTTATCAATTAATTCAAAATAGTACTAGTAATAAAAGAGATAATTCCCAAATAGCAACGGAAAAAGACAACGATACTCAAGGAAAGCTAATGTTTGCTTTTCTTGTATTTATTTATATTGTTACTATATATTGTTTTTGGGCATATTCCAAAGTTCTTTTACCTGAAGCTGCTTCTGAACACGGAGTACCGTATGATCGTCTTCTTTGGATATCCTTTGCTATTATTTTATTTGCACAAACAATTACTCAAGCACTTTTGCATTACTTTGCCTACAAGTACAGGGGAATAAATAACAGAAAAGCATTCTTTTTTACCCATGATAATAATTTAGAGCTTATTTGGACTGTAATTCCTGCAATTGTTTTTTTCTGTTTAATTATTTATGGAATGTTGACTTGGTCAAATATCATGAATTTTAATGAACAGGACGAAGACGCTATAGTTATAGAGCTTTATGCTCAACAATGGAACTGGAAAGCTAGGTATGGTGGTCAAGATAATGTGCTAGGAGACGCGAATGTTAGATTTTTAAACGATTATGATGGAAGAAATTCTGTTGGTATTGATTCCTCTGACCCTAATGGCTGGGATGATATAGTAGTTACCCAAGAATTTCATATTCCTGTTAATCGCAAAATTATATTTAAAATGAGATCTCAGGATGTTTTACATTCAGCTTATATGCCTCATTTTAGAGCTCAAATGAATTGTGTCCCGGGAATGATAACTGAATTTTCTTTCACGCCAACAAAAACTACTGCTGAAATGAGGATGAATGCGGATGTGGCGGCAAAAGTGGAAAGAATTAATAAAATTAGATATAATAAAAGTAAAGAATTAATAGCCAAAGGAGAGGAAGGTTTAGATTCATACCAATTTGATTATTTATTGCTTTGTGCAAAAATTTGCGGAACTTCACATTATAACATGCAAATGAAAATTGTTGTAGATTCCGAAAAAGATTATAATAAATGGATTTCAAGTAAAGAAGCATTTTCATCAATTATGCAATAATTTGATTTTTTAAAAGGATATTAAAAAAATGGAAGGTAAAAAAGATAAAAACCCAAGAATTAGAGTAAAAATGGATTCAACAGAATTTGGAGATTTACTTAATGACGGTAATAAAAGTTCTGACTTTCATCAAGAACACCATCATAAAGAAACTTTTATAACAAAATATATTTTTAGTCAAGATCATAAAATGATAGCTAAACAATATCTTATTACTGGGGTTTTGTTTATGGGTTTTATTGGAATTGCCTTGTCCTTGTTGTTTAGATTACAACTTGCTTGGCCTGAAGAATCTTTTGCTGTTTTTGATATATTTCTTGGGAAATGGGCGCCAGAAGGTGTGATGGATCCAAATATATATTTGGCTTTAGTTACTATACATGGAACTATCATGGTTTTCTTTGTTTTAACAGCTGGGCTAAGTGGAACATTTAGTAATTTATTAATTCCATTACAAATAGGAGCTAGGGATATGGCATCTGGCTTTTTAAATATGGTTTCGTTCTGGTTATTCTTTCTTTCAAGCGCAATAATGCTATCTTCTTTATTTGTTGAAGCTGGCCCAGCAGCGGCAGGATGGACTATTTATCCACCATTAAGTGCATTGCCTCAAGCTCAATCTGGTTCTGGAATGGGAATGACCTTATGGTTAATTTCTATGGCAATTTTTGTAGCTTCGTCTCTTTTAGGATCTCTAAACTATATAGTTACAGTTATTAATTTAAGAACTAAAGGAATGTCATTATTTAGAATGCCACTGACCATATGGGCATTTTTTGTAACTGCCATAATCGGGGTAATTTCTTTTCCAGTTTTATTATCTGCTGCACTACTTTTGATTATGGACAGAAGTTTTGGGACCTCCTTCTTTCTTTCGGATATTTTTATTCAAGGAGAGGTTTTACATTACCAAGGTGGATCACCGGTTTTGTTTGAACATTTATTTTGGTTTTTAGGACATCCAGAAGTATATATAGTTTTATTACCTGCTCTTGGAATAACATCAGAAATTATTGCTACAAGTTCAAGGAAGCCAATTTTTGGTTACAGAGCAATGGTAGCTTCTATTATAGCTATTGCATTCTTATCAACTGTCGTTTGGGGACATCATATGTTCATCTCAGGAATGAATCCTTTTTTAGGATCTGTATTTACATTTACAACCCTTCTAATTGCAATACCTTCAGCCGTTAAAGCCTTTAACTATATCACTACTTTATGGAAAGGAAACCTTCAATTTAACCCAGGAATGCTTTTTTCTATCGGCTTAGTTTCGACTTTTATTACAGGAGGTTTAACCGGAATTATCTTAGGGGATAGTACTTTAGACATTAATATTCACGACACTTATTTTGTAGTAGCTCATTTCCATCTAGTTATGGGAATTTCTGCTCTTTATGGTCTTTTTGCTGGAGTATATCATTGGTTCCCAAAATTATTTGGAAGAATGATGAATAAGAATTTAGGATATATCCACTTTTGGATAACGGCAATTTCGGCTTATGGAGTATTTTTTCCTATGCACTTTATTGGTATGGCAGGATTACCTAGAAGATACTATACAAATACCGCTTTCCCTTATTTTGATGACTTGGCAGATATTAATGTAGTTATTACACTTTTTGCTCTTTTGGCTGGAGCAGCCCAACTAGTTTTCTTGTATAATTTTATTGCTAGTATGTTTTTTGGAAAAGTTGCAGAGCAGAATCCGTGGAGGTCGAATACTTTAGAATGGACAACCCCCGTTAAACACCTTCATGGAAATTGGCCTGGAAAAATTCCACATGTTCACAGATGGGCATACGATTATAGTAAACCAGGTCAGAAAGAAGACTTTGTTTCTCAAATAGTCCCAATTGGAGAAAATGAAGAAATTTCAGAACATTAGCTTTATTTTTTTTAATTAAATAAGGATTTGCTTTTTGCTTATATTTGGTTTAATGAATGAAAACTTAGACCCAACAGATTCTAACTTTACTAATGAAGAAGTCGAATTAGATAAGGCACTAAGGCCTCTAAGCTTTGATGATTTCGCAGGCCAAGATCAAATTTTAGATAATTTAAGAATTTTTGTTGAAGCATGTAATCAAAGGTCAGATGCATTAGATCATACATTATTTCACGGCCCACCTGGATTAGGTAAAACAACATTAGCACATATTGTCGCTAATGAGTTAGGAGTCAATCTTAAAGTAACATCTGGACCAGTTTTAGATAAGCCAGGAGACCTAGCAGGTTTGCTTACAAATCTAGAGCCAAGAGATGTTCTTTTTATAGATGAAATACACAGGTTGAGTCCAATAGTTGAAGAATATTTATATTCTGCAATGGAAGATTATAAGATTGATATCATGATTGAATCTGGTCCAAATGCAAGAACTGTTCAAATTAATTTGAATCCCTTTACCTTGATAGGTGCAACTACTAGATCTGGACTGCTTACGGCACCAATGAGAGCCAGATTTGGAATTAATAGTAGACTAGAGTATTATAAAACGGAACTTTTATCTACAATCGTTGAGAGAAGTTCCGAAATATTAGAAATTAAGATTGCTAATCAAGCAGCAATTGAAATTGCAGGAAGAAGTAGAGGAACTCCTAGAATTTCTAATTCACTTTTAAGAAGAGTAAGAGATTTTGCCCAGATTAAAGGAAATGGAGATATTGATATTGATATAACAAAGTACGCCTTGAAATCTTTAAATGTTGATAAACATGGATTAGATGAAATGGACAACAAAATTTTAACCACTTTAATTGATAAATTTAAAGGAGGTCCAGTGGGAATAAGTACTTTGTCTACTGCTGTTTCTGAAAGTTCTGAAACTTTGGAAGAGGTGTATGAACCTTTTTTAATCCAGCAAGGCTTTATAGTAAGAACCCCTAGGGGAAGAGAAGTTACAAAATTAGCATATGACCATTTAGGCAAAAAGAAACTTAACTCTCAAGATGAATTATTTTAATTGAATATTGTATGACAACTATAAGTAGACTCCACCGAATTTTTTATGACTTTTTAATAAGTGTTAAACTACCATCTTTATATGCAGAAGTTTTAAATTTAGTATTATTGACAGTATTAGTCTTTATAGTTGCAACTATTCTAAATTATTTTTTTAAAAACTCAATTTCCAAAATTTTTAAAAGTTTATCAAAAAATACAAAGACTAATTTTGATGACTATTTAATTGAAAATAAAACCCCAGTATATATAGCTAAATTAGTTCCTGTATTTTTTATATATAAAGTTATTCCTTTCTGGTTTTTTGATTTCGAAATGTTTATTGAGTATGCTTTTCTTGCATTGGAGGTATATCTTGTTTTTTTATCTGTTTGGATTGTAAAAAGTGTTTTAAGGTCTGTCAAATTCTATTTAAAAACAGTAGATTCTTTGAAAGATAAACCTATAGAAAGTTTTATTCAGGTTATATTAATTTTTGTTTGGTTTGTAGCTGTCTTAAATATTTTTTCAATTGTAACTGGGAAAGAAATAACAACTTTTTTAACCGCAATGGGCGCTCTTTCTGCTGTCATTCTTTTGATATTTAAGGATACAATTCTAGGTTTTGTAGCAAGTATTCAGTTAAGCACAAATGATTTAATAAGGATTGGGGATTGGGTAACGATGAAACAATATGGTGCCGACGGTGATGTGATAGAGATTAATCTTAATTCTGTTAAAATTCAAAATTTTGATAAAACAATTACAACTATACCAACTTATAAGCTAATATCGGATTCCTTTAAAAATTGGAGAGGAATGAGTGATTCTGATGGAAGAAGAATAAAGAGATCTCTTTTAATAAAAGGATCTTCTGTGAAATTTATTGATAAGACAGAATTAGAACAGTTGAAAAAAATAAAATTGATTGAAGATTTTATAATCAACAAGCAGAAAGAAATAGAATCACATAATTCTAGTATAAATATGGATAAATCTATTTTAGTAAATGGGAGAAACTTAACCAATTTAGGTCTTTTTAGAAATTATATTGAAAAATATTTAGAGGATGCGTCATTTATTAATAGTGAAATGACAGTCATGTGTAGACAATTGTCTCCTACTCCTCAAGGAATTCCTTTAGAAATTTATGCTTTTAGCAGCAATAAAGAATGGAAAGAATATGAGCATATAATGTCTGATATTTTTGATCATCTATTGGCGTCTTTAAACACTTTCCATTTAGAAATGTTTGAGTACCCATCTTCATTAAAAGGCTTAAATGATTAGAAAAGTAACTTATACAATAGTTTTATTATTTAGTTTTTTTTCTTTTTCTCAGACTGAAAATTGCACTTCAATTTATTTAATAAGACATGCTGAAAAAAACAGAGTTGAAAAAACAAATAAAAACCCTCACTTAAACAGAAAAGGAATTGTCAGAGCAGCCAGGTGGAGTGATGTTTTAAGAAATATAAAATTTGATAAAGTTTTTTCTACAAACTTGTTTAGAACTTTAGAAACTGCAGATCCTATTTTAAAAGCCAATGATTTAAAAGTCATTAAATACTCCCCCTCTAAACAGTTTTATAATAATTTTATTGAACAAAATAACGGAATAACAACTTTGATTGTTGGGCACAGTAATACAACTCCCTCATTTGTTAATTCTTTAATTGAAGAAGATTTTTACGACGACATTGAAGATAATAATAATGGAAATTTATACTACGTTCATAAATGTGGAGATGACTTGCCAACCCATGTACTTTATTATATAAATTGAAAAATGTATTTTAAAAAACTAAATAAAGTTGAACTGCATCTTCACTTGGATTGTTCCTTAAGCTATGAGGTTGTAAAAAAAATTAAACCAGAAATTTCAAGAAATCAATACCTCACTGATTTTGTAGGAACAAGCTGTAGTTGTCTTAAGGACTATATTAAATGCGCTGACAATGCAGTAGCTATAATGCAAACAAAGCAAGAGTTAGAGTATGTTACAATTGATCTTTTTGAACAATTAAAAAGAGATAATGTTGTTTATGCTGAAATAAGGTTTGCCCCTCTTCTTCATTTAGATAAAGGCTTATCTGCATATCAAGTTGTAAAAATAATTAGTGATATTACTTATAAAGAATCAAAGAAAAAAGGAATAGAAGCGGGTTTGATTTTATGTACCTTAAGACATTTCACTAAAAAGCAAAGTATCGAAACAGTTGATTTAGTTAGAGCTTTTAATAAAGCTAATGTTGTTGGGTTTGATATAGCTGCCGACGAGGCAGGTTATCCCTTGGATAATCATATTGATGCATTTAAATTTGCAAATAAGAATAATATTCAGTGCACTGCTCATGCAGGCGAAGCGTCTGGCTGTAATAGTGTTTTAGAAACTCTTGATGAATTAAGACCTCAGCGAATTGGACATGGTGTAAGAAGTATTGAGAACTCTATTTTAGTTAGCAGGTTAAAGAAAGAAAAAATCCATCTAGAAATTTGCCTCACAAGTAATATGGTTACAAAAGTCTATGAAAATTTTTCTGATCATCCAATTGATAAATTTTATGAAAATGACTTATCCATTAGCGTTAATACCGACGGGCGTTCAATTTCTGATACTAACTTAAACAAAGAATATTCTCTTCTTTCAAAGCACTTTAAATGGAACAAATCTCATTTTTTAAAATGTAATCTCAATGCTATTAAGGCTTCTTTTGCCAGTCTGAAAGTAAAAAATAAAATAATTTCTCTTTTAAATTCTTAGTTTTAGACATTTTATAATGACATATAAGAATTATCGATAATAAACTTGCCGTTTATTGGTTAGTTTTATCAAAATAAATTTAATTTGACGACAATATCTTTTTTTAAATACAGAAAAAATAAATTTTGGGCTTTTACCCAAATGAGTTTAGCTTTTAAGGTTTTGAATGAAACTCCAGGAATTTTATTTTTTAAACTTTTAGGTACAGGAGCAGGCAATGGCTTTAGTTTACTTCCTGATTTTTCTACTTATTCAATTATTTGTGTTTGGGAAGACGAGCTACATGCTACTAAATTTATTAGCGATAGTAACCATTCAAAATTGATTTCCAAAAAAGCCTTTTCAAGAGAAGATTTTTTTTTAAAAACAATTAAAAGTCATGGCAAATGGGATGGGAAAAACCCTTTTTTTTCAAGTGGAGATGAAGTTGATAAAAAAAATAAAATAGGTATAATTACAAGAGCAACATTAAACACAAATAGACTTTTGGAGTTCTGGAAATCTGTTCCTAAAGCATCTTTAGCAATAAAAAACGCAGAGGGTGTAGAATGGTTTAAAGGAATTGGAGAATGGCCATTTATTCAGCAGGCAACTTTTAGTGTCTGGGATAGTTTAGAATCGGTGAAAAAATTTGCATATAACAAAGGAATTCATTCTGAGATAGTTGTTAAAACAAAGAAAAGAAAATGGTATAAAGAAGATCTTTTCGCAAGGTTTGAAATTTTAAAATCTCAATTTAAAATTTTTAAAAATTGAAAAAAGCAATAATTATTGGTGCTGGAATTGCTGGAATTGCATTAAGTATTCGTTTGAAGAGAAAGGGATATGATGTTGAAGTTTTTGAATCAAATTCTTTTCCTGGAGGAAAACTTTCCAGCTTTAATTTAGGTCCTTACAGATTTGATGCTGGCCCTTCTTTATTGACTATGCCACATTTCATAGATGAATTGTTCAGTTTATTTAACGAAGACCCTAAGAGTTATTTTTCATACAAAAAAAAAGATATCTCTTGTAAGTATTTTTGGGAAGATGGAACTAAATTAACTGCTTATTCTGAAAAAGAAAAGTTTGCTAACGAAGTAGAAAAAAAACTTGGAGTTAAATCTAAAAAACTCTTAAATTACCTTAAAAAAGCAGAAAAGAAGTATGATTTAACTAAAACAATTTTTCTAGAAAAATCTTTAAATAAATTAAGTACTTTTTTAACAATGGATACTTTAAAAAGTATTTTAAGTTTACATCTTTTTCAAATAGGAAAGCCTTTAAATGATGTGAATGAAGAAGAGTTAGGTGAACCACATTTAGTACAGTTATTTAACAGATTTGCTACTTATAATGGTTCTTCGCCATATAAAACACCTGGAATGATGACTTTAATTCAGCATCTAGAACAAGAATATGGAACTTTTGTTGCAAGAAATGGAATGGTAGATATTGCTAATTCTCTATTTAAATTAGCAAAAAAAAAGGGAGTATCGTTTAATTTTAACAATAATGTTACAAAAATTATTTTAAGTAATAATAAGGCTGTTGGTGTTGAAATAAATAAAAAAAAATACTATTCTGATATTGTTATTTCTAATATGGACGTAGTACCTACTTATAATAAATTATTAAATGGTCAGCCTTCTCCAAAAAAGATTTTAAATCAAGAAAGATCTAGTTCTGCAATTATTTTTTATTGGGGTGTTAAAAAAGAGTTTAAAAATTTAGATTTACATAATATATTGTTTTCAGATAATTACAAAGAGGAATTTGATTCTATTTTTGAAAAAAAAGAAATTCACAAAGACCCTACAATATATATTAATATTACATCTAAAGAAATCTCGGGTGATGCACCATTAAATTGCGAAAATTGGTTTGTAATGATTAATGCTCCAAATAATTCAGGTCAAGATTGGGAGTCCATTACTAATGAATTAAGAAAAAATGTGATAAACAAAATCAACAGGGTATTAAAAACGGATATTAAACAATATATTGAAAAAGAAAAAATTTATACTCCAATAAATTTGGAAAACAACACACAATCCTACTTAGGTTCATTATATGGTTCGTCAAGTAATAATAAAATGTCTGCATTTCTTAGGCACCCTAATTTTTCAAATGACATTTTAAATTTATACTTTTGTGGAGGAAGCGTTCATCCTGGAGGGGGCATACCGCTTTGTTTGCTTTCAGCAAAAATTGTTTCCAATTTGATTAAATAATAAATGAGTATTCTATTTCCTAAAGATTTTTTATGCAAAATTTCTATATCAATAATTTGGTTGTTTCACTTTTGTGGTGCTTTAGGAATAATTTACGGAAACAAAGAACTTTTTTTGTCGTTTACGCCCATCAATCTATTTATTTCTTTTCTTTTATTATTTGTGAATCAGAATGAGTTAGAGAACAAAAATATTATTACTGCAATGTTGATATTTTCAATAGGAATGGTTGCAGAAATTTTAGGAGTTAATTATGGAATTATTTTTGGAGAATACATCTATTTAGACAATCTTGGGTATAAAATCATGGGGGTTCCAGTAATGATTGGAATTCAATGGATTATTTTGACATTTATAACAGGATCATTTACTGCCTATGTATTTAAGAACAACAAGTTTAAGGCAATTTTGGCTGGAGTTATTTTATTGGTTGTTTTAGATATTTTAATTGAACCAGTTGCTCCCAGTATGGGATTTTGGATTTTTTCAACTGTTGAAGCTCCAATTCAAAACTACTTTGGTTGGTTTTTAGTTTCAGTTCCTGTTCAAATGCTTTTTCATTATGGTATAGAAAGAAAAGACACTACTTTTTCTTTTCATTTATTAATTATTCAATTTTTATTTTTTGGAATAATAAATATTTTAGCCCTGTAGTTCAACGGATAGAATAGAAGTTTCCTAAACTTTAGATCTAGGTTCGATTCCTAGCAGGGCTACTAACTAGTTACCGTTAATTTCCCCCCTGAGTAAGAAGTATTAAAGCACTTCAATGGATTACCATCAGTTCCGTTTGATGTAGTTCCGCTCGATGAATCGCAATCCGTTGGGTAAGAGTTATTGTGTTGGCCGCATTTAAACTTGTCTTGAGAAGAATTATATGTCCAAGCATTTCTAGTTCCTGCATGTGGACAGCTATTTGTAAAAGCTCTGTAGGTGGAGGAGTCTATTTTTAAAAGCAACATTTTTTGAGCTGTAAAATTCATCCATCCATTACTTCCCAAAGAAGAAAATGCAGAGTGGTTTAAGTCTATAACTACTGTATTTCCACTTACTGTATACCCGTTAGTGGTGTCGTTTCCACCTGAATCAACTGTATCTTCTGAACCAGAGGAGCAGGCTTCTAAAAGGGTCACGCCAACAAAAGCCAAAGCAACTGAAGGACAAACATTTGTAAGGAATTCTCTTCTTTTATTTTTCATAAATTTAAAATTAATTAAATTTTTTTTTAGAATTGTTCTAAATGGTTAGTTTTACATTCTTATTAGTTATAATAAAATAAAAATAAATTATGAATCTTTCCACATTAGATATTATTGTTTTCATTTCCTATTGCTTAATAATTCTTTTTATAGGTCTTTATGTTTCTAGAGAAAAAGGAGGTAAAGCTAAAAGTGCTGAAGATTATTTTTTAGCAGGAAAATCTCTTCCATGGTGGGCAATTGGAGCATCTTTAATAGCTGCTAATATTTCTGCAGAACAATTTGTTGCCATGAATGGATCAGGTTTTGCTGCAGGATTAGCTATAGCATCTTATGAGTGGATGGCAGCAATTACGCTTTTAATTGTGGGAAAATATTTTTTACCAATATTTATTGAAAAAGGACTTTATACTATTCCAGAATTTATTGAAAAAAGATTTAGTACAAACTTAAAAACAATTTTGGCTATTTTTTGGATTGCTCTTTTTGTTTTTGTAAATCTAACAACTGTACTTTTTTTAGGAGCAAAAGCTTTAGATATTGTAATTGGAACTGGTGACGGAAGTCTGCTTTTTGGAAGCATAATTGGTTTAGGTTTGTTTGCAGCAGCCTATTCTCTTTGGGGAGGTTTGGCGGCTGTAGCTTGGACAGATGTAATTCAGGTTGTATTGTTGATATTCGGGGGCTTAATGATGACTTATTTTGCATTGTCGAATGTTACGGAATCTGGAAGTTTTATTGATGGAATTGCATACGTATATAAAACTGTTCCAGAAAGGTTTACTATGATTGTTTCTAAAGGAGAAATTATAAATACAAATGGAGAGGATACATGGAAAAATCTTCCGGGAATAGCTGTTTTAGTTGGTGGAATGTGGGTTGCAAACCTTTATTATTGGGGCTTTAATCAGTATATAATTCAAAGAACACTAGCAGCTAAAAATTTACGAGAAGGACAGAAAGGAATCGCTTTTGCTGCTTTTCTTAAACTCTTAATGCCAATAATTGTTGTTGTTCCAGGAATAGTTGCCTATGTAATGAATATGGATGCAGGAGTTTTTAATCCTGAAACTATAGATCAAAGCTTTATTAGCGATAATGGCATGATAGCAAATGATAATGCAGCGCCCTGGTTAATAAAAAACTTTATTCCATCTGGATTTTTAGGTCTTATTTTAGCTGCTTTAGCTGCAGCAATAGTATCTTCTTTAGCTTCAATGCTTAACTCAACTTCCACTATTTTTACTATGGATATTTATAAATCTTTTATTAATAAAGAAGCTTCAGATAAATCAATGGTTAGAGTGGGAAGAATCACTGCATTAGTATCTTTAATAATTGCGATGTTAATTGCTCCACAATTAGGAAGTTTAGGTGAGGTTTTTCAGTTTATTCAAGAATATACAGGAGTTGTAAGTCCAGGTATTTTAGCTGTATTTCTGATGGGATTATTTTATAAAAAGGCAACCAATAATGCTGCTATTTGGGGGGTTATTTCCTCTGTTCCTGTAGCAATGTATTTTAAAGTTGTTCCTTCAAATTGGTTTCTTGCAGAAACTCCATTCATGAATCAAATGGGAATAACTTGTTTAGCTACTATTTTTATAATCTATGTTATTAGTTATTTAGAGGGTAACAAGGATAATCCAAAAGGAATAGTTTTAAGTAAAAAATTATTTGAAACTTCCAGTTCTTTTAATATAGCAGCTATGGTTATATGTATTATTACCGCTTTCCTTTATGCCTTTCTTTGGTAATGAATTAATGTAAGGTGTTTTTTTCTGCCTATACAGACTATTAATATTTATTTATAATATTTATTATAAATTTGTTACAATAGAGTTTTGATTAATATTCAACTAACTAATTATCAGTATATTGAAAAAATTTATTTTAATTTTTTTTATTTGTTTTACTCTTCAGTCGCAGTTATTACCGCCTATACAGTCTTATTCTCCAGAGGATTACAAAGGCGCTAATCAAAATTGGGATATCACTCAATCTTTAGATAATGACATTTTTTTTGCCAATAGTGATGGTCTTTTAAAATACAATGGGTCGCAGTGGACTGTTTTTCCATCACCTGGTGGGGTTATAGTAAGGTCGATTAAATCTGTGAAAAATAGAGTTTACGCTGGTTTGTATGAAAATTTTGGTTATTGGGAAAAAAATAATCAAGGTGTGTACGAGTTTTATTCTTTATCGGATGATAATAAGATAGTCGTTGAAAATGACGAAGAGTTTTGGAATATTTTACATTATGATAATTGGTTAATTTTCCAATCACTTTCTAGACTTATCATGTATAATGAGTCTTCAAAAATTTTTAAGGTTTTAAATCCCAATCAGGATATTTTCAATTCTTTTATAGTGGATAAGCACGTCTATTTAACTCTTAGTTCTGGTCTTTATACATTGGATGAAGGAAAAGAAGTTTTACTTTCAAACGATTCTAGATTGAGAAACAGAAGTCAATCCCCTCATATTGTAAATATTTTTAAAGACAACAGAAATTTATTAATCATAACGGATAAAATGGAATTTTTTAAGCTCTTGCCAACTGGTAAATTAGAGGCTTGGAATTTAAAATATAATGATGATTTTGATTATACATCAGTAAATGTATATGATGCTAAAAGATTAAAAGACGGCGGATTTGCTTTAGCTACAGTCGGTAAAGGTTTGATATTGTTGAATAGTAATGGGGAGGTTATTAATATAATTAATAAGTCTAAGGGAATAGGAAATAATACTGTTTTATCTCTTTTTGAAGATTTTGACAATAATTTATGGCTTGGTCTTGATAACGGAATTTCCTTAATCAATAGTAAATCTGCCTTTAAAATCTTTAATGATAATGATGGTAGATTGGGAACCGTTTATGCCTCAAAGCTTCATAATAAATATCTATATGTTGGTACTAATCAAGGCTTGTTTTTTAAGAGATATCAATCGAAGAATGATTTTAAATTAATCCCCAATACCATTGGGCAGGTTTGGAACTTAACCGAAATTAATGGAGACCTTTTTTGTGGGCATAATGAAGGTTCTTTTTTAATCAATGAAGGTAAAGCAGTTAAGATTCCTGAAACTGCCGGAACTTGGAGTTTTAAAAAACCCTTAGAATCATTAGGATTAATTTTAGAAGGAACTTATTCGGGATTTAATGTTTTACATAAAAAAAATGAAAAATGGACAATAAGAAATAAAATTAAAGGGTTTGATATTTCTTCAAGGTTTTTTGAAATTTCTAAAAACGGAAACATTCTGGTTGGTCATGGATACAAAGGTGTTTATAAGTTGTCATTAAGCTCTGACTTTTATGACGTAATTGAAATTAAACTTGATTCGACGGTTTCAATTGGTGGAAGTGCTAGTTTATCAAAATTTGATAATGAGATTTATTACAATTACAGTGGAGGATTTTATAAATATAATGATGAAAAAGATTTTTTTGAAAGAGATAGTTTACTTTCTAGTCTTTCAGAAAAAGAACTAATAAACGGAATTATAATAAATGATGAAAATAAAAAATTATGGATGTTTTCAGAAAACTACATGCATTACCTTTCTAAAGATCTAATGTCAAATGAAAAGACAATTAATACTATTCTGTTTCCTGAAAACCTAAGAAAAACTGTTTATGAAAATATTTCAAAAATTGAAAACGAATTATATGTCATTGGTACTAACAATGGATATATTTCATTTGATTTAGAGAAGTATTTTGTTTCATTACCTAAAATACAAATCGAAAGAGTTGAAGTAAGTAAATTAAACCAAACACCAATTCCAATTAAATTTCAAGAAGATTTTCAATTAGATTACAAGACCAATTATGTTACTTTTTATTATAATTCTACGAATTTTCAGAAATTTAAAAATGTCCAATATCAATATTTATTGGATGGATATTTAAATGAATGGAGTGATTGGAACCAAAATTCAAATGTTACATTTAGTAATTTGAGATTTGGAAACTACGAATTTAAAGTAAGATCTAAAATTGGAGATGATAATTCCGATTTAATTAAATCTGTTGATTTTTCAATTCAAAGACCTTGGTATGGTTCAAACTTTATGATAGCAAATTATGCTTTAATATTTGGAATCCTTTTTTTTATAATTAATAATTATTATAATAATTTTTATAAACGAAAAGAAGAGAAAATGATTAGAATTAATCAAAGTCAATTGGAATTAAAAGAAGTGGAAAAGAAACAAGCTTTAGTTACTATCGAGAATGAAAAATTAATTCAAGATATTGAGGGTAAAAACAGGGAATTAGCTATATCAACTATGAGTATGATTAAAAAAAATCAGTTTTTAAGTAAAATTAAAAATGATTTGAAAAAAGCTGATTCAATCCAAAAAGCAAACTCAGTAATAAAAGTGATAGACAAGCACTTAAACAACCAGGATGATTGGAAATTTTTTGAAGAGGCATTTAATAACGCTGATAAGGATTTCCTAAAAAAGGTAAAAGATTATCATCCTACTCTGACAAATAACGATTTAAGGCTATGTGCTTACCTGAGATTGAATCTTTCTTCCAAAGATATTGCACCTTTACTAAATATCACATTAAGTAGTGTTGAAATTAAGCGTTATCGCTTAAGGAAAAAGATGCATTTACCAAAAAATCAGGGCCTTACAGATCATCTGTTAAGCTTGTAATATTTATTTTTATTAAATTTTAAACCATACATTAACTATACATTTTACCTATTTTATTTTTTAATTTTAATTTTGGTTTTAAATTTTTAGATGAAGTTCTTATTATTTTACCCATATTTTTATTAATTTGACAACATACCTTATGATATTTTATCATAAATATAATTTGTAAAGGTTATTTATGTCTAATTAGCTATTATAAAATGTTAAGTTTACTTTTTACAAATTAATATATAATATGAAAACAAAATTTATAAGAATTCTGACTTCTTTCGTATTGATTTTTGCATTTGGTTTTTCCATGCATTCTCAATCTATTAGCGGTACAGTAACCGATGATAACGGAGTTGCTCTTCCTGGTGCTACTGTTTTAGTTCAAGGTACTTCAAACGGAGTCTCGACTGATTTTGACGGTAATTACTCTATTGTTGCATCAAGTGGTGATATACTCGTTTTTAGTTTTATTGGATATGCTTCAGACTCTATTGCTGTAGGCTCTAGTTTAACTATCAATGTTGCCTTAACACCTGACATAACTTTAGACGAAGTTATTGTCACTGGGTATGGATCTCAAAAAGCTTCCAATATTTCTGGTTCGGTTACAGTTGTTTCTAGTGAAGATGTTCAAAAGATTAAACCATTAAGAATGGAGGATGTTTTGCAAGGTCAAGCAGGATTAAATATAATTTCTAGTGGTTCACCTGGTGGAAAACCTTCAGTTTTAATTAGGGGAATTACATCTTTTTCCGGAACGGATCCCCTTGTAGTTATTGACGGTATCAATTCTTCTTTGTATGATATGGACGCTATAAACCCTAACGATATCGAAAGTATTTCTGTTCTTAAAGACGCTTCTACTACAGCAATGTATGGTGTTAGAGGAGGAAGTGGTGTAATAGTTATTACTACCAAATCTGGTAAGAAAAACCAAGAAACTATATTTTCTTTAGATACATCCTACGGAGTTCAAGAAGTAAATAAATATATTAATGTTCTAAATGCCTCTCAATACGCAGCAATTTTAAATGAGGGCAGTGTTCAGTCTGGTGGTCCAATTATTTTCTCTGATCTTTCCTTAGCTGGTGTCGGTACAAATTGGCAAAAAGAACTTTTTAATGCAGCTCCAATCTCTACTACTAGTTTTTCAGCATCTGGTGGTTCAGATACTTCAACTTATTTTCTTTCAGTTGGATATACTGCTCAAGAGGGTGTAGCTGTTGGCGGGGATAAAGATTTTAATGATAGAGCTGCTTTAACAGCAAATTTCACAACCGATTTATCGGATAAATTAAAAGCTATTTTTCACACGAAATATTCAAATATTCAAGGAAATGGCCACGGTGGAAATCAAATATTTAATGCCTTAAATTTTGATCCAATGATTCCAGTTATGGTTAATGATGCTTACGGAATTAGTAGCACTATTACCCAAGAGGTAATTAACCCTATTGCTGGTGCTTCTAATTCTTACAGTGATAATAAGACGGATAAATTAATTGGAAAAATTGAATTACAATACCAATTAATGGATAATTTTAAAATCACATCTAGATTAGGCTATACAAGTGTTTGGCAGCAGCAGAAAAGTTTTACTCCTCTTCAATTTTATGGAGTGGGTCACAATAGTACTAATGCAAATGCAGATTTGTCTCCTAGAACTGATGACGATCACAACAGAGTATCCGAAATGAAACAAAATTGGTTTAATTATACCTATGAAATATTTGGAAATTATAACTTCAATATAAATGAGGAACATAATTTCAATGTCTTTGCAGGGTTTACTATTGGTAAAAACACTCAAAATGGACTAAACGGAAGTAATGTGGATGTTCCATTTAACTCATGGTTATATGCTGACTTAAGTTCGGCATCTGGTGGTGTTGCTGATCAGTCTACAGGATCATGGCAATATGTTAGTAGAAGTGTTTCTCTTATGTCTAGGGTTGAGTATGATTTTCAAGAAAAGTATTTAGCGTCATTTACTGTTAGAAGAGATGGTTCAACTAATTTTGGAAAAAACAACAAGTTCGCTATATTTCCATCTGCTTCAATTGGGTGGGTTGCTTCAAATGAGGAGTTTTTTAATTCTACAGCAATTAATTTTTTAAAATTAAGAGCTAGTTATGGTTCTGTTGGAAATGACAATGCTTCTCCACAGTTTGGAACTATTTCTACTTTTCCGAAATATACTTTTGGTGATGATATAGTCTCTGGATCTACCTTGTTAGGTATTCCAAACAATAATGTTTCTTGGGAAAATCAAATCCAAACAAATATTGGAATTGATTTATCTATGTATGACTCTAAATTAAGATTTACAGCAGATTATTTTATTAAGACTGTAGATGACTTATTATTTAGTCCTACGTTATCTCTTTATTTAGGTATTCCTAGTTACCCTGTTGCTAATATTGGCAAAACTGAAACTAAAGGTTATGAAATTAGCCTTTCATATGGAACAGATATTTCAGACAAAATAAGTTTTGACACTACTTTTAATTTTACATCAGCTGATAACTTAGTTAAAGAAATTAATAATGGTGATAAATATATTTGGGGAAGTGGATATGGGATTCCTTTTAAAAATTTAACACAGTTTAGACAAGGTGAGTCTCCTGGAATTTTTTGGGGATATAAAACAAATGGAATATTTCAAAATCAGTCCGATATAAGTAATCATGCAACTCAAGATAATGCACAGCCTGGAGATATTAAGTTTGTTGATGTTAATGGGGACAATGTTATCAATGCTGATGATAGAACTAAAATAGGAGATCCATTTGCAGATTATACTATAGGATGGAATTTTGCATTAAATGTGCATAATTTTGATTTATCAGTATTCTCATACGCATCTGTTGGAAATGATATTTTTAGAGGTTATGAAAGAAATCTAAATTATACTAATAAATTTGCATCTGTATTAAACAGGTGGAAAGGTGCAGGAACTAGTAATTCAGAGCCTAGATATTCTTTTGTAGACTCAAATAATAATACAAGAGTTTCTGATAGATATGTTGAAGATGGAAGTTTCCTTAAAATAAAAAATATTCAATTAGGATATGACATGCCACTGAGTGAGGCAAGTTCTTTTACTAGTGTTAGAATTTATGCATTAGCAAAAAATCCTTTTACATTTACTGACTATACTGGTTACGATCCTGAAATTTCAAACGGTGGTAGTCCAGTACTAGATACAGGGGTTGACAGAGGAACCTACCCTTCTCCTAGAATTATTTCACTTGGTTTAAATCTTAAATTTTAAATATATATAAAATGAAAAATAAATTTTTTAATAACTTATTATTAACCGTTCTATCTCTTGGCTTTATTGGGTGTGAAGATTATGTTGATTACGAAGCATCTGAAGGATACACTATTGTTGCAGATGATTATTTTAAAACTTCTGCGGATTATGAAGCGGCATTAGTTGGAACTTACGATGTTCTTCAATGGAACATATACAGCGTAATGATAGGAGATATTGCTTCTGATAATTCATTCTGTGGAGGAGAGAGTGCTACTGACGTTATAGGAATGCAAAAAATTGATGACATGATTCATGTTCCTAATAACGATCAGTTAACAAGCACATGGAAATGGTTGTATGAAGGTATTAATAGAGCCAACTACATGATTGAAAATAAAGATAAACTTGATTTTTCAAGAAAAGCTGAACTTTATGGTGAGGTACATTTTTTAAGAGCTTATTACTATTTTGAGTTAGTTAAAATTTTTGGTGACGTACCATTGTTTACTGATTCAAGATTAACTGCGTCTGATTCGAATACTTTAACAAGAGCTCCTAAAGCTTCAGTGTACGCTCAAATAGAAACAGATCTTAAAGCTGCAATTGCAGCACTTCCTGCTAAAAAAAGTACAGATGGAAGAGCAACAGCTTTTACTAGTCATGCTTTATTAGGCAAGGTTTACTTGTATCAAGATAAATTTACAGAAGCTGCTGATATTTTGGAACCATTAATTGGCCTTTATACGTTACCGTCAAGCCTGCAATCTGTATTTTATAATTCCGGACAAAATGGTCCAGAGTCAGTCTTTGAAGTCCAGCATTCAAAAAATTCTAACTGGTACGACTGGGGATTCCCACAAGGTTCAGAAGGTAGCTTTGCTATAATTCATCACGGACCAAGAGGATATAATGGGTCTGTTTATGCCTCTGGTTGGAGTTTTAATGTACCAACTCAGGATCTTTATGATTCATATGATGTAACCGATACAAGAAGAGGTGTTGCTATTTTAGATATTGAGGCTTGGGCTGAAAGTACTGGTGCTGAATATTCTAAAGGATATGAGCACACAGGATACTTTAATCACAAATATATTCCTAGAGCTGGTTTAAGTGGCGCTCAACAAGAGTTAAATTATGGAATTAATTTTAGAGCCATTCGATATGCAGATGTTTTATTAATGGCTGCTGAAGCTAATAATAGAAAATCTTCCGCAAATGATACAAAGGCTCAAAATTATCTGAATCAAGTTAGAGCTAGAGCTTTCGCAGGGGGGTCTAATGCTTCCTCATCTATTGGTCCAGTTTTGACTAAAGAAATATGGGATGAAAGAAGATTAGAGTTAGCTATGGAAGGTCATAGATTTTTTGACTTAGTTAGAACTGGAGAAGCTGCTGCTACAATCGCTGGATTTGTTACAGGAAAACACGAAGTTTTCCCAATACCACAAACTGAAATTGATATTTCTGGATTAACTCAAAATTCTGGATACTAAAACATAATAAATATGAAAACTATATATAAAATATTTACATCACTTTTCTTTTTAATAGCATTTATTGGCTGTCAGGAAGATTTTCTAGAAGAAACAGACTTTGGAATAGTTGCTCCTTCAAACGTTTCGGCTAATTTTGTAATAACTCAAGATAATACAGGTTTAGTTACCATTACCCCTCAGGCAGATGGTGTTCTTCATTACGATATTACTTCTTTTGGAGACGGTTCTGACGGAGTTGAAGGAATAAAACCAGGTGCTAGTGTACAACATACATTTGCTGAAGGTTCATATGACATTCAAATTACAGCAACTGGATTAAATAATTTAAAAACATCTAGTACTGTTCCTTTGCAAGTATCTTTTAAAGCTCCTGAAAATTTAGAATTAAAACTAGTTACTGATGCTTTAACTCTTACAGTTTCAGCAACTGCAGATTTTGCAGCGTACTTTCATGTATATTTTGGAATAGATGGAGAAGACCCAGTTGAATTAGCTGTTGATGGATCTGTTAGTAACACTTATTCAACAGGTGGAGATTATGATGTTAAAGTAATCGCATTTAGTGGTGGAACTGCAACAACTGAGAAAACTGAAACTGTGACTATGTTCACTGAAACTATTTTGCCGATTGATTTTGAAAGTTTTGATAAAAGTGTTTTTATTAGTTTCGGAGGAACAAGCAATGATGTAATTGCTAATCCTGATACAACGGGAAATACTTCAGCTACAGTTGGAAAAGTAACAAAAGGTGCTGGCGAAGTTTGGGCTGGGAATGTTATAACTACAACAAATCCTATTGCTGATCTTGCTGTTAAAAATCAAATAAAGTTAAAAGTGTGGTCATCAAGAGCTGGAAGCACTATGACTATGAAGTTAGAAAATATTGATGATGCTAATATTAACAGTGGAGAAATCACTGTTCCTGTTGTTGGCAATAGTGCTTGGGAAGAAGTAGTTTTTGATATGAGCGCAATTGATTCCAGCAAGGAATATAGAAAAATCGTATGGTTTTTTGATTTAGGTACTCAAGGTGAAGGCGGTGATGCATGGACTTTTTATGTAGACGATTTTTCACAAACTGCTAAAGTTACTGAACCTTTGGCTGCTGCACCAGCGCCTATTGCTCACCCTGACAATGTTGTTTCTATATATAGTGACAGTTACACAGATGTTTCTATTGAAGCATGGAATCCAAATTGGGGACAATCAACGACAATGGAGACTGTGAAAATCAATGGTAATGAAACTCTATTGTATCAAAACCTAAACTATAGTGGTATTGTAACTAATTACGACCCAGGAACTTCATTAACCGGAAAAACATACGTCCATTTTGATTATTGGACTTTAGATGCCACTAAACTTGGTTTAAAATTAGTTAATACTAGTTATGGAGATGGTGATTCTAAAAAAGAAGCTATAGTAAATGTTTCATCTATTACAAAAGGTGAATGGGTAAGCGTAGATATACCCTTAACAGAATACACTAATGATACATCTAAATTCATGCAATTGGTTTGGGATGGTGCTGCTGGAAAAATTTGGATTGATAATCTTTATTTTTATAATGAACCAGGTGATGCTCCTGTAGCTGCTCCTACAGCTCCAACAGCTGCTGC